>Ga0007862_1000379_pt1 | contig 14297 bp, 14 predicted proteins | sample CryBogCBH20Aug07_FD_71206 | JGI IMG/M metagenome (GOLD analysis project Ga0007862, IMG submission 71206) | Freshwater microbial communities from Crystal Bog, Wisconsin, USA - CBH20Aug07 | ecosystem: Environmental > Aquatic > Freshwater > Lake | place: Crystal Bog, Wisconsin, USA | collected... | reverse complement strand
CCAAAGATGCCTCGCATCGTCTGCAAGTTTCTTTCGATTCTTGCCTTCGCCAATGAAGATCTCTTTCATCTCCCCCGGACGTTGTTCGATCAATGCTTGCGGCTTCTTCTCAAAACCACACGCCATGCAGCGCTTCGTGAACGGCTTGTACCCACACCGCGGGCAGCCCTTCAGTTCGTAGTCATCGTCCTTGCGGATTTTCTTGTCCAGCTTCTCACCAGAATCCAACTCGGCCAAGCCGTTGAAAAAAATCTCGGTGTAGTCCTCGGCAAACCGGATGATGTTGCCCGAGAAGTCCAGCAAGATGCAGTCGGTCTTACCAGTCTCAGGCGACGAACGAAGACCCCGACCCCACATCTGGATGGCTGTCGACAAGGACTTGCGCAAAGGCCTTGCATCGCACACACAACCGACGTCAGGCACGTCAAAACCCTTTGCCAAGGCCTCGACACTGATCAAGACCTTCAGCATGCTGTTGGGCTTCCTGTACTCTTTCAACAGTAGTTCACGCTCGGCGGCAGTTGTCTCCGAAGTAAACACCGCGGCCATGATGCCGTGGCGGGTGAACTCAGAGGCCAGTTGTTTGCAGTGAGCAATCGTCGCACCAAACACAATTGTCTTGCGGCGCTCAGAGTAGCGAATCCACTCCGAAACCACATCCCCGACGATCTCCATGCCACGCTCGGCGGCCGCCACGTCCGTCCACTCGCCGCCAGCGGTCTTTGCGCCGGTCATATCGGGCTTTGTGCAAGAGAAAACGCGCATGGGCACCAACACCCCTGACTGAGTCAGATCGTTCATTGTGGTGGCGTTTATGAGGTTTGAGAATATCTTTCCCAAACCCGGCGAGAACGGTGTCGCAGACAGACCGATCACAGCCGCCCCAGTTGACATGGCGTACTCAGTCCAGATTTTCATCTGGGTGTGAGCCTCGTCGACCACCAGCACATCTAACTGTGGCCAATACTCACGCTTGGCGATGGTCTGTGCCGAGGCGATCTGGAGCAACTGGTGAGGCTGGCGCCTCCAATGATCCGCTTGAATCACGCCGTGTTCGGTCAGCCCATAGTTGTCGGCAGCGGCTGAGGTCTGGTTGATCAGCGTGGTGCGATCACACAGAAACACAGCGCGTTTGCCTTTTTGCATGGCCTCGTTGCAGATACGCAAGCCGAGGTAAGTCTTGCCAGCCCCGGTGGGGGCCATGATCAACTGGTTCTTGTGGCCATCACGGAACCCTTGGCGAAGGGCTTGATGGGCGGCAGATTGGAACGGGCGTGGTTCAGGGAATGTAGTTCCATCATCACACCCACTTGGTGCTAGGACGTTGGTCATTTTTTAACTTTGTCGAGTTGTCGTTGGAGGGATTTGACCATCTTGGTCAGTTCGGTGTTGGTGTTAACCAAACCATTGTTTGTGATTTTGAGGTGGTGCAACTCAAGCAGGGTTTGCTTCAGAACTTTAGCGGTTTCTTCCAGCACGTCATCAGCCTCAAAGGCCTCTTGCATGAACTCCAAGAATTCATTGTGCGCACGTTCAGAAGCACGAATCTCTTCGTCTGAGGGGCCGAAGTCGTCCAGTTTAACTGGATCGTCAGTTTCAGTTGAGTCCAGTTTAACTGGGGCCTTGGCCTTCTTTTCGATATGCTTTTGCATATTCTTGGCTTGCTTGGCCTTGACTTCAGGATTGCGGATAGCGGCCACAAACGTGTCAGAGACTTCGCAAGCTATCGCAATTTTTATGTTGCTTAACAAACACCATTCAGCGTCATTCAACATAGTCTGAACGCATATGCGCTTGTCTTCGTTGGTGCGACGCAATCCATGATTTTGATTGGCCTTGAGCGCATACAAAATTGCTTCTCGGACAGAGCCAAATCTTACTTCGCAGTCAAGCGTCATGATCTTGGCGGCCTCGGTTGCATGGTAGCGGTGGAACCCGTCAGCCAGCCAGTAATTTACGCCATCAAAGAACACAACGCATGGAACAAACTGTGCGCCCCCACGGAACGCTTCAGCGTATTCCTTCACCAAGTCCATATTGATGGAGGCACGCATCTGTGTTCCACCGTCAATACGAATTTCACTAAGTTTCAATCTTTCCATTTTGATCTCCTAAAACACCCAAAAGCGGGCCACTATTTAACCCCAGAGGTCGGGGCGCAATTCTTCTTTTGTTACCAGTCCGCTTGTAGCGGCTTCTATCTTTCGTGCTAACGCTGGTGAGGCTTGACGGCGCATCGCAATCAAGAGCGCCAGCCACGTTGTTGTGATCCCAAGGTACTCAGCCATCTCTGACTTCGCCCCGCGGACATCGCTGTCAAAGTATTCTTTTAATGTCATAACAAACTCCCAAAGCCCGATTCTACACAAACTTCACGTTACAAGAAAACAACATCAAGAAAAAATAATTTGCAAGAAGTGTTTACAGATTGCTTTAATTTGATGTTAGAATTTCATCACGTTCAATTCGAACGGTTTAGCGCAGAGAGTTCTGCATTTAGGAGTGAATCATGAAGTTGCCAGTTTACATTTTCTTGTCCACCTACGCCTCAGTAGGCATCGACAACCTTGAAGACGCCAAGCCCGGCGATCTGATCCTTACCAACTTGCGCGACTGGAACCCCGACTATCTTTTGGTCGGTGAGTCTGTCGTTGATGTTGACTTCCGCAAGAAAAGCGACATTGCCGCCGACATGGTGACCAACATCTTGAAGAAGAAGTCTGACCTCGAAAAAGACTACGAGGCCAAGATGCGCAAGATTGACGACCAACTGGCAAACATGCTGGCGATCACCTATGAAGCGTAACTACACCCCCTACGAACGTGTGATGTTCGTCGTTTACTTAGCGGCGTTCATCGTTTTATTTCTTGACCTTTTTCTATGGAGAAAATTATGAGCTTTTTTGTTGAAGACCGCGGTGGTTCTTTTGAGTCCACCCCTCCCGGCATGCACCTCGCACGGTGCTACCGTATCGTTGACCTTGGCACTCAGAAAACTGAGTACATGGGCCAAGTCAAGTTCCTGCACAAGATCATGCTGGGCTGGGAAATCCACGGCACAGACGACTCAGGAAAAGAGATCAAGATGCGTGACGGCCGTCCGTTTGCCATCTTTAAGAACTACACGCTGTCATGGAGCGATAAGGCCAATTTAAGGCTCGATTTGCAGTCGTGGCGGGGTAAGCCCTTCTCTAATGAAGAAATGCGCCGTTTTGACCTTAAAAACGTCCTTGGCGCGTGGTGCATGTTGAACGTGATCGAACGTGCTGGCCAAGACGGAAAGATGTATGTGAACGTGAGCGGCGTGAGTCCAGTTCCATCCATGATCAAACAAGCTGGTCTGCCTCAAGGCGTCAACCCCAACGAGATTTTTAATCTCGAGGATCCTGACATGGACTTGTTTGCCAAGTTCAGCGAACACCTCAAGAAGAAGATTGAAGCCTCACCAGAATGGCAACGCCTTGGCATCAAGGAAGCGCCTCCAGTAGCCCCACCTGAGCCAATGACGACTGGCTTTGCTGACGACTCGGACATTCCGTTTTAAGGAGACATCATGTTCATTTCTAACGCACAAAAAGAAAACATCAAGATGGAAATCATCTCGCTCAAGGCACGACTCCAAGTGCAAGAGAAGGCTATGGAAGAGGCGGCAACAATCATTCGGTTGTTGAACAACAAAATTGAGTCTTTTGACAAGGGCAAGAAGAAAACGGGCTGGAGCCTAGAGAACCGTAAAGCCCAGTCTGATCGCATTAAAGCCATGTGGGCCAAGAAGAAGGGGGCATGACATGAAAGAAATTTTTGCGGCCCTTGTGGTCATGTTTTGGACGCTTTTGATTATGGTGGGCTTGACCTTTTTGGGGTATGAGTCTTACGCATACTTTGCGCCTAAATATCGGGCAGTTGACAACGCCGTGTTTAAAGAGTCTGAGCAATACAACGACGGCATGGTGCGCGATCTGGAAAACCTCCAGCTTGAGTACATGAATGCCGACGCATCCCACAAAGATGCTTTGCGGGCCATCGTGTTGCACCGCTTCTCTGTCTACCCAGAAGAGAAGATGCCCTACAACCTGCGTAACTTTTACAACGAACTTCGGAGCGGAAAATGAAATTCATCACATCAACAATCATGGCACTTGCAACAGCATCTTTATTGGTAGCTTGTGGTCAAGCAATTCAACCAACTAGCACTCAGATCGAACGCAAGAAGCAAGAGGAACTATCTTTGCAGGGTGTGCAACAAGTAGGCATGCCAGCCATCGTGAACTTTGCAGAAAAGCGCATGATGAAAGACATCTTGGAGTTGCGTGACCGAAGCGTGGCTACCACGACTTACATCATGGACATGAATGGCAAGATGCACAAGGTGTGCGACTCTGTTGGCTTTGGACTGCCTTATGCCACTCAATACACCAACCCTCAGCGCGTAGCCCGTGGAAACGAAACGCCAGAACATGGCAATGTAACACTACCTCAGGCCGATCCAAACGGTCTGTACAGCCCTGCAAGTGCTGACGGCACATGGGTTCAGTGTCTTGATCCAAAGACCAAAAAAGCTACTGTGGTTTACATCGAGCCACGCATCATTGTTTCGCCATTCCCCATTGGAGAGTAACTGCATGACAACAATTATTGCAAGAGCGGGAGAGCAAACGCATTGGTACGACCAAAAGGGCGCCCCCGCCTACACGGTTAAAGCCAAGGACGGCTCAGACCGGCCTACAACGCTCAGGGACGCACGAAAGATGAATCTGGTGCCCTCGGTCACCACGATCTTAAAAGTCGCCGCAAAGCCCGCTTTAGAGGCTTGGAAGATGGAGCAGATGCTGTTAGCGGCTCTGACACTTCCACAGCTTCCAAACGAGCCGGAAGTTCACTTTGTTCAGCGGATCATCCAAGACTCGAAGGAAACCGCCAAACGCGCCGCAGAGCGTGGTACGCGCATCCATGAGTCGATTGAGAAGTACTTCTTGGGTGGCCATCAAGTTGAACACGCAGACATCGCCAAAGCATTCGACGAGAAAGTGGCCAAGCACTTCAACTTGAAGTCCATGAACCCATGGATTGTTGAGCGCTCGTTCACCGACAAGATGGGCTTCGGCGGTAAGGTTGACTTGTACACTGGCATTGATCCTACAAGCCCAACGGGGATCGTGCTGGACGCCAAGTCAAAGGACTTTGATTACGACGATGACGTTGTTGGTTATCCAGAACACGCTATGCAACTTGCTGCTTACCGGTACGGCCTTGGCTTACCAGAAGCCCGTTGTGCGAATGTGTTCGTTTCGGTCAAGCGTCCCGGCTTGATCAAAGTTCACGAGTGGACTGAAAAAGAATTGGATCAGCATTGGGAGATGTTTAAGTGTCTTTTGCGTTATTGGACTTTAAAAAACAAGTTTGGAGAATGAAATGTTAAGCGAAGAAAAAATCAAACAGTTGTACTTCAACACCGATGAGCGCATGCCCGGAGCGTTGGTGGCCGAAGAAGTTGATCTGATTGCGTTTGCGCATGAGATCGAAAAAGAAGTTGCCTTGGATTACGCCCGCAAAGAGCGTAACGCCTGCATTGAGTTTGTGGCCAGCCTCAACCCGGAAGTGGCCAACAAGCTTCAAGAAAAACGAGGCAAGATGTGATTCATCTTTTCCTATTCTTCTTGATCATTGCGATCATTTTGGATAGTTAAAAAAACCTCCCCCAACACTGGGGGAGGAAAGTCATCGGGGAGACAGCCGATGATCAGGGGCCAAGGAACTGAGCATTTTCACTCAGTTGTTCACGCAGTTCAGGATGCGCCTTGTAGTAATCCAAAGTTGCATTGGCAAGAGGGGCAGCAACCGCAGTAGCCACACCTGCTGGGTTTGTTGCTTTGACCGCATAGGGTGCAACTGCCCCGGCAGCCGACAAACCAGCACCTAAATAATCGCCTGATATGCCGCGTTTTATGGCTTCATAACCTTGACCAAGCGTATTTAGAGGTTTCAAGACCTGCTGAGGAACAGCAGTCAATGCAGCACCGACTCCAGTTCCAATACCCAAAGTTTTCAAAGCGCCAGATGTATCACCATGTTGGTATTGATCTAAAGCTGTAGGAACGGCGGCGCCAAAGCCACCACCAATACTTGCCATTCTTCCGGGCAAAGACTTCATGAATTCCGGTATTGGCAAGCCATTCTTGTAAATTTCCATGGCTTTTTGACGCAAGGCATTGGCAACACCAGATTGACCGGCTTTTTCAAGTTCTGCTGCACGAGCAAACATTGCTTGGGCTTGTCTGCCTACTTCACTGATGACTTTTGTTCGTCGATCAGCTTCAAGCTGCGCAGCCATTGCTTGTCGGTCAGCTTGCGTTCTTTGTGCATTGATTTGATCTTCGTTGTATTGGCTGATTACTTGTCGTGGCGCAGCAATACCAGTTTTAGTAGATGCCAATTCAGGCGCTTCCGCCAAAGGCGCATTAGGATCTAAATTTAAAGCTACTGCCGTTCGTTTGGCCGCATCCGTTCTGGCTTTCATTTGAGCAGAAGTCAGATTGTGCGTATTTTCATTGGCTCTTCCGCTCGAACCGGTTTCACCAAGTTTTCCTTCAATCTGTTCTTCAACTGCGGTACGTTGGCTTTTTGGTTTTGCAGTTTGCTGTTGTGTCGGTGGTTGCCATGGAGATGAGGTTGCATTCGCTGGTGCAGTGCTTTCCATAGACGGTTCAACACGATTAGCAGACTGGCCTTGATCTCTAGGCGTCATGAAATACGCCAACGCATTTAATACTGGTTGTTTTGCAGCACCTGCTGCGCCGCCCATCAAAGCGCCCGCACCACCTGTAATTAGGCTTTGTTGAAGATTATTAAGATCGCCAAACCCAGAATGTGTCACCGACCAAGGTTCTTGACTCAACGGTGTTGACGTGGCATTTGGTGCGGTTTTCTCTGCTTCTTTTTTGGCTTCATTTGCCTTCCATGAGCCGCCTTCAAATTCCGTAATTGCTCGTGCCAACTTCTCAGCAGAGTTCTCAGGGAAGGAGTCAGTAGTGCTGTTCAAACCAAGATGGTTTGCGATATGCAACTTGTAGTTGTCACGACTTTCTTCTGGATTTTCAGCAGACGCAGGCGTGTAGACATTGATGAATGACTCGGGCGTGTTTAAACCTTTATCCAATTTGTGTTGGATTTCATTGACCAAGGCTTTCTGCCCCGCTTCTTTGTCTTGGAAAACAGCAAAGCCATTGTCATCAACTCCTATTTGGCCATCATAAGTTACGCCTTTTGGTGGCCTAATGTTTCCGGGGTTGTTGTTGTAATCAGCCAACGAACTCATAATTTAACCCCTTCTTTTGTATGAACCGTCAGGTTGCAAATCCCAAATTTTATCGCCAAGGTTACGAGTTTTTGGCCGTTCATATGTTTTGTTTGGTGCTGGTTCAGCAGGTGCGGCGCCAGCTTCAGGTTTAGCTTGAGGATGTTGAATATCTAAAATTGACGAGTAAGGGTTGTAGAACAACGGAACACGAGCCATGCTATTGCTGTCTTTTCTAGCAATGTCAATTCGTTCACCTTGAAGTTTGTCATGCAAAGTACCGTATCCAGAATTGGAATCGGTCTCAAACTTTGTTGGATCGCCCTTAAATTGTTGACGCAAAACACCTTCACGAACTTGGCCTGACTTCTCATGCGCAATCAAGTCCAGCATTTTGACAATGCCAAGTTGAGTGTTTAATGGGCTTGGCGTAGTGGTGGCCAAAAGATTTTGAGCACCCACAGATGGGTTTTGAATTGCCGAACGTGCATCGGCCAAGTTTTTGTTCAAAACTTTTCTGAGCACTTCAAAATCGGCATAAGCTTGAGGATCATCTTGCGCAAGCTTGGCCGCAGCACTGTTTAATGCGCCAATTTTTCCTGAATCGGTTGGTTCAGCAAAATAACCAAACAAAGCAGACACAGCATTTTGTCCAGAACCAAGGCCAAGCATTTTTTCCATGCGTGGCGATGTAGCCAAGTCACGCGCAACGCCCAAGTCTTGCAGTTGATCTGCATTTGCTCGAATGACTTCCCCAGCAGTTCGAGCATCTTTGATCTTCATGTCTGCATAAGACCTCTGCATGCCAAGGTGGTTGTCCAACAAGTCTTTATCCGACATCAATTTCACGCCTTCGGGCGTAAATTTTCCAGAGGAAATGAGTGAGGCCTCAAGATCTTGGCGAGTTTTGTCACGGCCTGTTGACCAGTCCTCGGGTAAGTATCCCTTATCAATCTTAATAAATGGATTCTCAATTGTCGCCTTTTGCGCTTCAATACTCTGATTGAGTTTCTGGCCAGTAGTGGTACTTGCAGTTTGGTTTTGCGTTACCCATGCAGAGGCTTGTTTGCCAACAGCAGAGTCAGGATTACGAGTTGCAATATCTGTGGCCCGGCGCAAGGCTTCATTTGGGTCTTTGGGAGGGCTGTTTAGAAAGTCCTGCCACATAGTGGCTTGGGCTTTGTTTTGGCCCAGCACAGCCCTTTGCATGCCCAAATTGGCTTGCATGGCGGCTACGGTAGGGGCAATCGCTTTTTGTTGTTCTTGCCAGTCGCCCAGAGCGCCAGCAGCACTACCCAAAGAAGCGGCAAACCCGCCCAACTGAGGCTTGGCAAAGCCAGCGGCTACTTTGAACCAGTTTGGTTGTGCGTAGCGGTCTTCCAAAGCACGAATTGCTTTTTCGGTGGCATCAGAGTAATTGGTGGCTTCTTGTTCCGGCAACTGGTAAAGATTCAGCTTGCTGGGATCAGGAACGCTCCTCGGATCAATTGTCCGAGGAATTGGCAAAGAGGTGCTTTCATCAGCCATGTCTTATCTCCGAGTTGCGGGCAGACCGCCCATGTGACGTGTGGATGCGCAACCGATTGGGCCACCCTGTGCTGCACGAATTGCACCGCCTTGGGCAAAGCAACCATAACATCCGCCAGAATTGTTGAAATTCACACCTTGAGTGTTGCCATTTACGTCTACTGGTTGGCCAGCAGAATTGACATACCCAGTTGGGCTGGATGAATTTGGAGTGGCTGTTATGCCGCCCGAATAGTCCATGGTGCTAGACGAATCGCCACTAGAAGATTGGCCAGTTGTTCCAGTTTGCACATTGCCTCCGGGGCCAGAACCCGAACTGGTAAAAGCTTTCTTAATTTGGCAGAACACGCTCGGGCCAGTTCCACACTTGCCAGTGCCTGCAAACAAGCCAGCAGCAGTTGAGCCAACGCTTGCCAAACCAGACAAGGGCGACATGCACATCGTTTGTTTGGTGGTTGTTGGGACGGTATAGCCCTTCAACAAGTTCGACAGGTTTGTCAGCTTTTGCAAGGGATAGCACTGTTGGTTTTGCAAGATGGTGCGTTGTTGGCAGCCCAAAGTGGCCAGAGCATTCACGCCCTTCAGACCTTGCTGTTGCGCTATGCAAGACAGAGTGCCCTGAGCGGTGCCAATGTTCGTCAAGTTCTTGATGCCGCATGAAGCCAAGGCGCCGCTGATCTGGCCCAGTTGACCACACAGTTGGTTTTGCTTGATGCCGGTGCATAGAGCGGTTTTATAGCCGCATTGCAAGGCTTTGGCTTGGCAAGCCAGAATCTGTTGGTTAGCGTTGGCCAGAGTCTGACCCAGCACCTGAGCGCCACGCTGTGAACCAAACTGACCCGAACCAACCGCGGCGGCGGTGGCCATGGGAGCCAAGTTTTGGCGGATGTTTTGTTGACCCAGATCACCGATTGCGTTTACTACGCAACTGATGTAAGGGTTCATGTAATTCTGAGCGCGTAAAGCAGCGCAGGTCGTTGCGTTTTGCAGGTTGCTTGCCCCAGCCGCCAGAGGGCTAACAGAGCCAGCAGCAGCGCCCAAAGTGTTGGTGGCCGCACCGAGGTTTGGCTGACCTGCATTTGCCGCACAGCCTACAGTGTTAAAAGCTTTATTTTGCAGATCAGTGGCGCCGACATAAGTGGCATTTTGAATTGGCCCGCATTTACATGTCGCTTGCTGGGCAATTCCTGAGAGGTAATTGTTGTAATACGACGGCGCTGTTGTTGCCGTGTTTTGTGAACTCTGGAGCAAATTAGCCATGGTTTGCCATCCTTAAATAATCGAGCGGGCTTTTCGCCTTGGGTGGAATCTTGTTGACAGGCGCAGACCGCTTGTGTTCTCGCAACTCTTCGCGCATTTTATCCAGCAACTTCGATCCTGTCTTGTTGTCACCACCACCTAAAGCGGTAACAAATGCAGCCGGTAACACATATTCACCGTCAGCGATCTTGGCGGGAACTGGACTGGCAGAACCGCCGTGAGCGTGATGGGGGATCTGGTTGCGGAAATGCTCAAGCGCCTGAGCGCCTGCTTTGCTAGAACCGTCACCCAACTGGGCCACGGAATCAGCGTCAATCACATAGTCACCATCGTGGAGCATGGCAGGGATGTCGTCCGACTGCCCAGTGCCCCGTCCAGCCGCGTAATAGCCCGTTTGTCCGGTGATAAATTCTGGGTGATGCCCTTCAGGCGCTTCGGGGTGATAACGCGCTGGAAGGCCTCCTTCAGCCATTCCGCCAACACCAACAACTGGGCCGCCACCCATCAAATGGCTGCGCAGGGCAGGATTGATGGAGTTGTAAAGTTGTTGCAATTGATGTGGCTTGACTTGCTGAATGTACTTGGTGCTGGATTCAAGGCCAGTAGATGCAGGCGCCCGCATTGGAGTGGGCTGAAAAGCTTTTTGCGCATCATTAAATATGCTTTGCATGGTTGGCGTGTTGGACGAAATCAGATCATCCACCGCATCCGAAACGCTACCGGCTCCTGACATGTGAATGAGTCCGCCGTGTTTAGAGGTTGGCATAAGTGGGACTTCTTTCTCAAAATCTGCTGGGGCTACAAAATCTTTGTAGCTTTCTTCTGGCGCCGATTTTTTGGTCGACTCAGATGATCCCATGGCGGCCTTCAGTTCCGGATCAAGTGAATCGTACAGTTGCTTAAGCGCAGCCTCTTTATTGAACTGCGTGTTAGGCATGTACGACTTCAAGACAGACTCGGCTTTACCAAATGCAGGCTGTGTAGGCTGTGTGGTTGATGGTGCAGCGCCGCTACCCGAATCACTGCTTGAACCGCTACTTGAGCCGCTGCTGGTCTTACCAGAAGAAGACGAAGAGGTGTCGCCGGTGTTCACATCCAGTTTAACTGGGGTTATGTCGCCAGCAGTTGGCTCAGTCGGTTGAATGGTTGTGTCGGTTGGTTTTTGACCGGTCACTTCAACGGTTTGCAACGGATCGCTGGTATCAATGTTGTCCAAGAAGTCGCTTGGCAAGTCATTAACCGTTTGCAAACCCGGAGTGACAGGCTGAATATCTGGCGTTGGTTGAATGGTGCTAATAGTGTCTGACGGACGCTGACCAACAACATTGACGTTTTCGTATGTTGGTGTTTGATCTTTTTGGTCAGTTACGTTAACTGATTCCAAACCGCCATTGTCTGATGAAGTATCAACGCCATCTGTTGAAAAGTCACGGCCGCCAGTTGTTGAGTTACTGTCATACAACGTATTGCCATCGCTATCAGTAATGACCCACGAACCATCTGGGTAGCTGTACTGATAGTTTCCATTCGCCAACTGCGAGGTCATAACACCATTTGCATCAGTAGTGGTGTTTGTATCAGCAGATTTGGCGGCGTCTATTGGCGAAGCATTTGTTTGCTCAGAGTCTGACCCAGTTGGATTTGTAGAACCAGTTGGGTTGTTTGCAAGGGCGGTAAGAACACCTTGGTTGATATTGTTGACTATCTGATCAGTCGATGATGGATTTTGTGACGACGAAGAACTTCCTGCCGATGGGCCAGAAAAATCATTCGAGTAGTCATTGGAGTTATCAGGATTTGTAACGGTTGAGGTGGGAATGCCCAACGCTTGCAAATCACCATCACCCAAACCAGAAGCCGAGCCAATAACTTGGCCATTCTGATCATACTGAACCGTCTGGCCTGTGTCATTGTTGACAGCGGTTGTTATGCCAGTTGAGTTGTCGGTTGATTCTGTAACATTGCTGCCGCCACCGTTGCTGGCCTCGGTATTTGTTTGATCAAGATTACCGACCGTGCCCAAGTCAATTGTTTGACCTGCTTTTGCGGCAGAAGCCAGAGCCGCATCATTTGTCGGTGGCGCACTGCCGGGGACATTGGTCAATCCCGCCGTCATGGGGCCAGCAGGGCCAGCCGCAGTTAAACTGGGGTTTGAGAACACCAGATTTCCATTGGCATCAGTGGTTAGACCAGTTCCAGCAAGTGGATCATTAGAGGCTACTGTGGTTGATGTTGGTAAAGCACCATTTGTCGTGTTCAAGAACTGTGTGCCATCAACTCCGCCAGCCAACCCTGTCACGGGTAACGCTGCGTCAATTGGGCTTTGGTTGGTGCTACCAGTTCCAAGACCAGTGTTTTGATCGGGTACTGTATAGAACCCGGCCATGTTGCCCGTTGAATCTGTGGCAGTTGGCGTTAGAGCATTATTGATGGCACTACCAATTTGATTGGTTACTGCACCAACACCTGCCCCAATTAAACTGTTTGTCAGAGCGCCAGTAATGTTTGGTGTTTGTCCAGTAACCAAACCACTTGCAATAGAACCCGCAAGGTTGCCCGCAGTTTTTCCTACTGCGCCACAACAAATCGCATTGTTCACGGCCGTAGAAACGCCAGCACCAGCACCACCAGCCAATGCCCCTTGCACCACGCAACCATTGTTTAGCGCGGCGCCTGTTGCACCTCTTGCTGCACCAGATGCGGCACTTGCCAAAGACTTACAAGCACCAAGGCAAGTTGCGAAACCGCCCGCAGCGCCACCCACGCCGCCAGTCAATGCACCGCCTACAAGGCCAGCGCCGATGCACTTTCCTTGTAATGCACTTGTTAAACCGCCACTTGTTCCGCCAGAAATTGCACCAGAGAGAGCGGCATCACCAACTGCCGAGCCTGTAGATCCAATCGCACCAGCAATTGCACAAGTAAGACCAAGTCCAGCGCCGCCGGTCAATAGGCCAATTGCAATAGAGTCAACAATTGGGTTAGAAAGAACTTTTCCAATGCCTTTAAATATTCCGCCGAAAGAGCAACCGCCATTTCCCACATAGGTCTTGTCTGTGATGTTGCCGGTTTCAGGATCGACGGTGTAGGCGTAACCACACTTGAGTCCGCTTGTGATACGCCCTTGCGTGTCGTAAATCATGCCATTTTGGCAACCCCCATAGCTCAGGAAGTTGTCGTTGTAGTCGTACTGCTTCTGCAGGTTCGGGATCGTCTCAGCGTACGACCCGATGTTGTTCATCTGACAGCAAGTCAGGTTCTGCCAACCAAGCGTAGACAGATTGCCGTATTGTGAAGTGGGGGCTGGAGCAGGGGCTGGAGCAGGGGCTGGCGCGGGGGCGGGCGTCACCGCAGGCAAAGCACCAGCCGATATGTTATCAACACTGCCGGTTACTGCGGGATTTGAAAGTGGGGAAGAATAAGCATTGCTGTCGAAAACGCAGCAATATGCTCTGTTAACTGTAGTTCCGCGCATATTTACCCCGTGATACTCATAATTCCGCACATGGCCTCAGCCCAACCACGCCAGTCCTTGAACTGACGTGCATCAGGGATGCCCGACTGCGTGAAGTAACCGATGCCGTTTAACCCGTCGACCCAGTCCATCCAATGCTCTTCGTCAACATGGCCAAGCTGATTCGGAGCAAACAACTCCTCCATCAGCTTGCAATACTGATCCCAAGTCATTCCGCGGGGGTCGTAGGTAATAATTTTCGTGCTCCCGTTACGGATTGCCGATACCGCGAACGTCGCCGGTTTCGATGCCGAGGATGATCTTACCCAGTTGATAGTCGCCATTGAACGTGTTCGACTCAAAACGCAAGCGCATTTCACGACGTTGTTCACGCATGTCAATCTTCAAAGTGGTTGGATCGAAATTGTAGGGCAGAGAAGGCTCATCAGTGCCATCGGCATAACCCTTACCCGTCACGATCACATCCATCGTACCGCTTTGGATAAAGTTAGGCTCAACACGATCCAAACGAGTCCAGTTGTTTGCGCCGGGTTGTTGGGTTGAACCAACCAGCCCAGCCAAACTGCCCAGAATAGGTGTTTCAAACGCCGAGTAAATGGCATCGACGTTCGTCAAATAAACCTGATCTGTGCCGGTTTCGTGTTGCCAGATGGTGTAACCATTGGCTGTGATTGTTGTGGCGCCTACAGCGGTGCTGGTGGGGTTTGAAACCGTGTAAGTTCCTGTTCCACCCGAGCCAGT
>Ga0007862_1000368_pt1 | contig 14627 bp, 11 predicted proteins | sample CryBogCBH20Aug07_FD_71206 | JGI IMG/M metagenome (GOLD analysis project Ga0007862, IMG submission 71206) | Freshwater microbial communities from Crystal Bog, Wisconsin, USA - CBH20Aug07 | ecosystem: Environmental > Aquatic > Freshwater > Lake | place: Crystal Bog, Wisconsin, USA | collected... | reverse complement strand
CACCACGGTTGACGCAGCCTGAGCTACTAGGTCGACAGAGAGGGTCTGAGGGACACTCTGGACGTTGCTAACGAAAGCCCCGCCGTTGGTAATGGTGGACTGATAGAACACCGTAACAGGACAAGCCGTGAGTTGTTGGTTGGCATTATAGGTTAGGTCACAGATTTGGACGCGCCAAGAATACTCTGGGCTTTGTACAAGCTGTGCTTTGCTAATGAGAGGAAGCGCAAGGAGCGCAAGGATGAGGAGCTTTTTCATGGTTGTTTAGATAGTTGTTTAACTTGTTCTTTAAGATCTTTAATTGCTTGCATCATTTCAGCTTGTTCAGATTCGAGAGTCTTAACCCGAGACCGCAAGGTCTTGACCTCCGCAATGAGAGGCACTGTGAGCTTGCCGTAGTCCACAGACCACGTTGAACCAGTTTTCTTAGGATCAGGCATAGCACCATCATCGCCCTTAACCACGGCATCGGGGTAGATTTGGTATAAGTCTTGAGCCAAAGTTCCGTGGCCTATTACGCCAGACTCTTTCCAAGTAAACTCACCTATTGGCAAGTCATCAAACTTGTTTCCAAGAGACCAAGAACGTAAAGAAGTTTTAAGACGCTTATCTGAGGTTGTGGCATATGTTGTTGTACTACCATTGCTAGTGATAGAACCATATACCGCCGTTTCATTAGCATTGGTAAAATAATCGTAATAATAAGTTCCGCTATTATTATAAGCGCAATTCACAACACAATAACCACCAGCCGATTGTTGATTAACTCTTAATCCATCAACAGAATTAGTATTAAGGTTTAAATTACCAGATCCGCTTAAATTCATTGGACTTGCAAAAACGCCATTATTACCTGAGTACCAATAGAAATTGCCGTAAGAACCGTTAGCGTTACTAAGAAATCTTGTTGTAGGACTACTAAAATCCATTCCTGATCCGTAAACGCTACCATATCCAGAATAGACACCAGTAGATAAGAATCCTGTATTAGTAACTGATAATCCGCCCGCATACAGGGCACCTTGTATGCCAACCCCACCCGCCACTTGCAGAGCGCCTGATGTCGTCGTGGACGACGAAGTGGTGGCTCCGATGGTTAAGCTTCCAGCCCCCGTCGCTAAAGGAGTTGTTGTTCCTAGCATAGCTTGCCCTACTTGGTCTATACGCATACGCTCCACCATTGAAGCATTATTAACATCTGGTTGAGTCCAAAATGTAATAGCACCACCATAGCCATTGGTTGGATTATAGAATCTAACGGCAGATTGACAGTTGTTTTGACCAGAATATCTAGCTCTCATTTCTGCGTATACAGTAGAGCTAATATATGTATCAAATAATATATTTCCACCAGTAAGAGTAAGTTGTTGGCTAGGCGAGGTAGTGCCAATGCCTACGTTGCCTGCGTTTGTGATATATAAAGCTGATGTTAAAGTAGCTGTACCACCAGCAGTACCATTGGGTGCTGTTTGAAAGTTAAAACTGCCAGCAGATTGCTGCATGTAAGAAGAAGGAACGCTGGTATATTTATAAATGTAATTACTTCCGTTGTAATAGAGCCCTTGGATAGAACCAAAGTTTTGATAGTTAGGTGACCATGTAGCTCCGCCAGAAAAGTCTATTGCATTACCCAATGCCCAAGATTGAGGAGTAGCTCCACCCACCGCAACATTGCCCCCAATGTTCGCATTCCCGCCCACACCCAGTCCCCCACTTGTTCCGTTGCCGACAACCAAGGCTCCTGTAGAGGTCGAGCTGCTGCTCGTGGTGTTGTTTACATAAACAACGTGGCTAGGTGCTATAAGTAAATCACCTTGAACACTACCAGCACCACCGCTACTTGAACCAAAGTTTAAGTAAGTACCATTAAGGCCGTCTAATACAGTAGATCCGTTTCCATTTGTTCTAATAGAAAACATATCTTGAGTTCCGTTATTCCATGTTGAAATAACATCTCCTGCATACTTAACCAAAGTTGCGTACCCTGGATATTGTCCTGTGACTTCTAAACCATATCCGTTAGATGGTGTTCCACCAATACCTACCATACCACCACCAGTTCCAATGCTAGTATAACCACTTCCTGTGGCTAGTTTTGTTACTCCAGAGCTATTAAGCGTTGTGAAGCTACCAGCGTTAGGGGTTGTTCCTCCAATAGGTCCATTAAATACAGACGTGTCACTAAGAGGCGTTATGTTGCCTAGTCCTATGCTTATAGCGGGTGTCGTCGTGGGCGTAGCCACGCCTGCCAGCACACCTGAATTACCGCTAACAGTTACGTTGGTTACAGATCCGCCCCCTGACGTGCTAGAAAGCGTTCCTCCTGAATAGGACAACCCACTTCCCACATTAACATTAGCCATTCCTCCTGAGCCGTTAGAAGCTAAGAGCTGTGCGCTATTGCCTGTGGTTGCTGGTAAATAGTTCGTATTAGGAGTAGCTATTGCCAGCGTATTAGCGCCTGTACGTTGAACTAACCCAGTTGTGGATAGGCCAGTGATCGTATCCTGCGAGATAGAGCCTCCTAGGGCCGTTGCCGTGCCTGCAATCGTTATGCTATTATTGGTAAGCTGACTATTACTTATTGTGCCAGAAAGGACAGACGTTGGTATGGTTGTACTAGCCGTATGTGCCCCCGTACCATTGGCATATTCATAACCCGTTATAGTGCCAGCCACCCCCGTACCACCAGAAGCTGCGTTAAGCGTACCAGACACCTGTGTACCTAAAGCTATTGTACCACTTAAGGCACTTGTAGGTATTGTGCTAGAAGCGCTAACAACGCCACTAGAAGCCTGTAAATAGCCATTTAAACCCGTAGCCAAGGTGGTAGTACCCGTAGCAGTTAAAGCCCCCGTAGAAACGCTTGTAGGGGTGATAGCGCCCAAATTAAGGCTAATGGACGGAGTAGTCGTACTGTTAGTCGTTACCACCCCTACGCCATTACTACCCGTAACAGAAACGCTTGTGACAGTTCCGTTAGTCTGGATGTTAGCTACCTGCTCAATAGCGACAATGACACCTGGTGTAACAGGAACTGTTGGACTACTTTGTGCACCTGTTGTAACTACAGATATACCTGTGTTACTAACTGCCCACATAATCTGTACATAGTCACCAGCGTTTAATGTTAAAAGATAAGGAGTGACGGCAATTAAAGCTCCGTTAACACCAGCCTTAGCGTTTGGAATATTAAAGATAGAATTACTGTAAGGTACATCTACGCCATTTAATCTAATCCATACATCTACATTATCATTACCAGAACCTGTATCTGTGTTAATAAATTGTATAGAATATTGAATGTTATAAGTACCTGTATAAGCAAAGGTCATCTTATTACCGCCAACAATACTTACGCCACTAGAACCAACTGAACTTCCAATGTTAAGCGTATAGGATGAAGTTGTGCTACCAGCCGTTTGATTGGTTGTATCGTAAAAGCTACCCCAATAGCCCGTGGATCCAGACACCGTATTAGGCGTTACATAAACCACATCCGTTGCAGTACCATTGACGGCTAAGAGGTTGCCAGCTTGTCCCGTATAGGAAGGAAGGATGTTAGCTCTAGCCCCAGATGCTGTGGAAGCTCCTGTACCGCCAGATGCTACGTTGAGAGTTCCGCTAACTTGGCTTGCTAAATTAATTGCAGAAAGTGAACCACCCAATGTTAGTGAACCAGAACTAGTAACATTTCCTGTAAGTGTAATTCCTTGAACTGTACCTGTACCAGAAACGCTAGTTACTGTACCGCCTGTACCTGTAGCGTTAATTGTTACTGAGCCATTGTTGGTATTTAATGTTACTCCTGATCCAGCTACTAAATTTGTTACACCAGCATTTGTAATCGTTTGATTAGGAAATGAGCCACTAACTGATATTCCTGTACCAGCAACAGTCGCTGGTGTTGCAGTACCAGTACCGCCATTAGCAACTGGAAGTATACCTGTAACCCCAGAACTTAGGGGTAATCTAGTTGCGTTAGTTAGGTCAGCATATGTTGGTTGTCCTAAGTTAGGGGTTACAAGAGTCGGAGAATTAGAAAGTACATTTGAACCACTACCAGTAGATGTAGTCACTCCAGTACCGCCATTTATTACTGCTACAACGCCTGTGACATTAGCTGCGTTACCAGCGATGTTACCTGTGATTGCAGAACCTAGTATTGTTGTTGATGCAGTAAGTCCATTGTTTCCATTGCCAGAAACATAGCCATTGAGTGTAGTAGATAAAGTTAAAGTGCCAGAACTTGTAACTGGAGAATTGGTTACTGTTAAACCAGAGGGTGCTGCAAGTCCTACGCTTGTTACTGTACCACCGGGATTACTGGAACTGATTTGTACACTACCATTGTTTGCATTAACTGTTATATTAGAACCAGCTACTAAATTTGTTACACCCGTATTGGTTAAGGTTACTGTCGAACCAAGTTGAGCATTAGACCCACCACTAAGCCCAGTACCAGTGACAATATTAATTGAGTTGTTAGTGAGTTGGCTATTCGTAATCGTGCCAGACAACGCCGTGGTAGGGATGCTAGTAGAAGCAGTGACATTGTTAGTTGAATTGCCGTAAAGATAACCAGTAAGAGTAGTAGTTCTGAGATTGTTCGTGTAGACTGCATTTGGAGTAGTAAGACCTAAACTTCCATTCATTACGGAAGTTACACTTGTTGGAGTGATGTTACCTAAACCAATGGTTATATTTGGTGTAGATGTAGCCGTAGCAACTGATGTAATAACGCCATTTTGATTGTTGGTGCTTACGCTAGTCACAGTACCGCCGGGGTTACTAGAGTTAATTTGTACTGAACCTGTAGATGCATTAATAGTAACATTAGTACCTGCGACAATAGAAGTAACACCTGTGTTTGATAAAGTGATTGAGCCAGTAGAAGCATTGGCACTTATGCCAGTACCTGTAGATATATTCGTTACACCAGCATTGCTAAGGGTAACTGAACTTCCAAGTTGTGTATTGCCACCACCGCTCAAACCATTGCCAGCTATAACATTGATAGAATTATTAGTTAGCTGACTATTAGTAATATTTCCCAAAGTACCGCCTAAAGTAAGATTTCCAGTTGTAGTAACATTACCAGTAAGAGTAATGCCATTTACATTTCCTGTACCACCTACTTGTGTGACTGTACCATTGTAATTATTGGTTAAAGTAACTGTACCGCCCAATGCAACTATACCACCGCCTAATAAACCTGTACCCGCAGTAACTGTAATTGAATTATTAGTTAACTGACTGTTAGTGATCTTACCTGTCAAAGCGGTTGTAGGAAGATTGCTACCATTGTTTAAGCTTACATAGCTTGGTGTGCCTAAGTTAGGCGTGACCATTGTAGCACTATTAAGCGTAGCGTTGTTAGAAAATACAATAGCTCCCGTACCTGTTTGTGGCGATGCACCAAGTTGGTCAATGGTTGCACCATTTACTATGCCATAACCTGCTGCGCTATTTGGCGTATTTGTAACCTGATTCCAAGTTACATTACCTGTAATTGTATTTGCAGTAATATATCCAGTACCAGATGTAGTAATAGATGTTCCGCTACCTACTACAATAGAACCATTGGACAATACATTAGTGACTTGGTTTTTCTGGACATTAGTTTGTCCAAAAAGAGACAAAGGCAGTAAGCATAAAGCTAAAATATTACGCAATTTCATATTAAGAATAAGTACCAGCAGCAGGGATTATAGTATCATTCAATTCAAAGCTACCACCATTAAATACAAGATCAACTAAAGCACCTAGAGTGTATTGATCAGTTTGTAATGTAACAAGTAAATTACCTGTTAAACTAGAATCATAAACCTCGAAAATTATAGGTAAAGTATCTGTTGTGCTAAATCTTAGCCATACATGAGAACCAGCAATCAAACCTGTATTATATACAACTACCTGTCTTGGACTAGCTGAACCAGTTACAGTAATACGTTCAGTATGTAGTTGGCTTGTAGGGTAAACTAATATTGATGTATTTGTACTTGTTGATTGTGCATTACGTGAAACGTAAGCAGCTTTTGGAGCAGGTACATTGTATGCTGGATTGTAAAATACACAGTTACCTCCACCATAAGTAATCATGTTACCTGTGGTTGTATAACCTTGGATGTACATGAAATACTCTGCGGAGTTTTGTCCGTAGAGTGTTATATCAGTATCTACATTGGTTAATACAAATGTAGCTTGTGCCTGTAATCCTTGAGTCCAAGCATTGTAACTAATATTTGATCTGATGTATGGAGGATATACAGTAGATGTAATTATTGGCGTAATCGCACTAGGATTAGCCGTAATAACTATTTGCAAATACTCTAAGCTAGATAAATCTACCGAAGCATTGTACTGATCAAATATACCTATGTTAATTTGTGCCCCACGTCTTACCCATAGTTGTGGAATTTGACCTGTGTTAATATCAGTAGGACTGCTTGAACTTAAAGTATAATTTACATTAGGGTGCGTTACCAGCGATATTGAGCTAGGTGGATTAGAGATCAGCGTAAGCTGAACATTTAAAGGTAGCTGCTGGTAATTCATAGAACATTAATTGCCAAAACAAATTACTGAAACACAAGTTGAATCTTCTAACTTACCAGCACCTGGTCCATTGTTTGGTTCCCAGCAATATACTTGTAATGTACTTGGTGTGCGTACACCTGTGTTAGATCCGTTACCACCAGTAATAACATTGTTATCACCAGATACCGCAGGGTATCCATTACGAGTACCTGCACTGCCAGTAAAAGCATAGTTATTAGATGCAAATGTACCTGCTACAAAGTTAATTTGATATACACCTTGTGATACATAAACAACCGAGCTAATTGAAGAAGACTGTGAAAGAATTGTAGGATTACCACCACTTAAGTTAACTGCGTCAAAAGTAACCCATGCTTTACAAACATTAGAACCAGTGATGGCATTTCCTAATGGCAACCATGAAGCAGGATTAGTAAGTAGTCCTGTGTTATTAGAAGATGTACCAGCTTGGCTTACGTAGATACCTATAGGGCCATTAGCAGTATTACTATTATTAACAATAGCATTATAACCATAATAAGTGTTGCCAGATGAATCCCATTCTGAAATACCACGCTGAGAAAAGTACGTTAAAAAATAAGAAAAAAGATAGAACAATGAGTTCATATCTTCTAATGCTGGCTGGTTTGTTCCAATAACTGCTGATGCCCAACCACCATTATACGCAGAATTTTGTATGTTAGTAGGATTAGTGGTATAGGTTGGTGTGCTTGTAGCAGAACCAAATTGTCCTATAGCAGTCTGTCCAGATACTCCGTAATAGTTACCTGCAAATAATTGCGGTACTGCTGGAGTTGTAAATGGTAGTTGTGGTTGTGACATTGTAGTAAATTATTCTAATAACCAATTTGTACCGTCTGAATATACTTTGCGAATATAAGAACCACCGCCAGATGGTGTAGAACCTATAGAAGTACCAGGAGCTTGTGTTGCATCGGATACAAAGGCTTCACCGTATTGCACTGTGCTTGCAGAAGGTAATGCAGAAACTGTTGAATGTGGTAAAACTACGATACCTTTAAATACGTTAGTTTCCGTACCACCTTGATATATGCCATATTTGTTAGTTAAGGTTACACCAGGTGTACCAAAGCCAGCTAAATATAATTGTACCGCATTATAAACATTACCAGATCCAGATTGAAAAGTAGGAGCGCCAACAAATTTTTCATAGTAATTAATACCAGTAAAACTTCCTACTGCTATAATTCCACCAGCAGCTTCGCTATATATTGTATCATTATTACCATTTGCTAAGATGCTTGCTGATGCACGAACACCTTTAGCTCCACCACCACCGCTACCGCCACTAACAACTGTAGGTTGCAAATCCACACCTATATTTGAAGCATAAGCAACACCTATGCTTAGTGAGTTAAATTGAACATTAGCTCCAGTATCTATGTTTTGTGGAGTTGTTAATGTTACTGCACCTGTTTGTGCAGAACCAGTAGTTCCATTTACCAATATTTGATTAGAAGTTCCTGTAGCTGATGTTACACCAGAAGTACCAGAAGCAGTTATTGTAACTGCACCTGTACCACCTGTTGGACTAATCGCAATTCCTGTACCAGCTATAATTTGAGATACACCACCGCCACCGCCACCGCCAGTATTAGTTAAAGTACCACCAGAAAATGATAGACCAGAACCTATGTTAACAGTTGATAAAACACCAGTATTAGTAGTGTAAAGTATGCCTGTATTGCCAGCAGTTGCATAAGGACTTATGTTTATACTTCCATAAGGATAACCAGAGTTAGTTGTAATAGCATAACTTGTTGGACCCACAAATGATAAAGTTGCATTACCTTGTATATTTAAATTATTAGCATTTACTGCTGAATTTACATTAAGAGTATTAGCTAAAGTAACATTGCTTTGAAAATAAGGTCCACTTGAAGATATATAACTTCCATCAGCAAATGATACCTTTCCAGCAAATGTATTTAAATCATTAGGACCTGCTTGTACGATGCCATATTTGTTTGTAGCAGCAGGTGATGGTGAAATGTAAATAGCAGTAGCACTATTTAATGATACATATCCAGTTAATGTTGGTGTACCAATTAATTCATGGGTATAATTAACATTAGTATAAGGTGTTAATGCTTGGATTGTACCACCTGTAGCAATTCCATAAAGTGTATCATTAGCAGCAGTATTATTAATTGTAGGACTTAATCTAAATGCTTTAGCTAAATTTCCATTAGCAGTAGCCAATGGGCTAAAATTAATTGGAATTGATGAAGTAGCAGTATCAGCACCTACTTGTAATTGGGTAAATATATTACCACCACCTCCTCCTCCGCTATTATTAGATGTTAGTACGCCACCAGATAATGTTAATCCAGCACCAAGTGTTAATGGTTGTAGATGATTGGAAGCATCTACATAGGTAAGGCCATTGGTAACAGATGGACTAGTGCTAAATGTTACAGTGCCATATAATGTAGGATTACTAATTGGTGTTGTTTGCGCTAATGCACAACCAGCTAGTAAAGGTAAAAGTAATAATTTTAAGTATTTCATATTAAGCGTATGCTCTCCAAATAAGTGTGTGGGTTCCATCTGCAACTGGGGCTGAAAGTGCTACGTAAAAATTGTTTGTGGTAGTTAAATTAGAAACAACATTACCAAATACAGTAGTTAAAGTACCTGTAGTACACATGATAGAAATGTCTATATGTGATGGTGCTGATGACAATGTGGTATTAAACGAAAACTGATATACACTAGTATAACCACTCAATAACGTGGATATAGAAACTGGAGTAGTTACATAGTCTAAAAGTATACCACCAATAATGTTAGATACTGAAATTTGCGCTGATCCAGAACTTGAATTATCAAGTTCCATTACATCACTAGAGTTCCGCAAACGAGTTAATGCAGTACCTCCATTAATTTGTATAATTCTTTCGTTTGCCATAATGATTAAGATCCTGATGATGTAACACGAGTATATCCTGCACTTGTTACTCTTGTATAACCATCACTAGTTGTACGTGTATAACCTGCGCTTGAGATAAATACATTAATGTATACACCCATTGGTTTTGGTAAAAATTGTTTTAGTAGTGCCTCACTTATAATGCTATTTTGATTAACTGTGTAAGTTAGGGTCATATTTTGGTTGTCCACCAAAGATACAAACCCTGGTAATAAGTTGTTGAGGTACTGTTGAATAGATGCAAGCGTTCCATCATTCGAGTTTAGAATGATTTGAAGCTGAATAACTAACCTATATTGTTGATCATTAAGGTTAGTTGTAGGTTGGCTTGCATCAGAATAGTTCTCCCAAACACCAGTAGTATTGGTAGTACCAGCGTAATTTCTAAAACCCGTTGTGTTGCCTGTAGGAGGTACTGTATAATTTTGAAAACCCCAATAATTAGCCGTTGTAACTGAAGGTTGTATCTTACGACTAACACCTACGTATTCTCCAATAATATCTAATTGAGGACCAACTGCTGTATTGATGTCAAAAGCACCAATTAATAATGTAGTAAGGTCATCTGCTAATGCTTGTTTAACCATTAAAGCGGTTAACATTTGTGCATTAGGTTGCTGAGAATATTGGAATATAAGCCTATTTACATAATAGTTTACTAATGTAATTAAATTTGTGCTTGGTGGAGTTCCAGATGGTGAACCATATGTAGGCCATACAGGAACAACTGTAGGGGTAGGCGACGCAACAGGTCCACCATCAGCATAAATGGGTACTATATTATTAGTAATAGGTCTTGTGCCAAAGTTAGCCATTAAAACGTGATGTTACCTACAGGTAATGTAAACTGATAGTTATAACCAGGAGATGCTATATATGAACCTGTGCCACCAGATGTTGTGCTTATGTTTTCACCACTAACATAACAGTTAGGTGCAAACTTCTTAATAAGTGCTACAATCGAGCTAGAGTCTGCTGATTGACCAATTCCATAATTTATCGCATTAGCTATCAAGGTCTTTAAATTACTTGGTACATTACCAGTAATAGCAGTCACCGTAGCACTAAAGTAAATAGGTTGTACGATTGGATTATCCCAATAAATATTAAAATATGTACCATCAACTTGTAATACTGAATATACGTTAGTATTAGGATTAATATTTACTGTAGGAGCAGATGTGTAACCTATTCCTGCTGCAGTTACAGTAAAACCAGTAATTTGACCAGTAGTACCATTAAATGCTGCAGTAGCTTTAGCACCTGTACCACCGCCACCAGTTAAGGTAACATAAGGAGCATTGTAATATCCAGAACCTCCAGAACCTAAAGTAATAGCAGATACACTACCTCCTGAAATTGAAGCAGTTCCTGTAGCACCTGTTCCAGAGTTTGTTTGTCCGCAACCAGCATTACGTTTATTGTATATTACTTGTGCTATGTTGTGAGCTAGTGTATAGCCATTTGGCTGAACAACACTTAAGGCATTACCTGTAGCAACGATTACCCATATGCTATGTGGAGGTATTCCACCTGCTAATGTGCTAGTAACTATGCTAGTATTGTTTTCTTGTACTGAAGCATAAGTAACACCATTGATGCTTACTAAACCACCATATAAACCAGCTAGATAGCCTTTGCTTGGTAATGAAACACTGACTGCACGACGTAATCTTAATTGTGCATCTGTTTCTTCGTTTTGACCTAATGTGCTATAAGTAACTGAATTGTTTACCGATGTTACACCATTAGTAACACTTACTATCGTAGTAATGGTATTTACTGACGATGAAACAGGACCTAACACAGATGCTTGAAATGCTATACCGTTAGGAGTTGGATTACTTGCAGAATAGGTACCTGCTGCTAAAGTTTGCGTTACAAGTAATTGATATTGATTACCAGATGAATCAGCTACTGTAAAAGGTGAAGTAGGTTGCTGATCTAATCCATATAAGGTTACAGTCTTAGATATAACCATATCAATCGACTGTTGTGTATAAGTACCAGCTAAACGAACAACACCATTGATAGCACATCTTTGATCTAAGCTAACACCAATAGCTTGGTTAGGATCAAATGAAGTATAAGCAGTAACTATTTGTTCTAATACATCTAGTTTTGCCTGTGCAAAAATATTGATTAAATTAGCATCAGGTGAATTAGGCTGTACATTAGCACCTGGAAATATTGTTAAATATCCAGGGAAATCTACGGAACCATATTCTATCTCACTGATTATTTCATCAATGGTTTGTATTTGAAGGCCGTTTATATCAAGTGTGTTAGGAATATGTATCGGTAGCTGGACTAGGACTTATATAGAAATCGTAGTCGCGCTTGAGACGCTGGAAGAATAAATCGTGGAAATGTTATAAGTTAAGGTCAACTGTCTGGTGGCATTATTTAGATTAGCACTTACAGATGTAATGCCTACTACCCCATAACAATTAGCTATAATATTACGAGTTTGAGCTAAAATAGCATTTTCAGTGTTCTTATTACCCAATAAATTGATCCAATCTATACCAAAGTTAGTATACCAAAAAGCATCGTTTAAAAAGGTATTTAGGGCAGTTTGAATGTTAAAAGCTATAGCATTATTAGCCGTAGCATAATTGGATAAACCTTGTCCAAATAGCCAATCGCCAGAACTAGACAAAATGTTAATAGTAGGAGGATAGGTATAACCAAAACCCCCATAAGTAACTTTAATAGTACCTACTTGACCTTGGACAAGATTAGCTTGTGCAGTAGCCCCAGATCCTCCACCCCCTGTAATTGTTATGGTAGGAGGGCTTAAATAGTCACTGCCATTGGTAAGCATATCAATTCTGGTCACTACCCCATTGTAAATGGTAGCTAAAGCAGACGCACCTGTACCTCCAGTGGTAAGGCTTCTAAATATCATTGAGGGTGAACTCATTTAAGAAGGGCGTTTATAGCGTTAGATGCGGTTGTGATTTGAGTTGTACAGTCAGGACCTGTTTTACCATTTAAGGCAGTTAAAGCAGATACTACGTCTTGAAGTGCAGTCAATAAACTCGTTGTGGCATTAGAAATGCCTATTTTGGTCGTTCCTAACGATATTAGGGGGCCAGTCGTGCCAGAAGACCCATATATCTGTGTATCTGTCGTAGAATAGCTAGAAAGCGATCCTAGTTGGCTTCTAAGACCTACAATGGCTATAGCATCAGATAAGTTATGCAGTCTATTGTTATTAGGAGGTAATCCTGTAGTACCCGACAACCACCAAGTATCCATATTCCTATCTAAAAAAATTAAAACACACGTATCGCCAGCATTTATGGGGAAAGTAATAGCCCCTCCTCCTCCCCCTAAGCATACTACAGGAACACTCAATAATTGAGGATATTGAGCTACAACTGGGGTAGTAGTTGAATCAGCATTAGTTAAATTCTGAAGAACTATACCCATATTAATGGTTATATCCGCAGTCTGGGTAGTAGGATAAAAATTAACTATAGTACCAGTTTGAGCGCACGCCAAAGCAGACATCCATTCCCTTGCCGATTGATTTAAAACAAGCTTAAGATCTGGATAAGACCTCGGTAGACTAATTGATAAATTTGTTTGCTCAGACATATTATTGTGGAAGTACAGTATTACCTGAGAAAGTGGTAGCTCCGTTAGGTCCTAGATATAGGTTAACGGTTGTAGTTAAAGGACCGTTTACGGAAGGCGAAATTATACCTTGATGAGTAATACCCTGTACTGGATAAATATTATTGTATATTGGTATATCTTCACTGATTAATTGCACTTGTTGTCCAAGCGTTAATCTAGGCTCAAATAACATTTTTACTTGGATAAAGTTACCTTGACGCATTGGTATATCCAATAAACCTGTAGCAGAGCTTATAACAAATATCTGATCGTTAACTTTAAAGGAATCGCTATTACTTAATACCTTTAATTGATTGTTATCAATAGTAGCATTTACCCCAGAAGGTAATAAGTTTTGTATTAAATTATAAGTAGGTCCGCAGAATACAGACGCACGCTGATTAACAAATTTAGGCACTGTTCCTATAATAGGGGTAGGAAAAGTCTTAATTAAATCAGAGTTAAGTCTTATAATCGTATCACTTAATGTAGAACTAGGGGGTAATGTAAAATTTGAATAGCTATTGGCTTGGGCAAAACCCCCATCAAATGCTTCAATTTCAGTAACAATGTTATTTCTACCTACCCTTGTACTGTAAGCTTGGCGTACATTCCCGTTAAAGATTAAAGGGACAAATTGGTTTTCATAACCAGCCCTAAATTGTATTTCTGAATAAGCACCACCATTGAACCATTCTTTATAAATAGCATCTCTGGTTTTTTCTGCTAAGTTGTAGATTTTAAAGTTAGCAGTTTGTGCAGTAGCTAATATTTCTCGTTTAATTGAAAACTCTACAGTATATGGAGGATTAATAGTTACGCTATTTGTAGCATAACTTGTAAATACGCCATCAACAGGCACAGTGCTACCAGAAGTAGTTGCAGGTTTACTGTATGGTCCTACTTGGCAGTATAAACTATATGTGCGGTTAAATTTCAATTACCAACAAGAATTTGAGTTTCAATTTGTTCAACTTCAGATGAAGTTAATAAATAAAAATTAGCATACCCAGTTTGAAAATCATTATAGTTTAATGGTTCATATCCATCTGTGGTTACACAAGCTAAACCAAATGTAAAAATTGTCTCAAATTGCCTCAGCATATTAGGGAACGTAGTTACCCTCATTGAGTTAATTGTAAATGCAGGATTTTGACCGTTCCAACTAAGATCAAAATACCAACCACTTTGATTAGGACGATAAGCCAAAGTCATAGTCGCAGTAGTGCCATCAGGTATAGCTATGCTAATAATCTGACAAGGTGTATCATTTATGCCTGTAATTAATTGCATATTATAAATGAATTGGACTAAACGAATTTATATTCCACGTTTGAAATATCTGACCAGCAGCTTGGCTAGATAATGTTACCTGACCAATGTTATTCGTAATAGATGGATTTGTTTCAAAATTTTGAAATGTTAAACGTCCAGCAGTTAAGTTTGGATTTATAATAACCTGACTGGCTAATCTTATCTTTTTAAA
>Ga0007862_1000365_pt1 | contig 14689 bp, 14 predicted proteins | sample CryBogCBH20Aug07_FD_71206 | JGI IMG/M metagenome (GOLD analysis project Ga0007862, IMG submission 71206) | Freshwater microbial communities from Crystal Bog, Wisconsin, USA - CBH20Aug07 | ecosystem: Environmental > Aquatic > Freshwater > Lake | place: Crystal Bog, Wisconsin, USA | collected... | reverse complement strand
CATACGGATTCATGGATTGATCTTGCGGCTTATACGGCTTTTGCTGGCGATTTGTCCGCCCCAGAAGATAAAAGACAACCTGACTTCGTAGATGGCTTTACCAAGAACGTAGATAGCCTTGTTAGCCGATTACGGGCCGAACAAACGGCTTAAATAATTGTCCATACTGACGGGGGGTTAATAGTTACTGTTGCACCAGCATCAATAGTAATTGGACCCCCCGTTATTGCATTTGATGCCGTAGGAATGGTGTAGCTGTTGGTAATTTCTTGACCATTCAAAAAGAATATTTGGTCTGAACCGCCACCTGTAGCACCGCCACCACCGGAACTTGCGCGACTGTCAGCAAATGCCACATTAGTGCCATCAGAATAAATAATTGAATTGGCCGATTGTTGGAGAACAACAAAGTTACCGCCTCCGCCAATTGTTGCAATAACCGTATAAGCACCAAGGGTAGCGTTTGTTACGACCCACATACCGCCAACGCCGGATGGGAAAATAACTTGAACATTTGCCGTTAAAGTTCCCGTTAAAGTTATACGCTGGTTTTGAATGTCTGTTGTTGTAAAATTATAATTAGTGCTTGCAAGCGCAATAGAAACACCCGAACCAAGGGCTTTATCAATAATTGTAAAGTCAGAATTTACAGGAACATTCCACGTATTAATATAATCATTATTACCCGGAAGTTCGATGTTTTTATTAGTCGTAAATGTTGATGACATCGGAGTCCCCTTAGATCACTTTCTTTGCCATGCTTAATGCGTGGGCAATAGTATCGTCTGGCAATGATAACATTCTTTCGGTCTGGTCAGCCAACATATTTTTGATTCGGTTGCTTTCCCGAACCAATTTATTGGCTTTTTGTTCTATATGACTAACACGACCGCCCCGCGCAAAAGGCGAACCGCGTTGACCAAATGTTCCCATGGAACTGCCAACCATTCCGCCCGCTAACGATTTATTAATAGCCATTTCAGCGGCTTGTCTAGCTGCTACACCCTGACGTAAGGCTTCAATTTGATCTCCGGGGGTAGTTAAAATTTTACCTTGTTCGGCTTGAAATATTGGACCACGCTGTCCCGTTATAGATTTCCCAATATAATTAAGACCACGTAAAACTGGATTAGCAACTTGACTTGGAAGTTTGGTCACATCTTCGGTAATTATTGGCGCGTTTGCCTTTTCAACAGTCTGTGCACCAGCCTGTTCTTCAGCAGTTTTATTTAACGCCCGAAGAGTTGCATCACGTTCAGCATAACCCGCTTCACGATTAGCAATATTGGTTAATCGTTCAGGAACACCCTCACCAAATATTTTAGATAAACTTTGGTGGATGTAGCTATTTTCATTACCAGTTGGTTTTAAAGCCGCAACCTCATTTGCTGAAGTTCCAATTTTATCTTGTAAGGCTTGGCGCGAACCAAGAGTTAAAGCCTTAGCCGTATCAGGGTTAGATAAATAACGATCCAATATAGCAGGGTCTAAATCTTTATAAGTACCTTTATTCAGAATATTTTTGCCTAAATCTAAGGCGTCTCCCATTTCATAAATATTAGGGTATTTACCCATAACCTTGGTATATCCATTTACGTTGTCCATAAGAATATTAGATATACCTGATCTTAATTCCCCAATTTGAGCCGATAATCCGGGCAATTCTTGTGGGCGGACCGATTCGCCGCCAAATGTGCCACCATTACGAATCATTGCATTGATTTCGTTAATTGTGTTTTGCAGTCCTTGCGCGGATGTTTCATAAACAGGCGGAGATGTTGCTGTTCCGGGTTCATTTACTAACATACCACGGACCCGCTGCAACGATGCCGCAACTTTTCCCTTAGCGTTAGGAAGCATTCCATCAATTTGACTTACTAAATCTTGTACACGATCTGTTGGTAAGGGACGGGCTTGTTGTAAAATAGGTTTCAATTCATCATTAACGGCTTGCCGCGACTGAATAAGTGATTCAGCCATTTCTTTATCATTGACCGTTAATGGCCCTACAGTTGCGTCAAGGTCCGCGGCAATACGTGCAGGTGCTTCCGCTTGGCGTTGAGCGGAAGTTGATAAAATCAAATCCTTACCAGCATTTGGACCGTTAGGTTCACTGATAATTTGTTTTGCTGTTCCAAAACCCTGATTAGTGTCTAATAAAATATCCGCCGTACCTTCCGGCGATACCGGAATTTGCCCATTTCTAAAATATTTTGATAAATCGGTTAACCAAGTTTTTGTTCCGCGGGATAAATTAGAAAATACTTCTGGTTCACCCAATTTAGCTAATGTTGCAGCAAATTTTCCAACAACTGGAACAGTGGCCCCTATAGCAGCTTCAGTTCCTGCTTTTCCAACATCATATCCTTCACGGCTACCCGCTTGTCCTGCTAAATAATTTTCACCAAGACTGGTAGTTCCGGCGGTTAATGCTTGAACGCCAGCTGCAAGTGGCAATCCAATAACAGCTTCAGGGGCAATAGCGGCAGCCCCTATTGCAGTTCCAGCACCTATTCCTCCTTGAACTAAAAACCTTTGCAGCCCAAGTGCGTTTGGCCCTTGAGGATCAATATGATATTTTTTGCCATTAATAACTGCTAATGGATTGTTATATTTATCTGTATCATAACTAACATTAGGGATATGCGCTTCAAGAATACTACGAACACCATCAACATTAGATGTGAGAGGAATACCACCCTTTAATGCAACCACATCTTTGTTTGTTGGAATATCACTAAGTGGAACTTCTGTTATAGATGGATAATTTTCAGAAGGTTTTACACCACTCCAATATGATGGTCCTTGATGCTGAAATATATTTTTTGCAGAATCTTTTATATAAGATAAATCTTCCTGTTGTGGGGCAGGTGGAATTATTTCTGCATTTTGTCCCGGAGGACCAAAAACAAAATTATTATCTTGAGTTTGTGTAACTACATCTGGTTTTCCAAATGAAAAAACATCACTCATGATTAACCACCATAAACAAGGGCTGGGTGTTTCAACATTTGTTTATAAACGTCGACTACCGAACCTTCAATTTTTGTAGCTTTGCCAAGATTATGACTTCCATCTTCGCCATGTTTTACGCCATTGAAAACAAACATTTCGCCGGGTTTAATTCCGCTTGCCAATAATCCATCATAAATCTTTTTATTAGGATCATTAGAAGGATCATAGCCAGACATTGGAGCAGATGGATTTTTTGGCATTACATAAACAGTGCCTTCAGTCATTTTGCTGGCATCGGGCAATGGCATACCTTTGAAATTGCCCAATATAGCCTGAGCCGCATCTTCAAACATTGGGCGCTTGTTAAGAGTTTTCCAATTTTGTTGGAATGCAGCAAAATTTTTGGAACCTTTTTGCTTTTCAGCATTCCAATCAGCCCAAAGTTTATTTTGATATAATGTTCCTGCAAGCTGTGTTTCAGCCAAACTTAAAGACGCAGGATTTTCTTGATCAATATTTGGTGTAGCTTTTTGTTCAGTTACATTGAATTCCGATTGCGTTGGACGCGCAAAATTGGATGAAACTTGTGCAACAGCATTAGAAACAGAAGTTTTGATAGCTTGCTGCATTTTTGCTGTATTACTTTCCCAAGCACCAGCTGGAGTCCGATCAATTTGATCTGCAATATTATTCAAACCAAATCCACGTGCTTGATTGGCTAGCTCTTCTTTTTTGCTAGATAAACCACCGCCTTCGATGAAGTGCATCGCAGAACTAAATTTAAGAATAGATGGAATTGCATCTTTTGTTTTCATAACTGAATCTTGAAGTTCTTTTTCTTGATCTTCCGCAGTTTTTTGAGAAATCGTTAAATTTGGGTCTGGTGCAGTTCTTGTAACGCCAGCTGGTAAGGATTCTGTTGGATGCCCACCAGTTAATGGATAACCAATATCAGGTATTGCAGTTTGCAATACGCCATTGTTAGGATTTACCTTACCAGTAGGCGTGTTTGCATCAATTGGTTTTGGTGGTGGGTTTATGTAAGCGGGGCCATTTGGCTGTAATCTAACAATGTTACCATTTGGGGTAGGAAATGTCTGGGCCAATGCTTCCTGAGCAGTTTTATAAATATCTTGCGCCCGTGCATATTCTGTTTTTTGCTGTTCTGGATTTAATGTCATCGATGCAGCATTTTTCCGAACAGAGTCATATTCAGCCATTAAAGAATTATAGCGATCTTGCTGCGCCTTAATAGATGCAGACAAAGCATCATTTGATGTTGGTTGAACAGATGCACCTTGTTTTACCGCAGTTTGAACAGGTGTTTGATCCTTTTGTTCTAAAGACTGTCCAGCAGTTGCAGACATAGCCGGGCGAACAGTTCCAGTCAGTGGATCATAGTTACCAGCCTGAATTGTATCTTTTGCCGTTTTAACGGCTGCACTAGCCGCAGGTTCAGCACTTTCACCTAAATCCTTAGGTGTAAGACCAAACATTTGCATATTCTTCATTTTTTCTTGAGCATACTGCGCCTGTGTAAGCGGCAATCCTTGTGGATTTAAATACTGAAGCGTAAATCCACCTTTACCATCATCCACATACTGTGCGCGATATTGAGAATCCAAATTTTTGTAAAGTTGAAGACCAAATTGTTTAGCTTCAAGACCATATTTTTGACCTTCAAGGCCAATTCGTTGTTGTTCCTGTTGCAATTTTAAATTTGCAAGAGCATTTTCACGTTGCAGCTGTTGCTGGCTCATATAGTTTTGAACAGCACCTAACCCACCTTGTCCTAAAGCAGTTCCAAAATAAGGTGATGGACTTGCCATTACGCCCAAAAATCCAGCCAATAATGCTGATTTAGCATTGGGATCAAGATCACGACCTAAAATGTTTTCAAGAATTGTACGTTGATTGGCAGCAGCAACCCCAGACTGGTCGCCTTTTGCCGCACCCGCCACACCTTGTTTTGGTCCTAAAGAAGTAAATGTTGGAGCCAAAGCAGCGCGGATTTCTGGCGAAAATCCATTTTCTTGAATATCAGATAAAAGATCATTGCCAGTTCGTTTTTTATAATCGCTTTTAGCCAACTCAATCGTGGCCGCATCTTGGTAAGGTTTAGTCATAGGTGCGCCACCCGTGACATTATCCCATGTGCTTTTTATAAATTGCCCCGCACCAGCAGCAGTTGATTCTCCCCCAGTTCCAATTTTATTAGGATGGCCTTGGGTATTATCAAATGTTTCACCACCATTCAGAATGTTATATTTCCCACCGCTTTCACCGTGATAAATTGTCCGAACAACCATTTGGCTGATAGGGTCCATATCTTCCACGTTTTGCGGTTGTATTTTATATTGTGGTTGATCTTGCGTTGAATCTTGCGTTGAAACTACGTTTCCATCAGTTCCATCATGATGTTCGCGATACCCAACTAGACCGCCCTGAGCATAATTTGTTGGCAAAAATGGTCCAGCAGGAGTGTCATATAAATTAGCTACATCCCCAAATCGCGATCCAACAGGCAGCAAATTATTTAATTTATTTAAACCACCAGCTAGTCCACCCGTTCCGGTAAAACCTTTTAATGATTGAAGCTGCTTCAAAACATCATCGGTTGAATTATCTTGATAACCGGGTGGTGGATTTGGGATAGTAGATTTGCCAACCGGAATTTTACTAACTGGCATATAACCATGGACTGATCCGTAAGGAGTTGCCGATTGCTGGCCATATGGGATCATGCCAATTCCGGGATTAGCCTTACCATATAATTGTTGAATAAGATTACTTATTTCCGTTCCATCAACGCCACCACCAATAGGATAAGCCTGTCTATCCATGCTTGGAGTTACGCCACCACCCAGGGAAGCAACGCCGCCTTGAGCAAAATGACCTTTTTCTGCTGCATCTTTCGTTGCAACATCATAATTTACTGCTCTTAATCCGCCAACATTATGAACAGCTTCCGGTTTATGTTGTTCTGTTTCAGCAGCATTAAAGCCAATACGGGTTGTTGGATCGCCTTTATAATTAAACTTATAAATGTTTTGACCATCAAAAGTTTTTCCAACTGGTTCCATATTATCTTTAACGCGTGGGTCGGATGCAATAAGACCCAATGCACCAAGACCGCCAAATACTTGAGACATAATATTTGGACCGGGCTGCGTAGTTGTAGATGTACCGCCCGAACCAGCGCCAATACCTTCGACAATATTTGCCAAATATTGCGTTGATTGAAATGGATATGCTTGTTGCTGTTGGAACTGGCCCATCAAAGCCTGATCCAATGCTTGCTGGTATGCTTGTTGTTGTGCGCCAGCTGCTAGTTGCGCTTGTGCACCTTGTAAACCAGCTTGCTGCGCTTGTGTGCCTAATCCAGCAATAGCCTGACCACCGCCAAGACCCATATTATAAAGACCTTGGCCCAAAGCTGCTTGTTGCTGGGCAGTTGTCATGCCCTGCCCAAACAATTGTTGACCCAAAGCACCTTGCTGTTGCGCCGCGCCTAATTGTTGTGCGTAACCTTGTTGACCAATCCCAGACAATTGGCCCGCAGCAGCAGCTTGTGCTGCACGATTGGCTTGTTGCGCCGCTAAATTAACGCCCTGCTGTTGTTGAAAACCGGATAATGCTTGTCCATAACCGGACTGCAAAAGATTTCCTAAAATTTGCCCGGAAGCTAAATTCTGTTGATTGGCCAATTCAGCTTGAGCAATACCTGCACGGTCACCGCCAAAAGCCCCCGCGCTAATTGCTTGCCCTTGTAAAGCAGACCGCTGTTGCGCTTGCTGGTTTGCCAGTTGATTCATTGTCCCGCTGACAACATTATTCATATAAGGCGACATATACTGATTGACAGCGCCTTGGCTGAATTCTTGCGGCATAATGCCTTGAGCGGCTTGTAAGGATAAACCTGTTGCCATGTTCTGATAAGGCGACGCATATCCTAATGCATTCTGGATGCCATATTGCGCTTGCTGTTGAAGAGGATTAGCCGCCGATATTCCGCCTTGAATAGAACCTGTTGCTGCATCATAATAAGGTTGGGCTGCATATTGCCCCCCCTGTATATTCTGAACACCCTGTTGGATAAATGGTTGGGCCATTCCAACAGTTTGGTTAACATTCTGAATACCAGCTTCTTGAGTCGGAGAAAGACCAGCAACCATTTCTCCGCCATAAGGCGTAAACGGTTGTTGTTGGGCCTGTTTAGCAAGGCCAACTACGTCTTGATAATTCTGCAAGACCTCCGGCGGCGGAGACCATGATCCAGTAGAAGTCGTCGATCCAGAACCACCACTCATCGCGGTCTCCGTAAATAAAAATTACTCCTCTTCATCTATCACATCTTGCCCCGTTTTGGCACCCCATAGGAAAAAAGCCCCCACGGGATCACCTAATCTCTTCTCATACATTCTTACTTTAGCACTTGTTCGGTCATTTGACAAAACCCCAATCATAAGAGGCATATCAAGTTCCGTAGCGCATTTTTTGGCAAATTCAATCAGTTTTGAAGCGCGACCGCCTCTTGCCGATCGATAATCAGGATGCACAAATAAACTCATTTCTTCTAAAAATGGCTTATCTGCGTACCAAAGGCTAGAAATTCTAAGAAGAATACCAGCTTCCAATTTATCCTTTTCACCAATTACCCCAACAATACCCCCTTCTTTATATAAAGACGGCATCATTAGTTTGTGGACTTTATCCAAGTCCATCGGAAAAATCCCGTTTTCTTCATTAACTAAACGGGCTAATTCCAAAATTCCATTTGCATCGTCCGGTTTTGCTACCCGAACGTGAACATTTTCCGCACCAAGATCAATCGCGCTTTGGTCCCGGTAATTTTTGGAGCGTCTTGATCGTTTTTTGGCGGATTTGGTTGACGTAGCTGTCAAGGATTGCGTGTCCGTCATCTATATCTCCTTCACCTACTTCCACAACTTTACGCGGAGATATAACATATTCGCCCCCCGCTGCAACAATTGGCGTAGCTTTTACATTGGGATTATTCTCATAAAACTTTTCATCATCACCAAATTGACGGTCCAATATTTTGGCCCCGCCAAGGCTATTGCCTTCGGCTAAAGCTGATACTTCTGCCGCCGGAATAACATATGACCCAGATGGAACGTGCATAGGAAGATGGTCGGTACGGCCAGCAACAGGGGATGGAATAAAACCAATATGAAGTTTGGTTACTGGCGCATCATTTGGCCCCGGCAGTGGAGTGCCACCAGTTTTATGTCCCGAACGGGCAATATTTAATGCCGCAGCCACAGCTTGGTCATGCGGATGACCCGAACGGGTCATTTCGCTTATATTTTTACTAATAGTAGCCTGTGATGATCCGTGTTTTAATGGCATCACGAATATCCTATAGAAATAACTGAACTTGTTCCCGGCACAAAAGTTAATCCAGTCGCAAATGGTATCTGTATTTGATATATACCAATTGTATTAGGAACTGCATAAATGCGATTTCCTGACGTTGTTGATGTACTATTGGTATCGTAAATATATCCCTGCGTTGAACCAGCCACAATAACGCTTACCGTTGCCAGCCAACCAGCCGTTGATTTTACCACCGTACTTGTCGATATTTCTTTTGTACTATATGACCCTGCTCTAATAGATATATTAGATACATAACTATTAATTGCTATGACGCCATTTTTTGTTGCGGTAAGCTGATCATCTAAACTAGCCATTAAAAACGCCCATCTGGTTGAAATCTATATCGCATGGCACCTAACCGCCAAAAAGTACCCGAATCATTAGATGATATTTGAATAGATAATAACCTATTTCTAATCCGGGTTGAGACATATTGTGTCCCTTGAGAAACTGAATACGGGCCATACACGGTTGGTGCATCGCCGGGGTAATTTGTTCCAAAAAATGTAATATTTACCGTTGCGTTTTGAGACTGTCCGTAATCGCCCCATTTCATGTCCGGCCAAATTTGATCCACAAATATCAAATTGTCCGCTTCATTAAGTTGTATGTAACCCGTTTGAAATGAAGACAGCATAGGTTGTGTATCAGCATTATTACCAATTTCATGTTGGTAAATATAATTGTCCGTGCCAGCGCCAATTGGATTGCCCAAAACAGATGAATCAATCCAAGCCGTTCTGCCCAATGAACCATAATCCCATTGCATCAATTCTGGATTATATTTTACATAAGAATCATTTTCCGTAGAATTTTGGGACGGATAAAACCATGTAATTTCATTAAATAGACTGTTTACAGCACATCTAATTTTGTATGCATAAGTCATATTTAAATTTTGATACAAAATATCCCAAATTGCACATGGCAACGCTTGTGGCCCATTTGTGGAAAGAACATTAAACGATTTTGGTGATAACCAATAAACCACGTTGTTTAAAACACCCATGCAATATTGGCTAATAGCACCAATTCCAGAACCTAATTTATTAAACCCATAAACAAATGGCGTTCCAACATATTGCATTGCCCAAACAGATTGATCCGTCCAAATGATACCCTGTTGTGGACCCTGTATGGCTCCAACAATCATACTGCCTTCAGGAATACGATATGAACCCGCCTGATTCGTGGCGCTGGCCGTCCAAACATTTAAATCTTCAACATCAGACCATCTAATCAATAAAGGGTCTTGAACACCACTGAATGTAGAACCGTATGCAATTAATTGGCGTTGAGGCATGGCCGTAAAAATGCCTTGATTGACTAAAGGCGCATAAGGCAAAATAAATGCCGATCCTTGGCCAGTTAATGGAATCCAATTATAAATTGGGCCACCTTGTGGGCAAGCTACTAAAACTTGTCCAAAATTATCTAACGTCCAACTTTGTGCAGAAATAGAAGTTCCGCGTAATGATCCGGGGGTTCCACCAGTTCCATAACCGCCACGGCCATAACCACCGCGTCCATAGCCCGTACCAGCAGGTAATGCTTGGGAGTTAATATAATACAATAATTGAGCATTGCCGCTATTCATCGAAACGGTAGTGCTTGCATTCGAAAGATTGGCAACATTAATTGAAAATGTATTAGCCGATGGTACAGATTGAACTACGTATTCGCCATAAATATTATTACCAGCGATCGCAGTTGAAGCATTTGCAATAAATGTGCTGCCAACAGAATAACCATGATTATTTAAAGTAACAACAATAGTAGATAATCCTGATGTACTGGTATATGTTGGAACAGTACCGCTATTGTTAACAGTTGAAGTAGCATTGGACGATGCCGTAATTGTATAACTATTAACGGATATTACAGAAGAAACGATATAAAGTCCGTTTAAAACCAAAGAATCAATAGCTATCGGCGTGGATAAAAAAACATAATCATTTACTGCTGCATTTCGCCCAGCATCCACCACTGTAATAGTTGCACTACCGGATACCGTTGAAAAATTCGGTGTTATATTTGCAATAGTTTGTCGCGGCGTAATGTCAAATAAAGATGATCCGGTAATTGCGGAAAGTTGATTTTGACCACCAATTGCCAACCATTGATCATTATTTAAATCTTCCCACGCATGAAGAGCGCGTATTTGGGCCGATGTATAGGTTCCGGTGATAGTTGTAGATGAAACAGTTTGTGTTTGGCTAACCGTATACGTGCCTACGCCGTTAGTCCCGGTTAAAATTGCTGTAATCGTGGTTCCCGCAGCAATTCCTGTACCAGTAAGAGTTTGCCCCACAAGAAAACTACCGCTAGACATAGATGTAATTGTCAGCGTTGTTCCGCTTATGTAACCCGCTCCAATTCCAACTGGCGTTACTGTGTATGGGTAGTTTTGGTATTTAACCCATCCACCTAGTTTTTGAACCAATCCAAGGCCATTTCGATCCGGCATAAACCGAATCAAATTGGATTGAGATACATTCATTTCATTAAGCGCAGCTGTCCTAACTTCATCAACGCCCGGAACAACTTTAAGTACACCATGCGGCATAGACTATCCCCGCGTTGGCGTTGCAATAACAGCAGGAGACATAGCGGACCATGCTCCGGCCTGATATTTTTTACGGGCTTCTTCAACCATCGCACCTTTTAGAAGTGCTTGATATTGGCTTTCATAAGTTTGGGCCATAGCAGGATCGTCATTAATGCGGCCAAAATTTCTTTGGTATGCTGAAATGTAGATCATAGATGCCATAATAAGCAAATCTGGCAAATAATTGCTAATAAAATTGGTCGCCGTTGGTGTCGAAGGCTGATACAAGGTCGTTTCACGGGCTGTTCCGTTAATGACCAATGTATAATTCTGATCTGGCGTTGGCCCAACCCGAACTACAATGGACGTATTGCCGATTGTTGTTGGATCACCGCCCTGCATTGCATAATAAATAGGCTGAGCCGCGGTTGTTCCCGATGGATACACATACTGTAAATATTCTTTTGTCACAGGCATCAAAGGGACATGAGGCGTTGTACTTGCCAAGGATATGCTTTGCAAAGTGACAAAGTTACTGTCTGGAATGTTAAGATACTGATTTCCGCTGGTTAGGGAAAAAGATGTATTGGAAACAACCGTTGATAAAAAATCTAAATCTCTTTGGATACGTAATTCGGCATAATTGATCATTTGGGGTAAAATGATCTGATAATTAGGGTCCGTTGTTGGAACTACGGCCATAGTAGCAATTTGTGTAACATAATCTGTATAGTTCATGGCCCCAATCCCTTATGCGGCCATGTCAAAAGCCGCCTTTTCAACGTCCGCGACGCGTTGTGACCATGTTTTACCATACCGCCCGAAATCGGGCAATCTTTGATAAAATGCCAATCTTGCATCGCAGTATTCGGTGATTAAAGAGCGTGGATTAACCTGCTCAATCTCCGCAAATGTCATTGGACCTATCAAACCATCTGATGGTACGTTTAACACTTGTTGCAACACTTTTACTGCCCGGCCCGTACCAGCATTGACCGCATAGTCAAATACTGCGTAATCCAATCCTATTGGCAGTAAATCACCTTTAATAATATCCCAATATTTTATTTTATAAAAAGGAATTATGTCATTTATTGTCAATGCCTTAATGTCATCTTGTGTAACCTTTTGGTTTACATATTCTTCCCATGCAGCCTGTGTAACACCCATATTGGTGCTACCTTTTCGCCCATCGGAAAGCCTATTACCACGGTCATTTGGATCATCTTGATAGCCTCCTTCTTCCTTTAAAACCAAAGCAAGGCACGAATCAAAATTATTTTTCATCCTTTATTCCTTTGGCGCGGGAGAATGTTCGTGAGAAGAACCAAAATAATACGACAAAACTAATGTTAAAGCTGCGTCAAGAGTACCCAGAACCCGCGCAATTAATTCCCGCATAACATCTGGAATAACACTATTTAACAGATGCCACTGAATAAATACCCATGCACAAATAACTACAATAGCAAGAATACGGGGTGTCCAATCATGGGTCATAATTGCCATATTACGGGCTGAAGCACGATCATCCGCAGAAATACGTTCTAAATCAATGTCTAAAGACTTCATTTGTGTTTTGAAATCAGCATCAATCTTTTTTAATGCCGCCAATTGATCGCCAGTAGGATTGGCAAGCGCGGTCATAATATCGTCTTGCGTGCCATTTTCATGCCCAAATAAAGCGCCAGATAATGCTTTTACGGCAAGACCAGCAATTGGTCCCCCTAATGCAGTGGCAATCGTAGGGGCAACCGAACCAATTAAAGGGCCAAAAGTTTTTAAAATATCCATGTTATTTCACCGTTATCACAAGAAAAACGCCAATTGCACCAATACTTAATATCAAAAAACCGACAATACTACTAACCATGATTAAGTCTTTGCGGTTTTCTTCTTGTTCTTTTAGCGCAGCAGCGGCTTGGCGCTGTGCTTCTTTTCTTATTTCAATTATTTCACGTTGAATTGCATCCCAAGCTGGACGTCCGTATTGACCAATAAACATATTTTTAACTTGAAGCTGCATATCTTGCGCTTTAGCTTTAATAGCGTATCGTTTTATAGCATCAGCTTCATAATCCGCTTGGCTTTGAAATAACCGTTTTTTCTGCGGTGTTGATGAAATTGTAACGATTTGGGCAATTTTGCTAAAAAGATTGCCAACCTTTTCCGCAGTCTCCATCACGTCCTTGCCAGCATCTACGGAGGACTTGATTGAATTATAAATGGCGGTAGCACCAGCTATAAGCGTAAAAGGGTCCATGATATTACGCGTATTCATATGAGCCGGGAGAATCGACTGGACTCCATCCAGCCGATTGTGGAGCATATGGTAGCGCATCCGGTGATGGACCGTTTGATGAGTTAACAAACGACCCTAAACCGCTTAACATTGATGCTCCGGGAACCTGTGGTAGCGGCGGAGCATTTTGTTGTGCGTTCCATTGATTTTCTGTCATCGGTTTATACCCAAGAATATCTGGTTGAGGTCCGTTAATATAATCTGCATATGTTGGATGATACTGCGGTTGTTGTGGGCCATCTAATGCGCCCAACATTGGTCCCGAACTGGAAGGGGCTGGTTGTGATGGCGGTATATAGCGCGGTTGTTGGGCTGGTTGTGCTTGCAAAGCTGGTTGTGGTTGTTGCTGTTGTTGCCGTGGTTGTTGTGCAAAAGACGGCGGCGGTCCATAATTGCCGTAACCACCATAGCCACCCATGCCGCCACCGTAACCCATCCTGCCCATAAATGGGTTCATCATCCCGCCTAAACCACCCATATATGACATAGGATAACCCTGCATATAAGCAGACATACCCAGCCCATTCATAAATGGATTCATAGGACCATAACCATTTCCCATTTGAGACGATGGCTGATAATATGGTTGAGGATATTGTTGAGGATATTGTTGAGGATATTGTTGAGGATACTGTTGCGGGTATTGCTGAGGGTATTGCGGTTGGTATTGCGGCTGTGAATACTGTGGCGGATAATTAGACGATGATGGTGGCATGACCGCTGGTGATTGTGGGCCATAACCGCCAGCGCCAAAGTATGGGCTAGGATTAGGATTGGGTGCATTAAATCCAGCGTTAGTTCCAGCATTCGCACCCATGCTATTGGTCCTTTTTAAACCATTTGGTATAAAGGTCTTGCACCGTTTTAGTTTCCCATAAACGAACGCAAGACCAAATAATTGAAAATAATGCGGCGACTGAAGGCATGATACCCATCAAAGTTCCAAAAACTGTGGTAAATGACAGAACGTCTATGGTTTGTTTAAGGCTTTCGTCGACGCTATTCATAATTTACTCCGTACCAACGGGGTTATTTTCTGGTGTGGACGAATCAGCCGTATTTTGAACTTGTGGTGTAGCTTGTTTATGGAATTCATTAATTAATTCAGATACTTCAGCATAAGCACCAGCGCCCAAATGCTTCAAAACTGTATTAATTTGAGCAACCGTAAGTTCAAGTTTAACAATAAGGTTTTCCATCTTCTATTCCTATCACTTGGTTAATGCTACAAATCGTAGCGGGTTTATTTTTACACTATTTGCAATTTGCTGCCAATCAAGATTCATCATGCACTCCAAGGCGGCGGTAGGTTAACGCTTGTAGGCGTGATCTGTTGCTGAATCTGTGCGTCGATGTTGGCTTCCAAAGCTGCCACTTGTTCTGCACCAAGAGCCGCCGTCGTCCAACCTTGCACCTGAGCTTCGGTGAGCTGTGCATATGGAGTGAATGGTTCACCTGCCGTGTAGGTTACGCCGACCGTA
>Ga0007862_1000362_pt1 | contig 14751 bp, 5 predicted proteins | sample CryBogCBH20Aug07_FD_71206 | JGI IMG/M metagenome (GOLD analysis project Ga0007862, IMG submission 71206) | Freshwater microbial communities from Crystal Bog, Wisconsin, USA - CBH20Aug07 | ecosystem: Environmental > Aquatic > Freshwater > Lake | place: Crystal Bog, Wisconsin, USA | collected... | reverse complement strand
GGCATCCAAGCATATTGGGTGTTTGAACGTGATGTGCCAGCCAAAGAGTGGCATGCATATGCAGAAAAGTTTAAAGACTTTTGCGCTGAAAAAGGTTTGCTAATTGATCCATCTGTGACAGCAGATACGGCGCGGATCATGCGTTGTCCGGATACTTATAATTATAAAACTGATCCACCAAATAAGACCTATGTCTTAGATGATGATATTAACCAGTATGACTTTGGAATGTTTGAAGAGTTCCTAGGCAAGGTAGATATCACGCCTAACCTAAGAGCAATACTTGCTGACGCCCCTAAAGGATTAGATAGTGATACTGCCGCATTCCGAGATGACTTTGACTATGTCTTTAACGATATAGCGATATCAAGTCTTGAGGGTAAAGGGTGTAACCAGATACGTTACATCTTAGAACAGGCCGACAAGATTCCTGAGCCACTGTGGTATGCAGGGTTATCTGTAGCGGTACGTTGCTCAGATGGTCATGAGGCCATTCATAACATGTCTGATGGGCATCCGAGTTATAGCGTTGCAGAAACTAATCGCAAGGCTAAACAGTCTTTGGATAACGCCTCATGGGCACATTCATGTAAATCGTTTGAGAAGGAGAATCCGGGTGGGTGTAATGATTGTCCGTTCAAAGGGAAACTACGATCCGGTTCCCCAATTGACCTTGGACGCAGACTTAAAGAAGCCCCAACGGCAGAAGAACTTGCCAAGGAGAACTCAGTTGGGGTCGATGAGAATACCCAAGAGATTCACGCGTTCCCAGACTACCTGAAACCTTTTGTTCGGGGTCGTAATGGCGGTGTGTTCCACATGCCTCCACCAGATGAGAACGGAGATCGGGATGAGCCTATCTGTTTGACAGCGAGTGACTTATATCCAATTAAGCGGATGCACTCAAAGTATGACGGTATGAGTCTTTTGATGAGGCACATATTGCCCAAAGATCCTATTATGGAATTCCTACTTCCTCTGAAGTCAATTTATGCATTCGACATGCTGAAGAAGACTTTGGCAGAACACGGAGTTATCTTCCATGTGTCCCTGACTCAACGGATGTTTGAATATCTGAGTAAGTGGGACGTTTATTTACGCAATAAAGAGAAGGCAGAAATTATGCGGATGCAAATGGGTTGGACTGAGGAAAAGGATGCCTTTGTGGTAGGCGGTATTGAGGTGTCAAGCGCAGGGATGGAAACCCCATCAGCGGCCTCCCCGATGATCAAGAACATCTCTAAACTGGTGAAGCGGGTAGGAGAGTATGATGTCTGGAAGAAGTCTGCCCAAGCCCTAAACGAACCGGGTTTTGAGATCCACGCACTGGGTCTATTACAGGGGTTCGGATCGCCCCTAATGTACCTGACGTCGACTCCGGGGGCTTCAATCTGCTACCAGAGTACTGACTCAGGGGTAGGCAAGTCTGGGGCGCTGTACGCCGGTTTAAGCGTGTTCTGTGACCCCTATAACATCTCGGTACTAGAGGGTAATGCCACCGATAACGCCTTTATTGGACGGTATCTTGGTCTTAAGAATATGCTATTTGGGATTGACGAAGCATCAAATATTGACCCTGAAATTTTATCTACGCTTCTCCACCGGATATCGCAGGGTAAGGCCAAACTGCGTATGCAGTCCTCTGTAAACGCTGAAAGAGACCTAGAAATGTCAGCCTCCCTACAAGGCGGGTTTACGTCTAACCAGTCTTTGTACGACAAACTATTCTCTTTGAAAAGCGCCCCACAGGGTGAACTGGCGCGGCTAATTGAATTCCAGATGAAAAAGCCTATCCAAATGGAACAGGACGCTACTCTCGGCTTGCGTATATTCAACCCATTCCGTCAGAACTATGGGTGGGCAGGGCCGGAATTCATTAAGCACTTATACCTACGCGGTGAGCCATATATCGTTAAGATCATTGAGAAGTGGGCAATCCTATTTGCCAAGGACTATGGTGGTTCATCTGAATATCGGTTCTATATGAACGTAATTGCGGCCTGTTTTGCTGGCGGAGAATTAGCTAAAGAAGCAGGGATCATCGACTTGGATTTGGACAGGATATACAAGATCGTTATGCTTAACCTAATACAGATTAGGGATAAGACGGTCAAGTCAGGTGTAGTGGATTACAAGAGTTTAGTGACTGAGTACTACTATAAGAACCTGCGTAACTTCCTTATCTTTAACGAGGAGCGAGTAACGACTGAACCAAGTGGGCCGATGTTGGTAGGCAGGATTGAAATGTCCACACAACGTGTGTACATCAACAAGGCGGAGTTCAAGAAGTTCTTGGCCGAGAAGCAGGTTAGCACTCGTGAGTTCGAGATGACTCTTGAGAAGGAGAAGATCTTGATTGGTACTGAGAAGAAGCGGCTGTCTTCTGGATGGAAGGCTGGTACTGGGGCTACGTCACCTATCACCGTCTACGTGTTTGCAAGTGTATTAGAGATAGCACCTACCGATGGAGAATGAATTCAAAGAGCCTGAATGGCTACTACCTTTTGAGGGGATGAATATAGGGGATAGTTTCTTTATCCCCACCCTTAAACCTGCCAACATGATTTACATTATGGACACCCGAGCCAAGGCGGCTAAGTATAAAGTGCGTACTTCCGTAGTCGTACACGACAATTGCCTTGGAGTTAGGGTTTGGCGTATAGGTTAGGGATCTATACCATAATTATGGAGCTTGTCGACTATAATTCGTTTACTAACATCTAATTGGTCACGATTAATATCAAGAAGCTCTTTTTTAATTTGAGGTGTAAAGTAAGGGTTAGTACGAATAGAAGTAGCTTCTTGTTGTAACTTTTTAATGTTACCCAATCCTGAATTGTAAGTGGCCACTGCGGAAGGAGCTAACGGGTTTTTACTAATCCACTCAGCCACAAAAGCTTTATCTGGATGTGCTAGATGCTGTCGCATGTCTATAATTTTATCCGAGACGGCAGTATAATCTTGTGCATCCATGTCGCTTTTAGTACCAACAAAACTACCAAGGAAAATCTTTGGGCTAATATTCTTTTCGCCTTCAAGGGCAAGACGTAGATCATTCCCCATACCTGCAAATTCTGCAATGCCATCAAATAAATTAGTAGCTGTAGAATAAAGCGCATTGGGACTCAAGTTCATATTCAAATGTCTATAAGCATAATCTGCCATTTCTTTGTACAGTTCTGGAATGGATTGTCCACCAGAATATGCGTCGCTTAATTTGCCAGCAATCGTGTTATATATTGGGTGCCCCATTGAATCAGAGTTCATTGCTAAATCTACAATAAGTTTGGTTGAGGTTGGTGCGATTGTATCTAATAAGAATCCAAAAAAGTTTTTCAGAGGACTTTTAGATGACATCTGCGTAGGAGATGATTCCGCCGCAACTCTACCCATATTAGATACGTACTGTTTAAATGACTGATGCCCCATCAATAGTGCACAAGTCTGATATCCCGGTGCTATGAATGTTCTTTGGAAAAATCCAAATGGGGGTTGAAAAATTTGTCCATTAGGCAACGGAATTCTCATACCCCGAATTGATCGCGATTTATCATCAGATACTAAAAAGTTGCGGCCTTGTGAATCCTTACCCCAAGGTGACATTTCGCAATATAAATAGTTCATTGCATAAAGTACAAACCCACTACCTATGGCGGCTTTAATAAGCCCGCGAGTAAGTGATCTTAAGAATCTATACTTATGCCCAATTTCATCCCGCTTTTCTTCATTAGCGAGGTCTTCTTCGGGAAGAACTTCATCAATTGCTTTTTCTATAGCTGCATCAGACATTAGGGCAGGGCGTATAAGATTATCAACTGTAATTTGTAGTGTAGTTGAAGCTGGCCCCCAGAATGCATATAGCGTCCGCATGGTAGGGTCTTTACCACGCAAATTAAAATTTGATAAGTCTTTAGCTACTTTGACCGCAATCTGTCTTGCCTCTAAAGGAGATCTTCCTTTATCTAATTCTATACGTTTTACTAATGAGTATGCAGTAACTCGACTTATATTATCGAAAGATCTATTCCAGTTATCAAACAACATATCTATAGCGGCTAATGATTTTTTTGCTATGTTACCTGAAGTAATATCTTTAAGACGCTGTGGAGCCATTGTAGGATATAGGATATGGGCATGGGCAGCAGGGCCACCACCTTGCATCCATTCTAAACAATCTTTGATCCACGGATCTTTTGCTGCCCACGCTTTAAGTTCAGATAATCGATTTTGATTATATAGATTAGCAGCTTGATAGGATTTAAATCCATTACCACTAAATAAATTAGTGATAACTTGTGACGTATATGCAGAACGCGATATTTGGTTATTGTATTGTGCTGGCAATACTAAAATATTACCTAGGATATGGCTCGTAGTTACAAACGGAGCAAACGCGAGTCGGAATCGGGTTAGTTGACTAGCAATTTTATTAGTAACCCATCCTATTGCTCTAAGCGCGGCATTCATTTCTATATTAGGTCGTCTTAACCCATCTAAAAACCGCTGGTCATCAACACGATAAATATCTGTGTCGCCGTTCTTATTGATATGTGAAATTGTCCCGCCGATTTTAGCTTCAGGATATTGTTCGTATATATCTGGATTAAGAAACCTATCTGCTGCGGGGATAGTAGCTATATGTGCACCCGCCAATTCCCCATTATCAATTAGATTTTTAACGGCTAATGTAACACCTTCTTTACTTGCTTTGGCCGCAGCACGATATGTATCGTAGATCATCTGGTTAATGACGTTCTCGGTCATGTGCCGACCGCCTTCCATACCTTTAGTTAACCCAGCCACATCTCCCAGATTACGTGTACCTTCTAAATCTGTAGGGTCAACATCTCCGCGTGGACTTTTCATAGGAGCATAATTATCTGCTCCATATAACCCCTTAGTAATATCATCTAGATGTTCGTGCCAATTACCCGCTATCTTTTCATAACGTATTTTTTGTTTAACCAAAGATTTATATAGATCCAAAACCTTTTTAAGAGCAGGGCCAATGATCGGATGCGCCAAATCTGCTTCCATCAAATTAATAAATTCACGAGTTGTATATGGGTCTAATCCTGCCGCAGGATGATAAATTGGATTAGCAAAATTGGCAGGTATCCTAGCGGGATTGCCATAAGCGTCTTCTCCACGATTTGGTAAGTAACTATGTCCTTTCTCATCTACATTGCGATCATCATTTACAATCTCGGATATATGATCTTTAATTGTTTTTAATTTAGCAATACGTTGTTCTTTTGGAATAGTTAAATCGCCAGCGGTCTTGTTAGCTAGGTCATATAAATTTCTTCGCAATTCAGCAGGAGATAGCCCAGACTTAGATCCTTTTGCATCGGGAACAACGCGTTCTGATAGTGGCCGGTATCGGTTAAATAGTTCTTGCCTACGCCATCCATATGCATCTAATGCTGTTAAGTAAGATGAGATTGCACTTGATGCTTCTTGTGGTTTGAACCCTTTGAGTTTAGCGTAATCCCCCATCGCGGAAAATATTCTGTTTACAAATCCATCAATTATTTTTCCGTAATATTCAAACCTAGCATCCGCACTAGACATGCGCATATAAACATTGTTGGCTTTTGGGCCAGATACAACTAACTTATCGCGGAGATCAAGATTGTTCTCAATCTCTAACTGACGACTTAAAATATTCTGTTGTTCGTGTTTCCATGTTTTCCACCAGTCATCTACTTTTACACGCATCTCTTCAAGAGTCTTGGGGATACCGATGTTCTGTTTTTGCTGCTCAGCGTTTGCCCGTTGCTTTATAATATTTTCTGCACGAGTTTTACGCTCTTCAGGCGTCATATTCTCAAATGGATCTCTTTCATAAGGAGCCTTATGCCGAGTTTGATATTGAGGTGCTAATGACCCAGCTTCCTCATCTCCGCCGCTACCAACCCCGGTTTCACCCCGTTGTCTAACATCGCCACTGCTTGCGACAGCAGATGGGAGTATTCGTTCCCCGGCTCTGACTGCTCCGCTGCTCTGGATGTTGCCTTGAGATACCCCTTCATTGCTAGCGACGGGCTGGATTCGTTCCTCGCTGTCTTGAAGACGCTTTCTATTAGGGGAGATACTTTCATGTTCATATATTCTTTTACCTTCTGCCATTATATCTGCGTTATCGCGTACGATTTTAAGTACTGCGTTTTTAATAGCTCTATATTCAGACTCTTTATTAGCCTGTAGTTTATATTCAATTTTTTGCATCTCGGCTGGAAAAGATGCATTATGACTGCGCACTTTATGGTGTGCCATCTCATGTACCATAGTACCCACAAAGCCGTATGCGGCTTCAATAGGATTAGATGATTCTGGAATAAGTGGATTTAAAAAAGACGCACTAAACGGTACGCGGATAGATACGCCACGATATTCTTTATCAATCGATATACCAACACCTTCTTTTAAAAGATCTGAATAGCCCATTACTTCCGAAATAAGATTTCGTAATTTTATAAAATTGCTACCAAGTCCATAAATATATTTGTTGTATCGATCCCCAAACTTCTGCCGCATATAGTCACTGACTTCCATCGTACCTTCAGGAGTATCAATGGATAAATTGTCATGCACCATTACTTTATTTGGATTAATATCTTCTTGTGGGACTGTTAACGAATCACTCTTAGGAACATCAGCAGCTAGATCTTCGGGAGTAAGTTCTGGAGTTTCTTTACCATCTACGTAAATGATTCCATTTTTTACTTCTACATTTGATCCCGCACTTATAGCATCAAATTTAGATTTGGGAGGTGCAATTTTTGGTTCGATTTTTTCTAAATTCCCCAACTTACCTATTAGATTAAAGTATCGGATGCCTCCAAAATTACTAGATTCTTCACTAAGACTTTTATAAGAATATTGCTTGTGTAGATAGTTAATAACTTTATCTAAATCGTTTTTAGCTTCTGGAGTCAAAGCTTTACGATTGAATGTAAAAGGATATCCAGCTTTTCCGGGCTTGACGTTTGGACGGATGTCTACATAAAAATTATAGGGAATTGCGTCCCCAAACATTTCTAATGGGTTTTTCTGTAATTTAGAATCAAATTGGTACAGCCCATTTGACAAATAGGTAATATTATTCGCATACCTACTCATATCCGGGTCACTTTTATTGCTTACATAAATTCTAGCGTTCCCCCAAGGATATTTTATATTCGCAAATTGTTGGTAGTCATTAACCGGAAATGTGGAACCGATTCCTTCAATTGGACGGTTATTATGAATTACATCTATGTTTGCAAATAAAGGACTTCTAGTAATAGTAGTTGGGGTCGACCAATCATAAGGAAAATATATGTCTTTAGTTTCCCCAGTTGAAGAAACAACGTAACTTTCCGGAACGGTTATACGTACATGTGTGCCATGTCCTTCAGGAAATCTAATTAGATCTTCCGGAGTTGGACTACGGATGGATATAGAAATAGGTGGCTGATCGCTTTTAGAGCTTAACGAACGCATAAGTTCGTCACCAGTAGTATTAAGCTCAGATACTTTGCCGTCTCGCATGGTAGTAACATGTATATCTTTATTTGCATAAAGAGTAAGCATCTTGGCGATACCAAAACCACCAGACGCAATATCACTTTCTTTTTGAGTCCCGGCAATTTCCAAAAATTTTGTAGCCAAGGTATCAGGAGACATTCCAGATCCGTCATCAATGATAGATATGGTTCTGTTAGGTTGATCAGTTAAAAGTTGTATTCTACCTTTATCAAAAGACTTGTTATCTAACAAAGGCTTGATTGCGTCAAAAGAGTTCTGCATCAATTCTTTGATTGTTATAGAAGCTTGTTCCGACTGATCTCCATATAATTGAGGGCCAAGCATTTTAGCCATACGCTCAATATCCATGCCCGGTTGAGCAGCGATAGTTTCGCCAATGATTCCGGGTTTGGCGTCGTCAATAGCTTTAGATACCGCGTCAGTTGATGTGCCACCATTTATAACTAGATTATCAGCGGCATTAGATACGGCATTTACAAATGGAATTCTAGGACTAGTTAATATGTTCTCAACTTCATCTGTTAATGCAAGACGCTTTCCTTGCGTTCCTTCATCAGGTGTTCCAACAAGTTGCCCAGTATCACCCAATCTTGCAGTTTCAATTCCAGTAACTCCGGCTCTTCCGGACTCACTTGGTAGTACAGACACTCCAACGCTTTTTGGAGGTGATCCTCCGACAGTTCCAACACTTGGTTGCTCATTTGGGGGAATCTCCGGGTTCTTTATACCGAGTAAATCATTTAATTCTGCATCCATATTCCTTGATGGATTGCGTGGTGGGGTAGGTTGTAAAGGAGGTACAGCAGCTTCTGGCCCACCAAGTTCTGGTGGAGTTGGTCTTGATGAAGCTACTCCCAAGTCTAAAGGTTCTACATTGGGGTTTGGTAAGGCAGGGCGCGGTGTTGGCGCACTAGGAGCATTAGGTGCACCCGGTGCCCCCCGTCCCCAGTTATATGTAGTTGCTTCACCTAATGCAGTGGGGTTCATTTGCGCCGCACCGACAACGGCTTGCGCGATAGCTGGGCCTACCTGAACCTTCTTCCAATCGCCACCATTTTCATATAATTGTGAACCTATATTTAATCCAGCTTGAATCCCTGCATTTACGCCGTAATAGCCAAGATCAGATAGTTTAGATATAGACCCCGGGCTAGCAAAAGCAAAACCCGGTAATGCACCAGCAACTGCCTCACCATATGGATCAGCAGCACGTTCTTTTTCACGTTGCGTTTTCTCAAGTCCAAATAACTCAGCAGCTCCCGGAAACTTTTCAAGGAGAGCTTCTTGCCCCTTTTGTAACGCCATCCCTGTAGGCACCGCAGCCGCTAGACCCGTTACAACAGGAATTCCTACTGACAGTCCTTTGGCAATCATACCGGGATACCCGGGCATTCGACTGGCAACCTGCGCAGCTTCCTCTACATAAGGCATTACGCCCCTAACAGCAGAAGATCCTGCCGCCATCGCACCAGCAGTTGGAACGATACTTTCTTCCGCCGCATGAACACGCCCAGCTTGCATTTCGGGAGTAGCGATCTTGCTTTTAACTGCATCAACAAGTGGCGCAGCTAATATCCCTTGCGTAAGAGCAGATGAGGTTTTTAACGCATTAATTATATCTTCTGGCGCGGACTTTATATTTTCCCAAATTTTGTTAGTAGTTTGCTCTCGGGCAGGGGGAGATGGCGATGCTAAAAACGCATCGGGGTCGAACTTAGTAGGGGCATTCGGGATGGTTTCGCTCAAATGCGCGTTAGGATCAAACCCCGAATCTGCTTTTAAAAACGCATCAGGGTCAAATGCCATTACGAAACTCCCAAATCTCTCTGCGCTTTCGCTTTAATAGCCGGTGCCCGGGGGTCATTTGGATGGGCATTCGCCCAGTCTAGCGCTTGTTGAGCTTGTTCGCTAGTCCCACTAGGAGCTGCCGTACTAGAATCTTCTAAAGCTGATTTACCCATTCTAGCAAGTTCAGCTTTTCTAGTATTAATCAATGCCTCTGTATTCGCTCTCATAGAATCTATTACAGCATTACCTGTTGAAGGTGGCAACGATGCTAACATTTGTTCTTCTTGGGCAATCTGCTTACTGTTCATCTGAGCTATTGTAAGCTTAACTCTGTTGTTCTGAGCAGCAATTGCAGTTGACGCTTCTGCACGCGTTCTAGCAGCCACTACTGATGGAGTAGATGACGATGCCCCTTGTGCTGACTCACTAACCCTTTTAATTGCTTCATCATACGCTGCTAAACCATTAAGATCCGTTGGGTGTTCGGCAGCATATGCAGCACGTTGTTTTTCTAGTTCAAGTATAGCTGGGGAATACGCAAATGCAGGATTACGTCCATAAATCCCAGCCATGAGGCTTGCATTCTTGTCAACTGCGTATCTAGCACCAAACGCATCGGCTGCTTTTTGTTCAGCATTAACAAGGTCATCCACACGTTTAATTGACGTATTATGTTGGTCAACTGCGTTCTTGTACGCAGTATCGCCCTTATCAAGTATACCCATCTTGTTTTTATATATTGCATCTTCAAGTGCATATGCTGTTTGAGCCACGCCTTGTTGTGCATCCATAATCGCTTTATCAGCCGCAGTCTTATATACAGCTTGCGCACCTGCACCAACAGTAAACATTCTCAATGCATTTTGTAAACCCGACATAGGTAACCGATGCTCATAAGCATCTTGTAATTGGGCCTGACCAGCAGCTATATAAGATTGCCCTAATGTTTTATTTTTTTGCTCTTCCCAGTAATCCCCTGCTTTAGTCAAACTTAGCAGACGCTCTGATTCAGCATTATTCATACCAGCCGCATTCGCTCTGTCTAAAAATTCTTGTTCATACTCTTCACGAGTTTTAGGCTTATCTGCTTCTTGAGAAGCTTTTGCTGTAACTAATTGAGCTTGCACATCTCTAGCAGCTTGATCCATTAATTTCGTTCCCCGTTCTTGCATAGCGCTAGACATGCCAGCACCATCACCGGGATAAGACACGTTACTTAACGCGCCACTCATTAGTTTGCCAACCATAGCAGGATCGGCTTGAGGGGCAACAGGGGTAACAGGAACATTTTCTTTTCTAGGTGGTTCTTTTGTACCTTCTTCCGTATATAATTTACCAAATCTTGATAATAAATTCGAGTTATCATCCGATTGATAACCCTGTGGGAATGTAGCTGGATCAGCGGCGTTAGGATCATTTGCTTTAACTGTGTCACCTCCTGCAAATGCGACAATGCCACCGGCTTTGAAACCTTGTCCAAATAGAGGTTGGCTAACTCCCGCGATACCAGTGTCTTGTTGATTATTCCGTGCCATTGCCTGTTGCAACTTGGCATCAGTATCTTGTGCCACATTGTCCGGGCTTGGTGGTTGGCTTGGTTGCCCACGCAACATCTCGCGTAATAAGTTTGCTTTCATGATCAACATAGCTGTCTGCGGCGTTACACCGGGAGTCTGCATTAACGTTGCTAATTGTTGTTCGGGCGGAATACCTGCAAGTCTATCCGCTGCACGAATATAACCGGGATTAAGCGCGGCGAGTCCGCTAATATCATTAGGAACTATCTGTGTCATATTATTATCCTAGGGATTACCAAATAGATTCTGATACAGACCTAATCCAGTCGTAGCCGCTGCACCTGCCAATTGCCCAGTACTCGGAGTTACGCCATACGCGGACTGCGTATATTGTCCGCCTAACGAGGCAGGTGACACGCCATGTAAAATGCCAGATACATATGAAAGCATCGCTGGCTCGTAATTCATCGAATTCTGATAGTTTTGATACTGGGTATTATATAGATCCTGCATCAGTTTTTGTTGCTGCGCACCAAGTCCAGCCTGAGCCTGAATAATGCCCGCTTGTTGGCCATAAGCTTGTTGACCTAACTGACCTTCTTGTGCACTAGCACCTAGCAACTGTTGGTTACCCTGTAAGGCAAAGTTAACTGCGTTCTGAGCTTGCTGCGCATTAAGCTGTTGACCAGATAGACCATATTGCGCCAAGTTCTGCGCTTCTTGTAACTTAGCCTGTTGGTTAGCCATCTGCGCTTGCATATTAGCCGCGTTAGATACGTTGAACTGTTGTTGAGCGTTCTGGTACGCATTGGCCACGTTACCTGCTAAAGTCTGTTGTAGACCTTGCTGAGCCATCGCTGCTGCCAATGCTTCACGAGATCCACCCAGTCCACCTACCGCAGACGCAGCTGAACCTAGTTGAGGCAGTGAGTTAGCGTAATTCTGGATAGCCGCATTCTGTGTCGTCTGCAAATACGGGGTCATGTATTGATTAACATTCTGCCCCGTGTAAGTCTGTGACGTAATGTTTTGCGCGTTCGGCGATGTATATTGGTTACCAGCCTCAAATGGTTTGTAACTACCCGCGATAATACCGGCATTAGAACCTGCCGCACCCGCCATACCCGCTGCTTGATTAATAAGCGGAGATACAGTCATCCCCTGAACAGCGTCCTGCGCTTGTTTCTGGAGTGGACTAAACCCAGCAATCTGCGTACCTCCTAAACCTTGTCCTTGGAATGGGACATAGTTAGGATTATTTGCCATATAACTCATGGCATCGCCGACTAGCGTCTCTGCTTGTGGCTGTAAGTAACTAGGTACGTTACTAGTGGTTATTTCTTGTGTAGTAGGTGAACTTGCCATTTTATTAATTCCTAGGCTGGGACAAACTTGTCAGGGTTTATCTGCTTTCCTTGATTAGGGTTACCAGTTCGCGCTTTACGAACTTTATCCATCATTTCATACAGTTTACGCGATCCGGCTTCGGTAGACCCGTTGCCCAAGTGGGAAACTACATCGGCAGGGATAACAAACTCCCCGTCAGCCAATGCAGCCCGTTGAGGTTTGTCGCCAGTAATAACAGCAGGGATAGAGTCAGACATGCCGTCCCCATCACCACGCAATAATTTACCACCGGCAGCGTAAGTATGTTCTACTTCACCAACACCTTCATGATGGATTGACCCGCCATGAGCATGGCCAGATAGTATATCGCTGTTAACCCCCTCAACTTGAACTGATCCGCCCGGAGTAGGTTGAAATGAAGGCGGTTCCCATGAACCAGAAAATCCTGTAATCCCGCTCATCATACCTTGGCTAGATAATCCACCTGTTCCAGAGAGCGAAGCATTCATTTTAGTTTGGTTAGCTTTATCTTGAGCAGCTTTATTTTTAAAATATTGATACCCTTTTGCACCAAGAGCAGCTAGCCCATAATAAGGAACGGCAAGCCCAAGAGCAGCGTTAGCCCACGGATGGTCTTTACCCCACTGAGCGAAAGAACTAATTCCAGAACCAGCAGCGTCTCCAATTGAACTAACAGTATCTCCAAACCCGCTACTACCAGTACTAGTGCTACCACCAGTATTACCTACCCCCGCACCGCCGCCACTTCCGGCACCGCCACTACCAGTACTAGTGCTACCACCAGTATTACCTACCCCCGCACCGCCGCCACTTCCGGCACCGCCACCGCCATATCCATTCCCACCAACACCATAACCGCCACCAATACCATAGCTTCCGCCACCGCCACCGGGACTAGTTATACTTCCACTTCCACCAGCAGTTCTACCACCTCCACCGGGAGGGCCAAATCCACCAGTACCACCAGTACTACCCGTATTAGGGCTTGGTAAAAACGGTCTTAATGTAGGGTCATATGTCGACGCCATCATTGGGGCTAAATAAGCATCCATTGCCGTAGATGGTGGTGGGGCTGCTGGCGATGCCAACGCAGCGGTCTTCGGGTCAAACGTACTAAACGTCAATCCACCATCCGCAAAATTCTTAATCACACCACCTGACTTGAACCCTCTAGGTGTAGGCAAAGCAGATAGACCCGTATATGGGTTACTATGACTACCTTGCCCATTCGGTAGCATCATTTGATTCGGATCAATATAGTTAGTAGAAAAATAGCCCGGACTATTCTGCATAATAAAGTAGGGCTGACCCGGCGCTCCGTAATTGGGGTTTAAAACCCGTTTCCGTTGTTGATTCCAAAACATGGGTTTATTAGGGTCATTAGCTCTAATTTTGCTTTCACCACCTAATAAATTAGTAACAAGCGGGACTAATGCTTTCAACATCGTCGGATTAGTTAAAACTTTACCCCACTTGGTATCAAGTAAATGGTCAATTGTGTCGCCAAATCCAGAATTATTTTTAGCACCGGGTAATGTCCAATCAGCGGTAAACCCCTCAGTCGTTTTACCCGTACCATCTCCCGGCCCTGTTACAGTAGGTAAATCTATTGATTGTGAAACTTTAGGAGCTAGATATTTCATTTCCGGATGGTTCGCATCAACAACTGGGTCTCCTGCGGTAATACCGAAAAGATTTTTGGGAGCCTCTATAGCCGCAGCGGACGGGAGTCCTGCAATACTCGAACTTGCTGCTGGCGCTGTTTCTGCAAGAGCTTGTGCCCCAGTAGATAAACCAGATCCAATAGTATCCGCAACGTCTGCTACTCTAGTTGCATTAGTAATAATAGGCTCTAATTCAGCCAATGTAGATGCGGTATCAGCAGCAGTAGAACCGATATCAAGAGCAGCGGCGGCTGCATCCCCGCCCCCACCAGTAACAGCATCTACAATCGTACTACCTACATCTTCTAAGCCAAAAGCTTCTGGAAGTCCTGTATGAGGATTGATAGTTAATGATTTACCCCGTGATTTAGCAATTTGTTGAAGCCCGCCCACCTCACTAGGAGACATATGGACAAGCATTTTGTCCCCGCCACGGCCTAACGAAGCGAGGCCCATAGCCATTTTGTGAGGGTGATGTGCGAGTGGTTCGTACATAGTCAATCCTAGGGGGTCAATTTGCCCGAATATATCATAAATTAAGATGCTGTATTAGAAATTAAAACGCCTTCGATCTGAATACCTACCGCAGCGGTACTGGACGGCGTATTTGCTTGAAATTGTAAATCAGTTTTTTGTGCATAAGCAAACGGGGTAACGCGTAAGGCAATGAATGAATTAGTAAATGGGGTTTGTAAAACAGTCTGCGTTACCCCTGTCGAAGAAATACTTTGTACTCTATAAGTACAATATGAACTAGATAGGTTGCCTACTTGGTTAGATGTGGCTTCTGCACGGGTCAAATAGAACGTATAGCCGTTAGGTACAGTATAAACGGCCATCTGACTTTTACCAGCACCTACTTGAATTTCAGCATATTGAGT
>Ga0007862_1000353_pt1 | contig 14839 bp, 20 predicted proteins | sample CryBogCBH20Aug07_FD_71206 | JGI IMG/M metagenome (GOLD analysis project Ga0007862, IMG submission 71206) | Freshwater microbial communities from Crystal Bog, Wisconsin, USA - CBH20Aug07 | ecosystem: Environmental > Aquatic > Freshwater > Lake | place: Crystal Bog, Wisconsin, USA | collected... | reverse complement strand
GCCATCCTCAATGGCCTGCCAGCCTTTAAATCTGGCGGAGATGTCAGTGGGAGACCTGTTATTGATGCTGCTTTTAAGGTATTATCAAAACTTCCGAAATAACGGAAACGGGGACGCCCGTATTACTCTGGCTGGAGAATTGTAATGTATGAGATGGCAAAACAAGCTCGCGAGAAGATGAAGGCTAAAGCCAAAGCCCTCGCGGCTCCTGGAACCCTTGAAAAAGGTCAGGCTACCACGCAAGCTTCATGGACGCCTGCGGAGGCTCTTAATGCTGACGCCAAGACTGGCATGCGCCCAATTTCACAACGCCAATATAAAAAGGGCGGTCATGTTGATGGAAAGGCTGCAAAGCCACGCGCAGACCGCAAAGCCCGTAAGTCAGGCGGTAAAGTAGAAACAGAAATTGGCGTCGGCATGGCCAATAAAAACATGAAAGAAGCCAACAAAGATCGCCCAGGCATAAAACATGTTGGCGCCTTAAAGCGTGGTGGAGCAGCTAAACGCGCAAGTGGCGGCTTGGCTGAAGAATTATCAAAACCTGTTTCTGATTTAAGAACCCGTCTTTCACGGGAAGATCGCCGCAGAAAAGAGATGGAGCCCGACAGCAAAGGCAGCGGTATGTTAAGCGGGTTGCTGGGTAAAAGGCATGGCGGAAAGATTAAACGCGCCGAGGGCGGCGGTATTCTTGATAAGAAAGCTGTTGGTGATGTTCAGGTTCTTCCAAAACGCGGTAAGGCTGAACATTACAAAAAAGGTGGAAAGATTAAGCGCGATGATGGCGGCAGAACGCTTCCTTCTCCAGAGGAGGCAATCGGCTCAGAGGTCCGTATGAAGGGCCTGAAGGTTCTCCCAAGCCAATCAGCGACGTCTGAAGCAAGAGTAACTCCTTCCCAGCTTCGCCGCGAAGAAGGCTATTCAGCTGCGGATATGAAAGCTTCCCGCGCAGGCCGTAAAGATGGCGGTAAAAAATGGATTCAGGAAGCGATTGAGAAGCCAGGCGCTCTTCGCAAATCACTCGGTGTGAAGGAGGGAGAAAAGATCCCCGCAAAAAAGCTTCACGCCGCCGCTGAGAAGGGCGGCAAGCTGGGTAAGCGCGCTCGATTGGCTGAGACATTGAAACGTCTGGGCAAAGCCACTGGCGGGTCTCTTATGGGCGTTTTGGACGCCAAAAAGAAAGCATCCAAGAAGAGCGGCAAGAAAGGCGGAAAGACGGACATAAGCATCGTCATTAATGCAGCCAAGCACCCATCTAGACATATGGCGGATGCTTTACCTGGCGGCGATGCTGGCGCTCCTCCTTTGCCTCCAATGCCACCTGCTCCACCTATGCCAATGCCACCTGCTCCGCCCATGGGCGCTGTTGGGCCTGGAGCTCCTCCTCCTGCTCTTCTTGGCCGTAAGGCTGGCGGTCGCATTACTAAAGTTGCCAAGTCCTACAAGGACATGGAGGCTGGCGCTGGGAGTGGCGAAGGTCGTTTGCAAAAGACGGACATTGCCAAGCTTCATAAAGATGCACCTGCTCGCAAAGCAGGCGGGCGCATTAGCCGGATTGCAAAATCATATAAAGATATGACTGCTGGCGCAGCTTCTGGCGAAGGTCGATTACAGAAAGAGGACATCGCGAAAGCGAAAGTAGGTCGCAGCAAGTAGTTGTTGTGATAAGGGGGTGGCGTTACCCCTTCTCAAATGCCACCCCTGTTCTTACATGAGAAGGCGAGTGAGAAGGGCTCGACATGACATTTACGACGCAGCAAGCGTATGAACGCGAGCTTGCAAAATTGATTGATGTAGAAATTGAAAGATTGATGGATGCAATTTCTAACGGTCATTTGGAAGATTACGCCGAATATAAATTTTTGGCGGGGAAGATCGCGGGCTTGCGCCTTGCACAGGAATATCTGCTTGAAGCCGAGCGGATATGTCAGGAAAAATACTGAGAAGAGAAGGGAAAACCATAAATGTCATCTATGATTATGGATCACGACATTGATCCTAGAACAAAAATATTAAGCGAATTAGGTGATCTTTCGTCTATTGAGCTTTTTAACAATCAAATCCTTGCGGCTGTTTATATCAGGCCAACAAGGACAAAAAGCGGAATTTACTTGTCTGATAAGACGGTTGATGAAGACCGTTTTCAGGGCAAGGTAGGCCTTCTTGTTAGTATGGGGCCTTCCGCTTTCCAAGATGATTCAGGCGCATGGTTTAATAACGCAAGCTTTAATCTTCATGACTGGGTTGTTTTCCGCCCTTCAGATGGTTGGAGTATTGTTGTTAATGGTGTTTTGTGCCGGATAATGGCTGATACGCAGGTAAAAATGCGCATACAGTCTCCTGATATAGCCTGGTAAATATCAGAAACAATTTTTTAAGGAGATATCATATGTCTGATGAAGAAAATGGCGTTGAAATTGTTTTTGAAGAGCCAAAAAAAACAGATAAAGAAACGCCTGAAATAGAAATTACTGAAGAAGAAGATACAAAACTCGCCAAAAAGAAAGAAATTGAGCCTGAAGAAGGTATCAATGAATTAAAAAGAAACCTTGAGCGGGAAAAAAGAGCACGAGAAGACGCTGAACGTCGAGCTAAAGAAGCATATTTACATGCTCAAAAGGCCAGCGAAGACAAAAATGAGTCTGACTATCAATTAATCGTCAATGCGATTGATACGATTAAAGAGAGAAACGAAGTTTTAAAGACTGCTTACGCTGATGCCATGGCGGCAAATGACTATAATCGCGTTGCTGAGATACAGGATGCGATGACAACGAACGCCCATCAGCTTGAAAAGCTGAAAGATGGCGAAAAGGCAATGAAAAAACAGATGAAGGATGCCGAAAATGCGCAGCCTGTTCATCCTGTTGCGCCTCCAAAGGGTGATATTGTTGATCAATTGGCTGAAAATGTATCGCATCGGTCTGCGGAGTGGCTGAGGAGCTCTAGAGAGTATTTAAAGAGCGAGCGAGAAGTCAGAAAAATGTTTCGGGCGCATGAAGATGCCGTTGATGATGGTATCCAGCCAGATACGGATGAATATTTTCATTTTATTGAGAATAGATTGGGGATTAATCGTGAAGATTCTTCAGAATCTCCCCTTTCAGCCGCATCAGCCCCTGCTCCTCGCAAGTCTGTAGCGCCACCAGCGGCGCCTGTGTCACGAGGTTCAAGCAATAGGCCTAATGTTATGCGATTAACGAGGGCTGAGGCTGATACGGCGCGAGATCTTGGCATGACGCCTGAAGAATATGCCAAGAACAAAGCCATGTTGATCAAAGAAAATAGATACAACCATTGAGGATTAGATAAATGGAACAGCCAATTCAAACCCGAACACGCAAAAATAGTATTTTTACAAAATCTATTAAAAATGAAGATACAGATGTTGCTACAGAGGCTCCCTCTATCAGGCCGCCCATTAGAGAAGATGACCCAAGGGCTGCTGCTGCGCGTCGTGCAGCTGAACTGCGTGGCCATCTTGGTGAAGTAAATGACGGCACAGATGAGTTCTTTATTGATCCTGAGATTATCCCAGATGGCTGGGAATATCAGTGGAAACGTCTGACGGTTTATGGCCAAGAGGATCCTGCCTATCAGGTTGCCTTGGCTCGTTCTGGCTGGACGCCTGTCCCGACATCAAGACATCCAGAAATGATGCCTCATGATACAAGAGCTGAGTCAATAACGCGCAAAGGACAGATCCTTATGGAATGTCCAAAAGAGATTATTGACGAACGTAGAGACTTTGAATTGAGAAAGGCTCGTTCTCAGGTTAGATCTAAAGAGGCTCAATTGGCCGGGACGCCAGATGGCACACTTACAAGAGACCATGCCCAGGCGCGTCCTCAAATTAAAAAGTCTTATGAGGCTATGCCTATTCCGGAGAAGTAAGATGACCAAAGAGGGATTTAAGCCTTTTTTTGAAAACTCTCGTTTGCAGCAGCGAATGGACTTTTCATTTTTTAGACTTGATCCCTCTTTTTATTTTTTATCTCCGGGGTCTGATAAATCTTATGAGCCGGACGTCGAGGCAATATCAATTGCTTGCGGGCAGGACCCGCATTTGTTTTTGAAGTATCTCAATATAGAAAAACCAAATCTTGGTTACGGATCTCATCCATTCTATCCATTGGATAAGGTAGATTGCCGTCACGTTATGATGTCTATTTTGTCTTTCGGAAAAGTTAAAAATGCGAGGACAGTTTTAGAAATTGGTGGAGGGTGGGGTAATTGGTGCCGCCTAAATATGACCGCACATCCTATTGATCACTGGTCAATTGTAGATTTAGATTTTGTTTTAGAATTGCAGAAATGGTATTTAAAACAAACTCTTAGCCAAAATCAATTTAATAAAATATCGTTTATTGACGCAGAAAAAGAAAATTTTCAAGGTAATTTTGACATTGCAATATGCGCTCATAGTTTGAGCGAGTTGAGTATGGATGACTTCAACAAATATTTGCCTGTCTTAAATAGATGCAAATATATATTTTATGCATTTCATCGTCATTATCCGACAATCAATATGTCTCTTGAAAAGGAGGATATTTTGATGAAAAATTTTTCTATTATGCAATTAACGCATAGTGAGGATGGATTAGTTCATAATTTGCTTCTTAAAAATAAAATATCTTACTCAGACTAGCTAGGTCAATATAGAAACAGATTTGTAATTTTTTGATAGCAGCGTTGTCTAGCCAAGGCCATAATCATAGCTCGTCTTGGCTACCCCTTTGCATTTTATTCATTGTCAATATATAATGGCAACAAGCCATTAAATTGGCTTGGGCTCCCTCGGCGTGGAGCATTAACTTTCCCCTGGTTCTATAGTCGCCCCGGTGCGCGATGACAGAGCCTCCTGTAAAAAGGAGATTCCGTTATGGCGACGAATAACGTCTCAGCGCCTTTCGGTTTTCGCCAGTATGCGGGCAACGGCTCTGCTCCAACCTATGAGCAAGTCCAGTTTCCAATCGCATATAATTCGACGAATATATTCTTTGGTGATCCAGTAACGGCTGCAAGCGATGGCACGGTAGCGCAGTCTGCGTCTACTGGCGCTACGCCAGCTGCTCTTGGCATTGCCGGCGTTTTTGTTGGCTGTAAATATCTTTCAGCCGTTCAGAAGCGCGTTGTGTGGTCAAACTACTACCCTGGTGGAACTGACCCACAGTCAGGCACAATCTATGCCTACATTGTCAATGACCCGAACGCTAAGTTCGTTGCTCAGTCTGACTCAACAGGCATTGCACTGACGGATGTCAATTCAACGATTGGCTTCGTGATTGGCTCTGGAAATACTGCAAATGGTATTTCTGCTGCTTATCTTGATACGACAACCATCAACACTGCTACCTACGGTGTGAACAATCCGTTCAAAATCGTTGCTGTTGTGACGGATCCTCCAGGATCTCAGGGCACAATCTCCAACGGCACCACTGGCGGCACCAGCGGCCAAGGCTACGATTATGCCATCGTTATGTTCAACGATGTCTTCACTCGTAACTTCCAAGGCGTCTAAGAAGGAGTAAGGACCAATGGCTGTTAATCTCTCTGCCATCAAAGACCTTCTCCTCCCCGGCCTCCGTGGAGTTGAAGGCAAGTATGAGATGATCCCATCTCAATACGACAAGATCTTCACGAAGCATGATTCCAAAATGGCGCTTGAGCGCACTGCGGAAATGCGCTTCTTGGGTCTTGCTCAGTTGAAGACGGAAGGCGGCCAGACCGCTTTCGATAACTCAGCTGGTGAGCGTTATATCTACAACCAGGAGCACACTGAAATTGCTCTTGGCTATGCTATTACGCGCAAAGCCATCGACGACAACCTGTATAAGACACAGTTTATGCCGTCGAACCTTGGCCTCATTGAATCTTTCCATCAGACGAAAGAGATATATGGCGCCAATGTGTTGAATACGGCTACGACGTATAATGCTTCTATCGGCGGTGACGGCGTCGCGCTTTGCGCGACGAACCATCCGATTGATGGTAGCACTGTAGCCAACAAGCCTGCTGTAGACGTTGATCTTAATGAATCAACGCTTCTCAACGCGATGATTGCCATCCGCACGAACTTCAAAGACCAGGCTGGTCTGAAGATCTTCGCTCGTGGCCGTCGTCTTGTTGTTCCACCACAGCTCGAGCCTGTTGCAATTCGTCTGACGAAGACTGAATTGCGCCCAGGCACGGCAGACAACGATGTGAACGCGATCATGATGACTGCAGGCGGCTTGCCTGAAGGCTACATGGTCAACGACTTTTTGACGTCTGCTTATGCTTGGTTCTTGCTGACGAACATTGACGGTCTTTCTTACATGGAAAGAGTTAAGTTCGAGTCCGACATGCAGGTCGACTTCGTAACAGACAACCTTCTTGTGAAGGGTTACGAGCGTTATAGCTTCGGCTATTACAACTGGCGTTCGATTTACGGATCGTTCCCAACGTCGTGATGATAATATGGCGGGGGCCTCTATTACATAAGCCCCCGTCTTCTTTCTAGGTAATTTAGTCGCGCAGACCGGCCTAGCGGACGCTGCACAGACTACGCGACGAAACCTTGTGCAGGAGGATAATATGGGAACAACTACGTTTACTGGGCCAATCACGGCTGGCGACGTTCTTGATACAACAGGTTCAACTGTTGGATCTTTAAAAAATGTCGGATTTGTTAATATGTCGCAAACTGTTGCAGTTACACAGGCGACAAATGGATCGACAGCAGGACTTTACACAACAACAATTGTAATTCCTGCGAATAGTCAAATTACATCAATCCGCCTTTATGTAACGACTGCATGGACTGGCGTTGCCTCAACATTTAATATTGGCACAAGCGCAACCGCAACAGAACTTGCTGTTGCAGCGACTGCCACCAATACAGGTGCGGCAATTGGCATTGTCAATGTTGACCCTGGCACGAGTGCTACCCGTGTAAATAATTGGGTTGATGTTGGAACAAGCGATGTTCAAATATTCATGCTTTCAACAAATACAGGCTCTGGTGTTGGTTGGCTTACGGTCAACTATAATCAAGCCATGAATCTCGTTGCTTAATAGGAGGCTAAGATGGGTTTTTATGAAGGACAAGACGGACCTGCAGTTGCAAAATCTGCAAAGTCAAAATCAGATGGCTTTAAAAAAGGCGGTAGCTGCATGAAGAAAGGCGGCAAGGCTGTTATGTCTGAGGCATCTAAGGCTAAAAAGCCTGCTCGTGCTTCTGGCGGCGGCGTTCTTTCGTCTGCTCATTCAGGCACGCCTCGCGGCAAAGCTTCTCATTACTGAGATTTGTCGGTGCTAAAGTCGACGGGGGTTTTTGGGAACCCTCGTCGTATTCTTGGAGATTAGATATGGCAAAAACGCCCGCTTGGCAAAGATCAGAAGGCCAGAGCAAATCTGGCGGGCTCAACGCCAAAGGACGCGCTTCCGCCAAGGCTGAGGGTCATAACCTGAAGCCGCCGGTCTCGAAAGAGCAGGCCGCAAAAAGCCCTGCTGCCGCTGATCGCAGAGATAATTTTCGGGCCCGTATGTGCGGGATGAAAAAAAGATTAACTTCTGCTAAAACGGCTCATGACCCTAATAGCAGAATAAATTTAGCTCTGAAAAAATGGGATGTTAAATGTTAGCTTGCACGCGATGCAAGATTGAAAAGCCTGAGACGGCAAAATTCTTTCCTCTTCATAATAAGAAGAAGAATGGATTAGATAGCTGGTGCAGAGATTGCAGAAACTCTTATAGAAGCGGGATCAGGCGCGGTATTTACAGAAATATGATTGAATACAAAGATTTAGCTTATTTAATTGAAACAACCCATAATTGCACAATATGCGGAGATGTGTCTGACCTAGTAGTAGATCATGACCATAAAACCAATAAAATTAGAGGGATGCTTTGTAATAGATGCAATCAGGGATTAGGCCAATTTAAAGATGACCCTGAATTGTTAGAATATGCTAGAATATATTTACTGACTTCTAGTGGGGATGCAGAAGCAGATTTATACATAGAGAAATATGGCGATGAGTTTGTTTGTGAGGAAACATCAAATGTCTAAGCCATTTTGGGAGAAAGATGCACCTAAAGACGCAAAGCATAAGGCTTTAAACGCAAAAGGTGTTAAAATGGCAAAAGCTAGGGCGCGGGCGGCTGGTCGCCCTTACCCGAATTTAGTTGATAATGTTGCGGCTGCGCGGGCCCAGCACAAAAAGGAAAAGCACTAATGCGTCCAATTACCGTAACAGTCTCTGACGCATCTGGGGGCGCTAAATCAAGCGATTGGATCCGCTTTGATGATTGGGCGCCATCAAATATCTCAATCCAATGCAATGTCACAGGAACTGTGAATTATACAGTTCAGTCAACATTGGATGACCCAAACAGCCCAACAAACCCTGTTGCGTCTGGAAGCGTTACATGGGTAAATTCTTCTGACTCAGCTGTTGTTAACGCAACCACAACCAAGCAAAGCAATTTCCTTTTTGCGCCAATTTTTGCTCGGGTTCTTCTAAATAGTGGCACTGGCTCAGTTGTCGCCACGTTTGTTCAAGATAGCAATGGACCTTACTAATGTCTGGACTCTCAACTGGCGTAGGATTATCCGTTGCAAATGCTCCATTTGCGACAATTCTTGATACGACAACGCAGTCAATAGCTGTAGCAAATACTCCTCAAGTTGTGACGTTTAACACAACATCAATTTCTGATGGGATATCTGTTGTCACATCTGGAGGCAAGGCTTCAAGAATTACAGTTTCACAAGCCGGCAAGTATCTTATTGTATTTTCTGCGGTAGCAAATAACTCTGCAGGAACAGATGGTGGCATGAATTTTTGGTTAAAAAAGAACGGGACAAATATAGATAACAGCGGCACATATGTTACAACTGTTGTTGCATCTCTTTATATTTGTGCATCGTGTTCTTTTATAGTTGAAGCAACATCAAGCACAGATTATTTTGAGCTTTGGACGCAAGGTGCATATACAACTCAATCAGTTGCTGCTCTTGCAGCATCTGGTGGCGTTCCTTTATCTCCATCGGTGATTTTAACAATTAATAAAATATCAGATTAAGGATGATTATATGCCAACGAGCGGAACATATACGTTTAACCCCGCTCTTGGCGAGCTGACGATTTATGCCTATCAATTAATTGGCATACGTCCAACTGCTCTTTTACAAGAACATATGGATGTCGCGAGAACGGCGACAAACATGATGTTTACGCGTTGGAGCAACCAGGGCGTTAACTTATGGCAAGTAGATCTTATTACAGTTCCTCTTATTCAAGGAACTTCTACATATAACGTAGATGCCAATACTGTTGTTATGCTTGACGCCTATATTGAATATGGTTCTCCTCCTATTGATAGAATTATTCTCCCGATTGGCAGAACTGAATATGCTTCTTATCCAAATAAGCAGCAGCAGGGTTTCCCTACGACATTTTGGTTTGACCGTCTTTTGTCTCCAACTGTGACGCTGTGGCCTGTCCCAGATGGTCAGCAGACTTATTTAAAATATTATCGAGTTATTCGCCTTCAGGACGCCAATATGAATGGCACTGAGCAGGTTGATATTCCCGCAATATGGCTTGAGGCCATGGTTTATGGCTTGGCAGAGCGTCTTGCTCAGATCTGGTCTCCAGATAAGGTTGCCATTATGAAGCCAATGGCGGATGAGGCATATAATATAGCTGCGGCTCAAAACGTAGAAACAGCGTCAACTTATATAAGCCCTCAGATTAGCGGGTATTTTAGATAATGGGCTACGCCTCACGATCAGGCCGCGCACAAACATCAGCTCGTAACCCGCGTGCTTATGGCGTATGTGACCGCTGTGGGCAATGGTATAATCACGACAGATTATCCTGGCAATTTGACTGGCGTGGCGCGAGTTTGATGAATACGCGCATACTTGTCTGTAATACCTGTTTAGATGTTCCTCAAACACAGCTTCGCGCTATTGTCGTTCCCGCAGATCCAACACCAATAATTAATGCCCGTGTTGAATCTTTGGTTACTGATGAAACAAATTATCGATCAACATCTGGTCAAAACACCATTGACCCAGCGACTGGGATCCCTGTTCCGGGAACAAATATTCGCGTTACATCTGTTACAAGTGGTGGTTTGTTATTATTAGAAAATATTTCTGGGGCTATCTTGCTTGAAGATAATGTAAGCTTCCTTGTTCAGGAAGGAACGGTCCCTATAGCTACAGATAATACTCGTGTTACGCAGCAAATCGGTGGGACGAAAGCTGACAAAAGCCAACAGCCTGGATTAGATCAAAACGCTATTATGCCTCTTCAGACGATAGGCAGCTTGACGAAGGCGTATTATGTAACATTATTGCTCGTTTCTGTTATTTCCGATGGCGCTGGTAACGTAAATGTTACTTGTTCCGTGGCTCACAATCTTTCTACTGGGGACCAGATCTCCGTTGAGGGTCTATCAAAAGCCACTGCAAACGGATTTTATACTGTAACAGTCACGACTGCTACGGCTTTCACTTATCAGGTAAATCCTGTATTATCTTCCGGTTCTTTGTTAACTGGCACGACAAAAATGGTTACGGCGAACGCCGGATTGCCATATAACAATACGCAGATACCGCAGACAGGGCCGCTATCTTGAGCAATATTCAAATTTCCAATTTACCAGCAGCCGTTTTTATTAACGGGTCTGAGGAACTTGAGGCAGTCCAAGCCGGAACGTCTGTTCGAGTAACTGCGGCGCAGATATCTGGGCTGACGCCAGGCCCAACTGGCCCAGCTGGAACTCCTGGCGCTCCAGGTCTGTCAATAACTGGCCCAACTGGCCCAACTGGCCCAACTGGATCTGGCGGCGCTCCTGGCAGCATTTATACCACAACCAGTAATTCAACTTTGACAATTGGTTCTGGAACCAAGAATTTAGTCATAGGGATTAATATTTCATATACGGTTGCTCAGGAAATTTTAATTGCTTACGATTCTACTCATTATATGATCTGTTCTATTGTTTCATATAATGCAGGCAGTGGCGCATTAGTTGTTAATGTTGATTCTTATGTTGGTTCCGGGACCTATTCACTCTGGACCGTTAATATTCAAGGAGCTCCTGGCCCAGCTGGCCCTACAGGGCCTTCTATTACTGGCCCCACTGGCGCTACCGGACCTACGGGGTGGACAGGCCCTTCTGTTACTGGCCCCACTGGCGTTACTGGCCCAACAGGCTGGACAGGGCCTTCTGTTACGGGGCCTACAGGTTGGACGGGGCCATCTGTTACAGGCCCAACTGGCGTTACAGGGCCTACAGGCTGGACAGGGCCTTCTGTCACGGGACCTACGGGCGCCACAGGATGGACAGGGCCAACGGGCTGGACGGGGCCTTCTGTTACAGGCCCTACAGGTGCTACTGGGCCTACGGGCTGGACAGGCCCTTCTGTTACGGGCCCTACTGGCCCTACAGGTTGGACGGGACCATCTGTTACGGGCCCTACAGGCTGGACAGGACCAACTGGCTGGACAGGTCCTTCTGTTACAGGACCAACTGGTCCGACAGGTTGGACAGGGCCATCAGTCACAGGACCTACAGGATCCACGGGCTGGACAGGTCCCACGGGCTGGACCGGGCCTTCTGTTACGGGCCCAACTGGCCCGACCGGCCCTACGGGGGCTCAGGGTAGTTTATATCAAACAACAAGCTCAACAATTTTAACAATTGGGCTTGGATCACAAAGCTTAACTGTATACGTCAATCTTTCTTATACCGTTGGTCAACAAGTAATTATTGCCTATGACGGATCTAACTATATGGTTGGGTCTGTGACGTCTTACAACCCAACAAGCGGAGCGATGGTTGTTAACGTCACATCTGTTACTGGGTCTGGGACTTATTCTCTTTGGAGTGTAAATCTTAACGGAGCTCCTGGGCCCATTGGCCCTACCGGCGCTACTGGTGCTTCTGTTACAGGACCTACGGGCTGGACGGGCCCTTCTGTCACAGGGCCTACAGGCTGGACAGGGCCTTCTGTTACAGGACCTACAGGGCCAACGGGATGGACGGGGCCATCTGTTACGGGCCCCACAGGTTGGACGGGGCCATCTGTTACTGGACCTACAGGTTGGACAGGCCCTACAGGTTGGACAGGCCCTTCTGTTACAGGACCTACAGGCCCAACTGGTAGCACTGGCGCTGGCGGTGTTCTTGGCTATTACGCGAATTGGTCAAGTTCATCAAATCAATCAAACGCAGGCGCATCAACGGCAAATGCTGTTACATTTAATACAAATAACGGATCAAGTGGAATTTCTGTCGTAAGTAGTAGTCAGGTAACATTTACTTATGGTGGCACTTATAGCATTCAGGCTCTTCTTAACGTCACAATATCGACGGGTGCCAATCCTAATGTATATGTCTGGCTGACCAAAAATGGTGCGCCAACTGCTGCAAATATTGCCAATAGCACCCAAGATTTTCAATTTCTTGGGGGGGCTGGTGCAGTTCAAATTACTCCACAAAATTGGATATTAACAGTCAGCGCAGGTGACTACATTACCATTTATTGGCAATCGTCAAATACAAATGTATCGTTAACAGCATCTGCGGCAACTGGAAATTATCCAGCATCGCCAAGCGCATTAATTACAATTTCTCAAGTTATGTATACCCAGCTCGGCCCTACAGGGCCTACAGGCTGGACAGGGCCATCAGTCACAGGTCCTACAGGTCCTTCTGTTACTGGACCTACAGGCTGGACGGGGCCTTCAGTAACAGGCCCTACAGGCCCTACAGGTTGGACGGGTCCTTCTGTTACGGGACCTACAGGCTGGACAGGACCTAATTCCATCGCGGTTGGAACGACGACTGTATCTGGTGGAACGAGCGGAAATTTTCTTTATAATAATAGCGGAACGCTTGGTGAAAAAACTCCAGGAACAGGGGTCGCTACCGCATTTACTACAGCTATTAACACATCAGGCGGATTTGCCACTCCGTCGTCTGGCACAACCAGTATGACGACAGGATTTTTGTATATATCTGCCGCAGCTGGTGCGCCTACGGGTGTTCCAACATCTGTTACTAATATGACACCGTTGTATTATGATACGACAAACAACTACCTTTATGTATATAATGGGGCTTGGAAGCGCGTATCATTTGCCGATAACTTCTTGACGCAGGAATAAACAATGTCAAATAAGTCTATTTCTCAGTTAACAGCCGGTGCGTCGGTATCTTCAACAGATATCTTCCCGGATGTCCAAACGTCTGGTGTTGGCCCAGTAAAAGTTACGGCTGCACAGATTGGCAATTATGTCCTCAGCGGATCTGGACTTACGGGCACACTACCAGTATCAAACGGCGGCACTGGCCTCACCAGTTTAACGGCTGGATATATACCGTATGCTAGTAGTTCGAGCGCGTTTAGTTTTAGCAATTTGTATTCTGATGGAAGCAACCTCGGCCTAGGTGTGACGCCGAGTGCTTGGAGTGGGATTAAATCTTTAGATATTGGTAAGTCAGGGTCATTTTATGGTGATGGGATAGTCATAACATGGACATCTGGCCTAACTCAAAATGCGTATTATAATTCGGGGTGGAAATATAGATATAGTTCAATAGCCGCACAAAGATATGAAATCAGCAACAATTCACATCAATGGTATATAGATGCTGCAAGTGGAGGCGGCACCGCCGGAGGCACCATCACCTTCACTCAGGCGATGACGCTGGATGCTAGTGGCAACTTAGGTATCGGGACGACTACTCCAAGTAGCTATACTACTCGATGTGCGGCTGTAGCTTCCCTAGATTACGGTGCTTCATTTACGGCTGTCAGTAATTCATCAGCAGCAAACTGGGCAAGAATTGATTTAAAAAACGTAAATGTTGCTACGAATACATATTTGTATAAAGATCAAAGCGGTTTGATGGGCCTCTTTAATGAAGGCGCTCACGCTATGACTTTCGGCACTAATAATACCGAACGTATGCGCATCGACAGCAGCGGAAATCTGTTGGTTGGGCAAACCTCAGTCACAAACACAGCAAAATTATGCCTTACTCAAGCAACAGCTTATGCTTCCAATACATACAATACTGTTGCTTCTACAGTTGGTACATCAACAGTTTACAATCAGCAACAATCTACGTCAGTCTCCACAACAGCGACTGTAATTTTAACTCCTAATTTGTATGCTTCATTTTGCGTTGTATTTGGATCGGATGGAACTAATAGATTTATGGACTTAATTATTGGTGGATTAGGCAACGGTACTATAGGTGTCGTAAGCTCATTCTCCGTAGCTGGCTCTCCCGCCGCTAGAACATATAGTCAGTCAGGATCAACATACAGATTAGCAATGGCTTCTGGCACATACACTGTGCAAGTCGCCGCTTTATCTATGAACGGATAGTAAAAAATGAGCAACACATACACTTGGCAAATCGCCCAACTAGAGTGCTATCCACAACACGACAATCATACAGACGTTGTGTTCACCGTCCACTGGCGCAGACAAGCGACAGACGGAACGCACACCGCAGACATATACGGAAGCCAATCCGTAACATTAGATCCAGCCGCTCCATTCACAGCCTATGCTGATCTGACAGAAGCACAGGTTATCGGCTGGTTGGAAGATGCGTTTGGCGCTGAGACACTCGAAGCACAGAAAGCTTCACTAGACAAACAAATTGAAGACCAAATAAATCCACCCGTTCTGCGTATGCCTAATCCTTGGGTAGCATAATGATTAATTACACTTGGCTTGCCGAACGTCTGGACGCTTATCCTGAGAAGGACGGGTTTAACGATGTCGTCTTTGTAGTGTTCTGGCGCTGCAATGCAGTTGAC
>Ga0007862_1000349_pt1 | contig 14936 bp, 24 predicted proteins | sample CryBogCBH20Aug07_FD_71206 | JGI IMG/M metagenome (GOLD analysis project Ga0007862, IMG submission 71206) | Freshwater microbial communities from Crystal Bog, Wisconsin, USA - CBH20Aug07 | ecosystem: Environmental > Aquatic > Freshwater > Lake | place: Crystal Bog, Wisconsin, USA | collected... | reverse complement strand
CTGACCGTAGCTGTTACGGTTAAAAGTGGCCCTGCAACGATCAGTGGTAACACGATTACCCTTACTGGCACGGAGGGAACTGTTGTCCTAGCCGCCAATCAATCGGGGAATACCCAGTACGGCGCCGCCAGCGAAGTCACCACTTCGTTCACAGTGGGAAAAATTTCGATTGGCATTTCTATTGAAAACCTCAACCAAAGTTACACGGGTCAACCGCGACCCGTAACGATAACAACATATCCAACCGGTTTTAGCACAACCGTCACTTACAATGGTTCCTTAACTGTTCCTACTGATGCCGGAACCTATTCGGTTTCAGTAGTGATCAATGACACCGATCATGCAGGTTCTAGAAATGCGGTTTTATTTATTTCCCCCGCACCGGCCACAATATCGCTTTCTGGTGCCCGTTTGATTACTTACGATGAAGCACCCCATGGCCTGATTGCCACGACAAGCCCCAGTGGTCTTGCAACAGGGATCACTTACAACGGATCCTCCACAATTCCATCGAACTCGGGCACTTACAACGTCGTCGCGACCATCACGGATCCCAATTACTCCGGCTATATTTCCGATGAATTGGTCATCGTTGGACAACCGTTTTATTACAATAACGCCTCTGGAGACGGATCTCCCCTAACTCTTGCAAATTGGTGGTTAGACAGCACGCACACCAACCCAGCAACCAGCCTCCCCGCAAATACAGATAATATTTTCATAGACGGCTCTATTCGAATTGCTGGTTCTTACAATCAGACTTCCGGTGCTTTTGAAGCCACGACAATGTCTTTTTATTACGATAAAGTGATTGTGGGTAAATATTCAACTGGCACCATTATTCCAATGGTATGGCACAATGAGGGCGGTGATCCAACATTCTACGGAATTATTTGCAATTCCATCGAATTCTGGAATGGAGCTTCGATTGATCCTCAATTTGATGGTGGGTTACATAGCACGGCCGTCGTCCATTATCCTTGTTCTGCCCCTTTGGCAGGTCTTATAGCAGATGGTGGCATTTCTTATGTTGGTTACCCTTATGCGATTGCTGCAAATGCGTTGGATATCCCGATGCAAACTCTTTGGATCGATCAATCATCACACGGAACTGCGCAGTGGTCCGCTGTTCTTCCCCAGGCAACTCCAGCAATTCAGCCGTCGGTTCCTTTGGGAGCTGTTAAGGAAAGTGATGATTTCTTTTTTCAAGTTGCTTTCCATTCGGGAAACAGTTTTTTGGATCCCAAAGTCACTTCTATTTCCTGCACGTTCTTTGATTCGGCTAGTGGTTCAGTGGTGTTTTTTTGCAACCAATTTATTCCATCGGTTTCTACGCAACTCGGATCATCGGGCTATTTTTCCTACCTTTTCTATTTTCCGATCACCGGAACCGCGCTGGCTTCTTGCCTTGGATCGTTTCAATCGGGAGTGGCCGAGACCATCACCCTGATTGGCGAAGTGAAATGGCAGGAAATCAATCAAACCGGCGTTGGCCCCGGCGTGCTCATCCGCCGCAGCCAGAATTTCCCACTCACCGTGACTCGGTCGCTTAATTACCCGACAAATCTTAACCCCCAGTAAATGAACACGCTCAATAGTCTTTCGATCGATGTGGTCACCCGTGCGGTGACGGGAACTCTCCCCGATTTGGAAAAAGTGGGCGATGACCTGATTTTTCAAGTTATTTTTTCCAATGGAGGAGTTGTCAGCGATCCTGCCTTTGCAACCGATCTGAGTCCAATTTCCTTGATCTTGCTCACACTGAAAGAAACTGACACCGGTGAGATTTTGCTGCAAAGTGACGGCTGGAATCATTCCGATGGGAAGTACTACCTGCATGCATCCCTTTCGGGATCTGGTCTTGAGGGTGCCATGGGAAAAGGAAAATCGCTTTCACTCCTCGGAGAAATCCAATGGGTTCAAAACAATCCTTTTTACAATTCGGAAAATGCAAACATCGGCCCTGCAACAATTAAAACCTCAAGCAAAAACTTTATTGTCAAAATGGATTCGGCACTTAATTGACACTCTTCACATGTATGGCCATTAAATTCTTTGATTCAGAAAATAATATATTTGATGTCATTTTGGATCGAACACGCTCGTTTGAACCCCCACATTACGATATTTGCCAAATCAATAGGGATGGATCGGGCAACATTTATCAAATTAATTACATCCAAGCCAGTGCCGTTGTATACACCCTTTTCATATCTCAACCGAACGCCACGCATACTGTAATTAACGACACAAAAAAATCATTGACGATTACAACTAACGAGTCCAATCAAGTAACCGGATTGGCTTGGTCTTAATGTTTTGACATTTTTTCCATGGTATGAGCGACCCGTTTTTTCATCCCAGCTTCAGGGATATTTCCAATCCCTTTGAGATTCCAACTTACGATACGATTGTCGAATCTTCCACATCCGTCTCAAGCGCCGGCGGGACGTTGAGTTTTTTTGAAAATGGCCCTGAAGGGACTCGGGTTGCCGAAATCACCATCACCATCGGCGGCAATGGCAGCCGCACAACCCGCCGCACAGCGTAATTTATCATGGCAATTAGAAACGGCCTTTCAGCCTATTGGAAATTTAATGATGATGGTTCTGGGGGTTTAAGTCTTGCTGATTCCACTGGCAATGGCTATACGCTAACCAATGTTGGTGGCGTAACCCTTGGTACCGGCGTTGTTGGTGGATGTGCAGTTTTTGGGGAAGGTCAGAGTTTTACTTTTTCAACGGATGAAAGGTTAAATTTTGGAACGGGAGATTTTTCTGTCTCCATGTGGGTAAAAACATCTGCAACCCAATCAAGCGGTTCAAATATCTTTGGAATTAATGGAGATGGTGGTTATTCAGATGGATGTATTGCTACTTGGGTCAATGGAACTGCTCTTGCTCCTGATAATGTCAGAATCATTCAATACACAAATTCAGATTTAGCCTCTACTTCTGGATCTGTTCCTTCTGACACCTGGACAAACATTGCGTATGTTCGTTCGTCTGGAGTTTTATCCATCTTCATTAATGGAACGCTTAACAATTCTGGGACTTTTGAGGCTCCCATGAATTTCAATCTCAATGGGACTGCATTTATTGGCGGAGGAGATTGGGATGGAACAAATGGTCAGTATTATGGAAGCCTAGACGAGATGGGTGTGTGGAATAGGGCTTTAACCCCAGAAGAAATAACCACGCTGTACACAAATCCTGCGGAATTATCATCTCTGTATTACAACAACGCTCAGGAAGATGGGGATTGGGGCAATCTTCTAAACTGGTGGCAGGATTCTGCATTTACTATACAGGCTACGGCTCTTCCAAATTCCACAACGGCTGTAAACCTTTACAATCAAGTGGCTCAAAATTCGCAAGGTGCCAGTCATTGCTATTGTTTCACAGCAGCGTTTCATGGCTCTGCTTCCTTTGGTGCTGGGTTAATACTTCAAGGCAATGCAATCTTTAACGATAGTTCCTCAAATGCTGGATACATCAACGGCAATGCCGTCGTCAATTATTCCGGTGGCGATGCTTATTTCCCAATCGGAGGATACGTTGACGGGTCGGTCTCCTACCTTGGGTGGCCAGCCGTAACGCCTCAATGGTTCAATGATACTGTTTCTCTTGGTGGTGCCGGTGATGGCGATTTCAGCAACACTGCAAATTGGTGGACTGACAATACGTTTACGACTCGCCCTATCAATTCGGTTGGCACACAAACGCTGCCGGATGCTTCGACAAATATTTTCATTGTTCCGAATGGTGCCATTTATTCCAACACCGGCACTTTGAACCCAACGGTCAATACATTGACCGCAGATTCAGCGGAACTTGCTTACATTGGCCTTACGGTCACCAACGGTGCCACTTTTTCAGGTAACAGTTGGGGCATGTACGAATCCACCATCTACGGAGATGTGACATTCAATTCCGGTGCCTACAATGAACATTCCGTGATCCATGGTCATGCCACTTACACGTCACCGACTTCGCTAGTTTATTCTTTCAATGTTAATTCCCTGCAAAAAATCACCCAGGGGGGGCAATACGGTTCCAATAATTTGACCGTGACCATTGCCGGTTCCGGCGGCGGTCAGGATGGATTGATTTCGCGACTTCTTCGTTTCCCTTGGTTCCTTAACTTCTAACACCATGATTGCATTAACCGCTCCCATCACGATCGCACCGGCCCCCGTTTCGGGGAAGCCGATCAAACCCACCACGCTGACTTCGATTGATTATTCGGTCAGTTACGACAACAGCCGACAGGTCGCCACGGCCCGACTTAAGGGCGTCAACGCAAGCCTTGTCCTCTGGGATCAACACACGACGCCTCCCTACTCTTCTGTTGGTCAGTTTTCCGATTCCGACACGGATGCTCGAATCAGCGATCTTCTGAACGTTAAAAACGGAACATCAGCAATCCAAACGGCAATCCTCGCGTTGTTCCCGGCACCTGCCAAGATCCGCGCTGTTCCGGTTAAATAATTGTCATGAGCGAAGATCAGGTATCCATTTTAAGGGCTGATATTGCTCGCCTTCAGGCAATAACCGAAGAGCGCGGCCATGTTGCGGAACGGAATTCTTTGCTTCTAAAAACGGTTGCCGGCGTGCTTGTGCTCCAAATCGGGGTTACAATTTTTTTGGCAGGTCAAAAAACTCAACGCCTCGATGATTTGGCCAATGAAGTAGCCGCCCTTCGGTTGGATGTCCATTCGGTTCAAAAAAATTGACATCTTCCACCTCTTGATGAGGTCGTTCATGTTTTTTGCGTTTCTGTTTGCCTCTTGTTCTCATAAAGAACCTGCAGGCAACCAAATTTCGGCTCTTTCAGGTCACATTGAGCGCGTTCAGGACAACCTCTCACGGGTGGATGCCAAGAGTGTCGTAATCGAACAATACCTGCGGAATCATTAAAAATGAAACCGTTTCTCTTATTGATCTTCTGCGTCTTTGCGTCTCTACGCGAAATTCATGCTTCGGAAATTTCCAAAACGGATATCGTCGCCACGGTCGAACATCTCCGCCAACTGACCCACGAGTCGCAGCAGGAAGCAGCGGCAGCACAGGACGAAGCGTTCAACGTTCAGAAAGTGTGCGATTCCTTGGCTGACCAACTTAAAGCTGCCAATCATCAAGTCTCGGTGGAAAAAGCCTATGCGGTTCAAGCCGAAAAAGAACGTGATGCTTTGATTTGGATTTTTGCCATCGCTTGCGGTGGCGTTGCCCTTTCTGTTTTCCGTTCTGCCCTCCAAATCATTCAGATGCCGTGGCAGCTCGTGGCGCTTTGCGGGGTTTTTGTCGCAGGTTTCTCATTTGGTTTTTCCATCGGTCGCTGGGCCCTTCGGTTCTTGGCGGAATTCACGCCGCACTTGCCATTTTAATGTTTTCAGGACTCAAATCGTATTTTGAGGAAGGGACGCCCGAATCGATGGCTCGGTTGATTTTTTTTATCGTGGGTATCACGACCTGCGTCACGTTTTTGGCCGCATTGATCTATAGCCTCTGGGCTCATGGGCATGGGGGCGATTACGACATGCCTCGGAACCTGACCGACGCCGTGCGGGATGTTTTTATTGCCTCGGGCGCTGGGAAAGTGGCTCAAAAGATATGGGGAGAAAACACCCCCCCGACCCCATCGTTACCAAACCAATGAAAATCTCCGACATTTTGGTTTCGGCAAATAATGGCAACTATTCCGCCGATTTTCGCAAAGGGCTATCCGTAGTATTGCCAGCCGAGTGCGAATTCGAGCACGACGGGGTCACCATCCGCTCCGAGCGCCCGGACTCCCATGGAATCACTTTTGCTGGATTAAATCAGCAGGATGACGACCTCCCGGTAGATGAGACCGGCACCGTGACGGCCACGACTCACTGGATCGTCCAGACCTATGCCGAAAACTACTGGGTTCTCGTCGCCTCCCGGTTGCCCTCTCCGCTGAATTGGATTTTCTTTGTTCAGGCGGTCAATGAAGGGGAAGAGACATGTGTCCGGCTGCTCCAGCTCGCCCTCAACGACCTCGAAGGGTCGCATCTGGTGATCGACGGAAAGATTGGCGACCAGACGCTCTCCGCAGCATGGGCTTCGCCAAACAAACAGGCCCTCGCCCTGGCATTCCTCAGTCAATGCGCGTCCCGCTACAAGTTCCTTGCCACCACCAGCCAAGTCGTCCACGACGACCTGCATGGCCTTCTCAACCGCGTGGCTAACCTAAAAGCTCAGTTGGTCAGTTAAATTGACACGCTGCGTAGGGGAATGGTTCCCAAGCTCATCGCTTTCTGCGGTTTAGCTGGCAGCGGTAAATCAACCGCAGCCGACCACCTCGTCGGGAAACATAAATTTCGCCGACTCCGTTTTGCTTCTCCGATCAAGCGAATGATTCGCTGTCTCCTCATTGAAGCCGGAGCCGGCCTCATGGAAGCCGTCGAAATGGTCGATGGGAATCTCAAGGAGACCCCCAGCGATCTTGTCGGCGGTCGCTCCCCCCGATTTCTGCTCCAAACCCTCGGCACGGAATGGGGGCGGGATCTAGTCGCTACCGACATCTGGAGGAAGATCCTGCTCTCCAAAGTATCGCGCCACTTGCAGGAAGGGCACTCGGTCGTCGTTGATGACCTCCGTTTTGAAAATGAAGCCGAGGCTCTCAAGGCAGCTGGGTTCACAATCATCGCGGTCAAGCGCCCTGGGATTGCGCCGGTGGAATCTCACTCCTCCGAAAAACAACCGATCACCTTTGACCGCATCCTGCTCAATAACGGGCCCGTGGAAAAACTCCACGCCGATCTGGATCTTTTCCTGACCGAATAACCATGGCAACCATTGTTTCCAAATGGTCAAGATTCATGGCCGTGGGGTGCTCCCATGGAAAACACATCTGTCCTGAGGCAAAAAAAGCCGTTCTCAATTTCAAATCCCAATGGATCCGCAAGAATCAAGGTGATCTGACCGCTCACCTTGGCGATGCCATCGACACGGCGGCATTCCGCAGCGGAGCTCGCGGGATCGATGCTGACAGCGCCGAGCCTGTGGCCCCTGACATCGATGGAGGGCTGATGTTCCTGCGGGAATATCGTCCTGATGTTTTTCTATGCGGGAACCATGAGGCTCGTCTCTGGCACCTTCAATCTTCCCCAAATGCGGTCATTGCCTACGCTTCCAACCGTGCTATCCAGCACATCGAGGACGGCTGCGCCAAGATCGGCACACGGATCATTCCGTATGATGGGATTTACCAGCAATACAAGCGGGCGGATCTGACGTTCACTCACGGGACATTCTACAACGAATCGTGTGCCAGGGACATGGGTGAGGCTTATGGAGGGAAAGTGATTTTTGCTCACACTCATCGAGCCATGTCAGCACCGGGCCGTACAATGAAACATTCCTATGGTTATTGCGTCGGCACCCTGACCCGCAAACGGGAAATGACTTACGCCTCCTTCCGCCGGGCAACGATGGCATGGGGGATGGGGATCGTTGCGGGTGAATTCCGCGAGGGAAAGAACCCTGCTTCTCAAGTCTGGCTCTTCACAGGCCCGAGTGAGAACGAAGACCACGGGTGGCGTTTGCCTTTTTAGACCAGATCCTGATTCCATTCATGAAAAAGAAGCCTTCAGCCGAAAAGACTGCCAACGAGTGGTTGCAAGATATCCTCTGTGAAACAGGATCGGGAGGGGTCGAGCAAGTTCCCGATGGTTGGAAAACGCTCAAAGAAATTTGCGAAGACATCCAGCTTCCAGAATCAACGGTCAATCTGCGAATAAACAAGGCAATGCGGCTCGGGAAAATTCAAAGAAAAAAATTCCGCGTGAAATCTGGGACTCAGATCACGGGGGTCTTTCATTATTTCAAAGCATGAGTGAGGCAACCCCGGAAGACCATAAGGGCCGGCTCAAAGCCATGGAAAAGGCCCGTCAGATCCTGAGTGAGCATTTCGACCTCGGGTTCATCGTCGTTTCCCATGAAGAAAGCGGCGCGACGAAATTTGCTAAAACAGAATGGGGAAACGCTTTCGGACTGATCCAACTCTCCAAAGACTTTGCCGACGGGTCGCTGGAAACCGACAACGAACTCGAACTGGAAGAAGAAGAGGACTAAAGGTTATTTCCAGACATTCCCACAGGACCGGCAGTGCCAGGACTTGGGAAGGAAAGGGATGAAAAGAATCCCGATCATCGAGATGAAAAGAATGCCCATGATGAGGCATCCGACCCCGTCTGTTTTTCGATAGCTGTTCCGATTCCCGCAATTCGGGCAATAGGTTCCCGAGATATTGAGTTTCTGCTGTACCGGCTCGGCGGGGGCAGTGGGAAAATTCGGAACCGGTGCTTCCAAGAGATCGGGGATATCGAGGACGGTTTTCCAGTCACTCCATCCCTCCATCCATGCAGGATCCCCCATGGAGAGAACGCCTCCCTTGATCTGTGCCCGGACCTGCTCAAGCGTGAACGGCCCGTCCTGTTGCCCGTTACGATAAAGAAGGATCTGCATGAGTCTGATTAAATTGCTAAAGGTTATAATTCAAGCAACATCTAACCTTGTCTTTATCAATGATTGGACCGAAGCTCCGAACGCACGAAAAGAATCATTTTTTAGTGTTGGAACCTAAAAAATAGGTTTTGTGGATTGCTTCGCGGGCAAGGTCGCTGAGTTTGGTGCCTGGGCCGCGTTGATTTGCCAGTTTTTCCAAGTGAGTTTTCATCGATTTGGAAATTCTGACCCGGATGTTTTCGGTCAGTGTTTCGGGTTTCATTTGGAGTCCAATGTACCACAACTTTTACCAATTCAAAAAATAATTGCATAAGCAGAACAATTATATTGACCAAAGGGAACCATTGTGGGACAACGATCCCAATGAACTCCCCGATTTTAGATTCTAAAATTAACGTACGGCTTCCAAAGCCAGTGGTTATGCACCTCCGCAAACTCGCACTCGCCGAGGAGTTGAAGGTTTCCGATATCGTTCGCAAGGCGATCAAGAAGACCTATGGTCATCCAAAAAAGGTTTCCTGAAAGGTTTTTTCATCCCCTCATGCAGCTCCTCAACAAGTCCCAACTTGCCGAACAACTCGGCCACGATCCGACCTATGTGTCGGCCATGTGCAGGGTCGGTTATGTCATGGCCTACGGGACAAGGACGACCCGCCAGCATGCCCTGGCATGGTTATCAAGTCACCCCGAGTTCAGGGTTTCTTCAGCTTACCCTTCGATGAATGTGCGCCGAGGGCCTCAAGGCAAGAATCAAGGTCGGAGGTCTTTAACCGTTGGTAAATAAGGTGAACCTGTTCTGACGCATGACCGATAAACCTCATCGCCTGCTGTTCGTTCACTTTTCCGCTCCGAGCCATCTTCGTGATGACCGTGACGCGGGTGGAGTGAAAGGTCAGGTGCGGAAGGCCAAGGCTTTTGAAAACCCGCGCCCAGTCTCTGGAGGCGTTTCGGGAAAACTCCCATGTGCGGGTCTTTTTCTTTCGTTTGAGCTTTTGGAAGAGGGGAATCAGGTCTGGATGAAGGCGGGTCGTGTGTCTTCGGTTACCCTTCTGTGTGAAGGTGATCAATCCTTTCTTCAGATCGACATCGCTCAAGGGAAAGGCGGTCTCGGCAAGTCGGCATCCTTGAGCCCAGGCAATCTTCCATGCGATCTGCATCCGTTCGGGAAGTTTGCGGAGATTCTCTTCAATAATCGCCGCTTCCTGTGCGGTGATTTCCGGTTTGAGCTTGGGGGTATCTTTTTTGAGACCCAGCTTGGCGGCGGGATTTTGGGCAATCCATCCTCGTTTCACGGCCTCATTGAGGATCAGCCGCAGGACGACAAGGTCATGGATGGCCGTGTTCCGGCAGACCTTTTTTTGCCTCTGCTCAAGATATTCGTAGCAATGCTCCCTTCGGATCTGTTCGGCAGCGCGGATTCCCTTCAGGTCAAGGAACCCCTTCAAATGATTCCAAGTGAGGGTGTAACTTTCGAGCGTGTTGGCCTGTTGGGCGAAGCGACTGGTGATCCAAGGCTGCACCCATTTTTCGAGATCATGCGTGGATCGCTCCGAGGCCGGAGCATTCATTTCGGCAACCTCCTTCGAGGCCCTCAGTTGCCGAGCCTCCCTCGTTTCCTTGACCGAGTCCAACCGCTTGCCGGTGGATTCGCACCTGCGCTTTCCGGTCGCGTCATAAAAAGCAATCCACCAATACGGGGATCGCGCTCGGGAATAAAGGGAAGCCATGGCGGTAGTGTAGCAAGTGTAGCAGAAAACCACAGAAAACACAAAACCATCACAGAAATGAACAGAGAAAAACAAGAAATCGGACAGAGAAACCATTATTCATGGTTCGAATCCATGCGGGGCAGCCACTCTTTTTACAGAGTAAAATCCCAAAAAACGGGCGAGTGTAGCAGAAAGTGTAGCACTTTTGCTCAAGGGGGGGTCAAATGATCCCCGTTCTTCTGACGGTGCTGATGTTGACCCTTTGGGTCGGTCGGCAGGAATTTGCGGAAATTTTAGCCTGGGCGATGGCCCGTTTTTTCCGATGAGGCGTTTTTTTTCCGCCCTCTGGAATTGGTATTCCCGCAAGACGGGATACGAGATGGCCGCTCTCCAGCGCCGCACGGGTCTGAAGATCCAGTCCACGGTCTATCCGCCGAAGGGAGGTGCCGCATGAATCTGGGGCATTTCTACATCGTGCTCGCGGCCTCGGTGACTGCCGTCTTGTCCTGGGAGTTTATCCGCAAGGGAGGTGGCCGATGAGTGCTGTCACTCGGTGCTGTTCGATCTGCGGGGTGGAGGAGGAACATTTTCTCTTCAATGAAGGGGAGCTTGTCTGTTTTGACTGCTTCGAGTCCCCACGGTCAGGAAAACTATCACCGGCTCGGATCATCAATGGGTTTCTCGATGAGTTGGAGTCATTGGAAAATGATTTTCCAGAAGCGGATCATATCCGGTTTCCCAAGTCATCCAACTCTCTCACGGCGGAGGAGGTCATCTGCTCATGAAGACTTCAACTCCCATGCTGAGTTTTAGGAAGAAGGTACTTGATCGCATGGAGGTGACCCATGAGTCGTATTCGGAAGCCTGTGCATATTTTGGTCGTCACGGTGGCTTAGTCGCCGGACGCAATCGAGCTCAGAAGTCGGAGGCGATCCGCCGAGAGATTCGCAATCAGGAGGCCAAGGGAATCCGATGAATCACGAACCCCCCAGTTCTTCGTATTGGCCGAAGATGGAAGATGACCTCGATGGCCCGATGATTCTGGCCAAGATCCTTCGTGCTGCGGATCGGAATCCCCGCATGGATCGTGATGATCTCGCATCACTCCTCTGGGAGAAATACCAGGGTGATCTGATCGAGGTGATCAGGCACTGCTCGACGACCGAGGATTCGCGTGCTGCGGAGGCGCTGAAGGCGGCCCTGGGGTGGATCACTCGGGATTTTAAGGTGGTCAAGCGGGGTATGAAGTTCTCGGAGGCGCAGGCCGCTGAGTTGCTCGGGATGGAGGTGGTGGATCCTTGCCGGCGTGATGCTATGGCTCGGTGCATGGTGATCGCCATGCGGCTGGGGGCAATCGGCCTGATTTTTACCCCTGACGTTCTCGATGGGCTCTCGATGACGGATTACGCCCGCCGAATTGGGGTAAGCAAGCAGCGTCTGGACATCCAGATCCGCGAGGCCAATGAGCATTTCGGCTCCAAAGGGCGTTTCCAAAAGTCGGAGACGGCCTCACTGGCCTATTCGGAATGCCAGATGGGTAACAACAACCGAATCAAGAATCTGACCCCCTTGGAGGATCACTAGAAAAAATCCAATGACAGGCCGGAAAGACGGCCACCAAACAACAACGACAACCAAAAAAAGGAGCAGAGAAGATGAATGCATATAAAACTAAGCAGCACAAGATTGACCCTGTCATTTTCGTGTTTGATCACATTAAGTTTAGAGAGAGTGATATAATATCTACCAAATCGGAGGTAATAACTCCCGAAGACGCAAAGTCATATTTGTCAACTTCTACGGGAAATATGGCAAGAATGAAGCCTATTATTCAGTCAAAAGTTGATTTTTATGCACGAATCATGGCAGCTAAAAAATGGTATTATACTCACCAAGGAATTGCTTTTAATACCAAAGGCGAGTTGGGAGATGGCCATAATAGACTTCATGCTGTAATCAAAAGCGGAGTTCCTATTGCTACATTAGTCCATAGGAATGTACCTGATGAAGCATTCAAAGGATGCGATCAAGGTAAAAATCGGACATTATCGGATATAACTCGAATTCCGAAGGGTCTTGTTGAGCCATGCCGGTTTGCGGCAAGGTTGGCATTTGATAAATTCATACCATCTCCTTTTGAGGTAGAAAGAGCTTACAATTCATTGTGGGGAGAATGTTTGAGGGATTTGGTAGATAAAATGCCAACTAAAACTAGATATTTTGGCGCCGCTCCAATGAAAACCGCAGCTGCCTATTGGGCAAATTATGATGATAGATCATATTCCTATAATCAATATGCGGCTTTGATTTATGGAGATTACGACTCCATGTCTGATCTTACAAAGGTTTTAAGCCGAAAAGTTCACATGGGAGAACTTACTACAACTAATCACGATGAGGCATTTGCTATCGGTATGATGGTTTTCGATGAAAAGTTTTCAAAAATGAAGCGAATTGGGAAAATAAACACACGAGAAATGATTTCAAGATTTCGGGCTTCTTCTGGTTTCGTATCCTAACAGCCTTCAGTCTAAATCGCTAATTTACTAATATAATGAAACTTAAACTGAAAACAAATGATTTGCGGGTTTGGATGGGTCGTCTGATCAAGCTCTCACGGGCTGGCAATCAGCAACCGATCCTCGATACGGTTCGCCTGGAGGCGGATGAGGAGGGGCATCTGACGCTGGACTTCACCAATGGCGATCTCTGGATGAAGGCACAGTTCCCCTGTGCTGTCTCGATCGGGGGAAGCTGTCTGGTGAATGCCAAGAAGCTGCTGGAGGCATCAAAGCTCCTGCAGGACTCTGAGGTCTCGATGGAGCTATCGCCCCGGGGACTCAAGGTCTCGGGTCGTTCGGCGGTCTATACCTTCTCTTCGATGTCGGCCTCTGAGTTCCACTCGGAACCAGCGATGGTGCCGGAGGATGGGGCACTCAAGGTGGAGGTGGCCGGTCGGTTCCTCGAAGGGATGATCAAGGGGGTGCAGGAGTCGATCTCCAGCGATGAGTCGCGCTATCTGCTCCGGTCGCTGAAGCTGGAGGTGGAGGGGTCGCTCGTCCGTATGGTGGCGACCGATGGACGCCGCCTCTCGATCTATGAACGCGATCTCCAAGAACTCGGGGCCTCGGTCCTGAATGAGGGAAAAGAGGGTGGGGCGTTGATCCCTGCCGATGCGGTCTCGGTGATCCGTGATCTCGCCGCTGATGCGGATGCGGAGGTGGTGAAGCTGGTGGCCGATCATCGTGCCCTCAACTTCTGGTGGGATAATGCCTGGCTGAAGGTCAACCTGGTCGAGGGCAAATTCCCCACCTATCGGGCGGTGATCCCTGATTTCTCGTCCCGGCCTGCAGTCACGATCTCGCCTGATGAGTGGTCGGATGCGATCTCCTCTGTCCTGGCTATCGCGGTGACGACGGGCAAGGACAAGACGCCGAAACTGGTAATCTCGAAGGATAGCTTCAAGCTGGAAGAGCCGGAGGTGGGAAGTGCCCAGGTCGATGTGGAGACGCCGGGTGTGGATGATGTGGCGGTGAATGCCCAGTTCCTCCGTGACGCGATCAAGTCGATCCCGACGGCCAAGGCGGTCTACTACCCCGGGGCCCCGATGGATCCGCTGGTGCTCACGCTGCCGGATCACGGCCCGAAGAATCCGATCCGCTGGACTCATGTCCTGATGCCGATCCGTACGTCAGGAGATCGAACAGCACACCCAAGCAATTAACGCTTTAACGGCGTCTCTTGAAAAATGAGCACTCTGATCATCGATACGATCAAGCCGCAGCTTTCCAGTGAAGTGGAGGCCGGTCAGGTGAAGCGTTTCCTCAATGACCATGACTGGGTCATGCAGGAGAAGATGGATGGGAAGCGGGTCATGCTCCATCGGCGTGATTATGGATCCGAAGGCGGAGAAATTATTGCCGAAAACCGTGCCGGTAAGAATCTGACACGTTCACTACCGGAAGATCTGATGCACTTTCTAGTGACAGAGTGCTCTGGATCGTGGACTGCCGATGGTGAGTTGGTGGGGGATGTCTTCTGGTGCTTTGACTTCCTCGGGGAGGATTTCTCGCTCTGTGAGGATCCGCTCTGGTTCCGCCATGCGGCGATCCCGAATGAGTTCCGCCACATCGATGCCCCTCTGCAGATCGTGCCGCTCCTGCAGGAGGAGGAGAAGAAGGTGGCCTTCAGCCGGATCCTGAAGTCGGGCGGTGAGGGGGTGATCTTCAAAAAGAAGGAGTCTCCCTATCGAGGGGGCCGGTCGAAGGATTGGCAAAAGTGCAAGTTCATCACGTCGGCCTCGGTGGTCGTCCTCCAGCCGCATGCCTCACGGCGCTCGGTGGAGGTCGGTATCTGGGAGAAGGGTCACTCGCTCTCGGTCGGTTCGGTGTCGATCCCTGGCACGACCCGGATGCCATGCGCCGGTGAGATCATCGAAGTGCAATATCTCTACGCGACGGCCAAAGGAAAACTCTTCCAGCCGGTCTATCTGATGCAGCGCGATGATCTCTCCTTCGCGGACTGCGGTGCCGAGCAACTGAAATTCAAACAAGGGGTCAGGCCCAACAGATAGATGGTCTCCGCGCCTCTGCCCACTACGGGTAGAGGTCGGCGGGGTGGCATGGTGAGAACCAGAATGGGTCGTTTGACTCGTGGTCTCTCACTACCAAGCAGTCGGAAGAAAATCACAAGGAACAAGGAGCAATATGTCAGGAGGAAATTTTCATAATGC
>Ga0007862_1000343_pt1 | contig 15039 bp, 12 predicted proteins | sample CryBogCBH20Aug07_FD_71206 | JGI IMG/M metagenome (GOLD analysis project Ga0007862, IMG submission 71206) | Freshwater microbial communities from Crystal Bog, Wisconsin, USA - CBH20Aug07 | ecosystem: Environmental > Aquatic > Freshwater > Lake | place: Crystal Bog, Wisconsin, USA | collected... | reverse complement strand
TTACCCCATCAATACGCGATCAGTGACAATTTCCATCAACCTATCATGGGGGGGACGGGGACGAATTTTATTGCTTTGGTAACGGGAGATGTCATCTATGAAAGTCACAATGGACTCCCGATTAAGCCCAGATCCTTTCTTATTGAAGACGTTAATCCAACCCCTGGAAGCGACAATCTCTACAAGCAGGACAGCTTTCATGGAGGCTCATATGTGAATTGTTCCGATTTAAGCCAGCCTGGCGTCGCCCCAATTATTAACAAGCTTGCGCAGAATGGACTCTCAAGTGGCTGTCAGAATGGCGCTTATTATTTGGTGAATTCCCTTGCGCCTCCCTTTGATATCGACGGAAATCCGACCCGTGAAATTGACTTTGATTTCATCTATTCCCCCTACAGAATAACCACAATAGCTGAACGAATGTCCCAGGAGGGGATCTCCTGGGGATGGTTCATTGGCGGAAAGGATGATGAAGACATTGTTCAAGATGACGCATTCTCGAGCTTCATTCTTCCTGCCGTTACGAAAAAGCTCCGTGGGTACACGCGAGGCTTGATCCCGGATGGACTTCTAGAAAAGATTGCGTATCCACTGGCAATCTACGAGGCACGAAGCCTTCTGCACAACCGCGATGGAAACCCTCTTTCCGGCTCTGCCATCATCATGAAGAACAAAGCGCTAAGCTCACGCATCCAAAGTCTGCATGAATTCGAAGAGCAACTGAAGGCCGGGACGTTACCAGCAGTCTCATTTGTGATACCTGCTAATCCCGAAAGCGGACATCCTGCCTACTCGATCATCTCAAGATTCGAGCACTTTGTAGAGGAGATGGTGAGTCAGGTTTCTAAGTCTCCCCAATGGGGGCAAACAGCATTAGTGATTCTGACTGATGAATCCGGTGGGTATTTTGATAGCGGACCCATTCAAATGATCGATTTTTTTGGAGATGGCCCTCGAGTTCCCCTTTTCGTAGTTTCACCCTACGCTAAAAAAGGCCATGTTGATCATACCTATCTCGATCATGCCTCAATTCTTAAATTCATCGAATACAACTGGCGGATTCCGAAGGTCTCGGAAAGAAGTCGAGATAACTTACCCAACCCCATTCATCGAAAAGAAGGGGATCGCGCGTCCTACCTCCCAGTAAATTCGCCGGCTATTGGGGATATGACCACCCTTTTTGATTTCTCATCGCATTCAAGCACTGAATTCACCCGTCATTGACCTCAGCATTCATTACCTAGGCAGCTGACTTTTTTTCCTTATATTTGAGGATCAGGCCAGTCAACAACAGGCAGAAAACGATCTGCCCCACAATCGACACGAAAGGGATGATCGGGTCCGGGTTGTAATCACCCATGCTGTGCCAATTAAAAGGGACTCCTTGCGCTTCATCTCTGACGCCTCTGAATGCCCAGTAAACGGGCGACAAAATCATCGCAACGACCTTTATCACCCCACCTCGAATGGCGACTACGCCAGCCCCCAGAAGAAACTGCAGAATCTCAAGGATTGGAACCAAAAGAAACGCCTGCTCAATGCTTTTCACGATAACAGAGACCACCAGCCCAATAGATGCTGTGGCGCATCCAAGTAACCAGTTAAAAAGAATTCAGTGCCCCCGCTTCTGCGATATAACATTTCAGGGGCGGATCCGCCATGGGACTGAATGACATCAAAACATAGATTCAGAACCGACATCAAAAGCCCGACCTGAACCAGCATGACAATAGCGATTAGTGCGGCTTTTGACATGACATAAGAACTGATAGGAACGCCATGCATGCGCTCGCGTGCATAAATATGTTTTTCGCGAACATGTTCCTTAATGCCGAATACAAAACCGATCAAGGCCACAGTGACATTGGTATTAAATAAAAACTTGAAAGTCCCTGCGGGGTCTATGATTTCTCGTTCTGGTGCTGCTTTGATCCGATCGCTAAGCGCATCGCTGACAATTCGGTCTGCAGAATCACTTTTAAGATGAGCCAGAATCTTGGGGTAACCATCAAGGGCTACTCGGATTTGCGCCTTCACGTCCGGAGGAAGTTTTTTTGCATCGTCGGCTGCAACCGCAGACCTAACGTCTCCCCAGATATCTGCTAAGACCGCTTTTTCGTCGACGTCAAGATATCGAGTCAGTAGAAACTTGTCCTGAAAATTCGTGTTATTGAAGGCCACCAGAATCATCATCGCAATGATGAGCGGCAACAGAAAAAGCGTCAGAATGGAGCTTCGGTCTCGGATGACAATTTCTAGATTACGCGATAGCAGAATCCGAAAAGCATGAGACCAAGGAACGGCCGGTTGCGTCTTGCGCTTTTCCTCATTTGGAACCACTTTGCCATTCAGGCTCGACCCCTGCTGATGCTCAACCTCCTTCCATCTTTGCTTCCAGAAGCCTGAATGATCATCTTCCAACTTGATATAAATATCCGGCAGGCGGTTGACTTCGAAATGCTTGAGGGCATCATTGACATGCCCATCCCACACCAAAGAGCCTCTGTCCAGAATCACAATGCGATCAGAGAGATCTACGTTATCAAGGTGATGGGTGATGCAGATTACTGTCATCCCGGCCTCGGCCTGCTCTGCAAGCGATCTCATGATCCGGGCTTCATTAGCGGCATCAAGACTGCTGGTTGCCTCATCTAAAATAAATAGCCCCGGCTTACTCAGCATCTCGACCGCAAGACTGCCCCGCTTTGCTTCGCCACCAGACAAGACGTGTATCGGTGTCTGCCGCAAATGTTCGATTCTGAGATCCTTTAATACGGACGCGACTATTGACTGTCGATCAATCTCAGACGTTTTAGCTGGAAGCCTTAGACTAGCGGCATAATCAAACGCTCTCCCTGCAGGTAAGGCGGGAGGATTAACATCTTGTTGCTGTACATAGCCGATTTGCCCTCTCAGTGCTTGGGTATTGCTCGGCAGATCAATTCCACCAACGCTGGCCGTCCCTGAAGTCAGGGTTGCTTGACCTAACAACGTTTTGATCAACGAAGTCTTTCCAGAACCACTCGTCCCCAAAATACAAATGAACTCACCAGGCTCAATAGTGAGACTGATATCATTGAGAATGGTTTTTTGAGTAGATCCCTGGGCTGAGACAAGGGATGCATGATTCAAAATGACTGACAATCCCTCACTGTTTCTTCTTTTTCCTTTTGTATCCATCATTTTTCTCTAGAAGAATAGCCCTAAACGCAGATTTAAAATAATTCGAAGAATAAATAAAACCATCTAACTAACTAGCCACCACTTAAAAACCCACCGATTAGTCTCCATTGAAATAGGATCGAAGAGCAACTTAATCGGTTTAGAAGGGGGCATGTGGGAGATTAGTTAAATTCGGGACTAGCTATTTCTTTAGAGGAATATCCCTGTCCTCAAGATCCTCCTGCTTCAAGGATTCAAGCTCTGTTGCGCCTGCAACATCACCCTCAGCAGACTTATCAATGATGTGGCCATTGCTGTCATAGGTGTACTTGAATTCCTTAGTGCTGATTCTTCTAACAAATCTCGAACGATCCATGGACGCGTTGAAAGACTTGAGGGTCAATCCATTGGGGTCATGTAACTTTGTAGTGGAAACAATAAGGCTTGGAAGAAACATCTCATCATCGGATGTTTCATCAAACCAAACTTCCTTTGGTGGATTGTTAGGGTTGGCAGGATTATCTGAGCTATTATCAAATGACACTGAAGCCTCTACAACTGTTCCAGCTGGCAAGTGGATGGGTTTGCCATATTGATAGAGAGACTGCCAGTTGAAATCCCAATGAGGGATATGTAGTAAGCTTTTCGTTTCACCCGATGGAAAAATCACGTTGAAACTCATCCACTTTGCAAGCTTGTGGGCGTGAGGAATGATTCCAACCAGATCGCCCTCTTCCTTGAATTCATATTTTGATGAAACCCGAAAGTCCGATGCACCCTTTGGGATAACAACAAAGTCACCGTGCATCAATATGATCTCTAGAAGTTTTTTGTTTCCTGATTCTTTACCTTTATCAAGCCACAACCCAACTCTTGGCCTGACATCTTCAGGCTCTCCAGTCCTGTGGAAATGATATTGAATGCTTATAGTGCTTCCTTTGGGAATAATGAAGTGTGCATTATCTGGCGACTTGATCGCTCGACTGCCTGGGATATATGTTGCCACCAGCTCAGAACGAGGAAGACCATCCTTTCTTGGATTTGGAAGATGGAATCCACTCGTATGAGTGGGGTAATAGAATCCTACTTCAGAATCCTCCGGATTTGACAGCCCTTGCCTACCGCTGAATTTAGTTGATAACTCATCAATGAATGCCTTTGGAGCGAATCCAAGTAATGCATGATGAACGACCTTTCGATTATCCGGAAGCAACTGCATGGCTCTAATCGGGGTGTCTTCTGAGAAATCGTGCGGGTATCCGATATATCGATAAATATCGCTACCTTCAGCACCAATATGCATAACCCGGCTTTGTTCCAGAATAATATCAGGAGGACCAAGATCCTCATCCCAATCATCCTGCTTGGGTAGCTTCTTTAAAATCTGAGCATCGGCTGACAATATCCCTTTCTGTTTTCCGGAAGAGATCCATTCCTTGAGAAGGCTTAATTTCTCTGGGGTTATTGGCGCTGGGGCATTGGTCGAATAGTCGCTTAAGGCTATGCCCGGAGGCATGATCCTCGCCTCGATGCGAGAAACCGCAAGTTCAGCGAAAGTCTTCGCATTTTCATAGGTCATTAATGAGAATGGCGCAACACCCCCATCACTGTGACATTTGACGCAATGATCGTTCAAGAATGGCGCGATGTCCTTCAGGTAAGTGACCTCTTGGCCACCAAAGACCCGATAGCTCGCCATCAACATTAAGAGAATTCCCAGAGATGCTTTAGATATTCTCATTTCATTTAGGTCCGAAAGGGAGCGGGTCTCACAGGTACCCCATTATGCAAGTTGGATCTGATAACGACAATGTACTTATCACATCTTTTCAGATGCCAAATTCTGCCGATTTTGTGGGGTTATTCTTACCCCCTTATTGACCTCGTGACTGCTGTCGCTCCCCATCAGACAAGGAATCGTCTCGTTAACGACGAGAGGAAGACATCTGGCTACGCTGTCATCAATGTCTTGGAGCGGGAATCGATCAAAAGTGTGACGTTTTCAATTTGTTGTTCGGCAACCTGGCTCTTTTACACGTTAAGAGACCTGGAGTGACCATTTGTTCCACTCCCCCTGATCAAAAACTCAGCCTTGTGATGGGTCGTGCGCTGAACCCTGCTCAACCTGGCCGTATCACTTCACCCTCCGAGTCTTATGAAACGGTTCCCTTTTCAGGCGCCCTCGGATAAAGGCCTCTTTTTGACCATCATGGCAACACTGCTCTCATTCGCCAGCTTGAGGCCTATAAATCCATCATCCGTCATCAAAAACTCAAGGATCGTAAGAAAAAAATCCCACAGCAGAAGGACTTCAAAGGCATAACGCAAACACCGAAATCGACGTTGAGCCCAAAGAGGACAGGGGCTCTCGGAATACTGATGGCGAAAATGTCGGCACACGGGTATGATGAGGATTATCTCCAAAAGGGAAAAATCCTTTTCGCGAGAGATAGTCACAGCTTCTCCCTCCCCACGCGATCACAACCATCAGCTATTGGCTGAGAACGCCAAGGGTACCCCGGATTTTTCGTCGAACTGGTGGTACTGGAATCGCTGATATCAGCAATCAATCGTCTTCCCTCGTGTTCTGACGAACCACGATTGGCGTGGGTCAAGTTTCTAGCGTTGAGTCCATCCGTTGGGCTCCGTTCGATGTTGCATCACACACTCATTCAAGGTCTGAACGGCAAAGACCCGTCCATGGCCAACCTACCCGTGAGGTCCCTCAAATGATCAGGCTACGTGTTGGGAATCTACCCAGCGATATGAACGAAAAAGAATTCAATGAAATGTTCGCGGAATTTGGCCGCGTCTTCAATTATGAACTCACCCGTGACATCTTCACCGGCCGCTGCCGTGGTTTCGGCTTTGTCGACATGGAGGGTCACGAGGCCAGAGCGGCCATTGCCGGTCTGAACGGAAAAACCGTCAAGGGAAATAGCCTCCGGGTGGGCGAAGAACGCGCCCGCAGCGGTGGCCGTGGTGGCCGTCGATAGGACGGCACACGGGCACGTCCGATGGACGTACCCTGCCACCCTCTCCCCGAAAATTTATTAAGGAATCAATATGGCTAAGAATTTATACGTCAGCAATCTGAGCTATGGCGTGGACACCCAACAACTCCAGGAAATCTTTGAAGCCTATGGCGACATCCAGTCTGCCAAGGTCATCATGGATCGCGAGACCGGTCGCTCAAGAGGTTTCGGCTTCGTTGAAATGAGCTCGGATACCGATGCCAACTCAGCGATTTCTGCGCTGAATGGAAAAGAAATCGATGGCCGCGCCATGATCGTCAATGAAGCACGTCCGCGTGAAGAAGGCGGCTCCAATTCATTTGGTGCCGGTCGCCCGCGTCCGGGTGCCAATCGTCGCTATTAATAGAGCGAAAAAACTTCATCAGATCTTAATGTTCCCTTCGCTGAAATACGGATGTTTCAGCGAAGAGAGTCGTCTAGGCTTTCTCCCAGAGAATTAAAGTTCATGGGGGGGACTTCAGCATGCAAGTTTACGAAATCAGTGTGAAAGCCACGGTCAGTGAGACCTTCAGAATCATTGCTGACAGCGATGAAGATGCAACGGCACGGGCCAGTCTCATGTTCAAGAACGAGGTGACAGCCAAGGTTTTGAATGTACAGTTTTCTGTCGAGAACAAGGAGCCCGGGCTTTTCCCCGTCGTAGCCTAGACCGCATCAAAAGATGACCAGGCTGCACTGGAACTCAAGTGATTATCAAGGCCGCTGCAAGCGGCCTTTTTTGTTTCGATGCGTAGCGTTTCGTATGGCCATAAGCCATACCGGGGCATAAAAAATCATCTCCTTCATCACTGTTCGAGATGCACCATGGCCCCCATCAAAACCACTGCCATTGGCCACCCCATAAGGTTTCTGACCGAATGGCGCCATGACCCCTACCAAAATTATCGAAAGTGGCCGGATCCCACGGTGTGCCCTGACTGCGGTGTCGTTTACAGGAAGGGACGATGGTGCTGGACCGAGCACCATGCCAACGGCGAATCGCTTCGGTGCCCGGCCTGTCAGAGAATTCAAGATGGCAATCCCGCGGGGTACCTGACGATCTATGGTGATTTTTATGACCGCCATCTGATTGAAATGGATCAGATGCTGAACCACATCCTGACCCGGGAAAAAAAGGAGCATCCCCTCAAGCGGTTGATCAGTCGCGTCAAGAATCCTGATGGGTCATGGCTTTTGACCTTCACGGAACCCCATCTGGCGGTTCAACTCGGTGATCAACTCAAGCGAGCCTACGATGGCCATCTCGATATCGACTACCAGGAGGCCGCCTATGAAGTCCGGGTCCGTTGGGGGCGTGAGGATTAAACTACCGCCCAATCAAAAGGGCCGGCTCCCCTCATTGAAGAGGAAGGCCGACCCTTGATGGGGATGGATCAGAACCAGTCGTTATGGAAGAACTGGCCTTCCGGCTTGTCCAGACGTTCAAAGGTATGTGCACCAAAGAAATCGCGCTGAGCCTGGAGGAGGTTCTGGGGCAGACGTGCCGTCCTGTAACTGTCGTAGTAGGAAAGCGCCGATGAGAAGGCCGGAGTAGCGACTCCGTACTCAACGGCAACCTGGGCCACCTTGCGCCAGTTGGCCTGAGTATTGACGATGATGTCCCTGAAATAAGGATCCAGAATCAGGTTCTTGAGCCCGGGATCCTTACGGTAGGCATCCGTGATGCGATTGAGGAAACGGGCGCGGATGATACAACCGCCACGCCAGATGGATGAGATGTCGCCAAAGTTGAGTTTCCATCCATACAGTTCGGAAGCTGCACCCAACTGAACAAACCCTTGGGCGTAACTGATGATCTTACTGGCATAAAGGGCATCGCGCACCGCCACAATCAGGGCCTCCCGGTCACCGGTGTAGGCGCCCGGCGTTGGACCCGGAAGCACCTTGGAGGCTTCGAGGCGCTCCGCACGGAGCGAACTCAGAATACGCCCTTCCACGGCGCTCGCGATGACAGAGAGGGGAACGCCCATTTCAGTCGCATGACCGACCGTCCATTTACCCGTCCCCTTCTGGCCTGCCTTGTCGACGATGATATCGACCAGCGGCTTTCCGGTTTCAGGATCCTTGTGGGTAAAGATCTTGGCGGTAATGTCGATCAGGAATGAATCGAGATCCCCCTGGTTCCAGTCATTGAAGATCTGGGCAAACTCTTCAGCCGTCGGGTTCAGAACGGCCTTGAGAATGGCATAGGCCTCACAGATCAGCTGCATGTCGCCATATTCAATGCCATTGTGAACCATCTTGACGTAGTGCCCCGCCCCATCGGTTCCCATGTGCCGACAGCAGGCCTCACCTTCGGCAACGGCAGCAATCTTGGTGTAGATGGGAGCGATCGCCTTCCAGCCTTCGGCGGAGCCACCTGGCATGATGGAAGGACCTTTCAGAGCGCCCTCCTCGCCCCCGGAAACGCCCACACCAAAGAAATGGATACCGATTTCCTTGAGCCGCTTTTCGCGACGTTGAGTATCGGTCCATAAGGAGTTGCCACCATCAATGATGATGTCGCCGGGTTCCAGTAAGGGAATCAGCTGATCAATCACGGCATCAACGGGACCCCCCGCTTTCACCATGATCTGCATTTTTCGGGGCTTGGCCAGGGCGCCAACAAAGGACTCGAGGGTTTTGCAGGGGGTAATGCGCTTTCCCTTGGCGCGACCTTCGGCAAACTTGTCCGTGACTTCCGTTGTCCGGTTATAGACCGCTACGTGGAACCCTTTGGATTCCATGTTGAGGACCAGGTTCTCACCCATGACAGCAAGACCGATCAGACCAATATCACAACCGCTCATATGCACCTCTGGCTATTTTTAGTGCTGTCAGGCGCCTTGGGCGCCTGACAGCTATTTCTGTTGTTTAGCCTTAAATCGACATCCGTCGGGAAGGCCAGGCCCGAAGAGATCAGCTTTTGGGTTTACGACCGACATAGGCATTGATCAGGCCATTGGTTGAGACATCGTGATGTTCAACCGGCGAATTGGCTTCAATTTCCTTTTGAATCTTGCTCGCCAACTGTTTGCCCAGCTCGACGCCCATCTGATCGAAGGAATTGATATGCCAGATCACACCCTGAACAAAGATCTTGTGCTCATAGAGTGCGATGAGGCTTCCCAATGTTTCTGGCGTTAACCGCTGATACAGGAATGAGTTGGACGGTCGATTTCCACTGAAGGACTTGGCCGCAGCGAGATCTTTCAACTCCTCACCTTCCAGCGTGCAGCCCGCCGCGAGAAGTTCGGCCTTCGCAGCTTCTGGCGTTTTACCGACCATCAGGGCCTCGGTCTGCGCGATGAAATTCGAAATCAGAAGATCATGGTGCGTGTCATTGCCATTTTGACTTTCAACGGCGGCGAGGAAATCAGAAGGGATCAGGGCCGTCCCCTGATGCATCAACTGATAGAAGGCATGCTGTCCATTGGTGCCTGGCTGGCCGAAGATGATGGGACCCGTGCTGTAATCCACAGGATCGCCATCAAGATCGATGCTCTTGCCGTTACTTTCCATATCCCCTTGCTGAAGATAAGCGGTCAGGTATTCAAGGTACTGATCGTAAGGAAGAATGGCATAGGCATCGGCTGAAAAGAAGTTGTCATACCAAACGCCAAGAAGCCCCATGATGACCGGAATATTCTGGTCCATAGGCGCCGTTCTGAAATGCTGATCCGCCTTATGCGCTCCCATCAGGAGACTTTCAAAACGATCCATGCCGACGGCAATGGCGATGGGGAGGCCGATCGAAGACCAGATCGAGTAGCGGCCGCCGACCCAGTCCCAGAATTCGAACATGTTCGCGGTATCAATCCCGAAGGCTTGCACCTTTTCAGCATTGGTCGAGATCGCCGCAAAATGCTTGGCAATGGCCTTGGGATCCCTGAGTTTCTCAAGCAGCCAGGCCTTGGCCGTATTCGCATTGGTCATCGTCTCGAGCGTCGTGAACGTCTTCGAAGCGACAAGGAACAGGGTCGTCTCAGGATCTAGACCCTCCAGATTTTCGACAATGTCGGCCTCGTCCACGTTCGAAACGAAGTGAACGGCGAGACCGGGTTGATGATATGGCGTCAACGCCTTGACGATCATTCGGGGACCTAAGTCCGAACCGCCAATGCCGATATTTACGACATCGGTAATGGCTTTCCCCGTCCAGCCTTTCCACTCGCCACTACGGACTTTCTCGGAGAAGGAACGCATGCTCTCCAGTACCCGATTCACATCGGGCATCACGTCCTTGCCGTCCAGAAGGACCGGGTGATTGGATCGGTTACGAAGGGCGGTATGCAGGACGGCTCGATTTTCCGTCAGATTGATCCGTCGCCCTTCGAACATGGCCTCGCGTTTTTCAGCGACCTTTGCCCCCTCAGCGAGCGTCAGCAACAGTTCGAGAGTCTCGTCGGTGATTCGATTTTTGGAATAATCGAAAAGGATGTCGCCGAACTGGATGGAGTAGCGCCGAAAACGGGTCGGGTCCTCATGGAACAGATCGCGCATATGCACCTGCTCCATAACTTTCTGATGCGATTTGAGCGTATTCCAAACGGGAAGATCATCAGGCTGTGTCATGCGTCCACTCACTCATCTAGGTTAACCAGCCCCGACAGGGCGGCGTTAAAAAAACAAGGGCGCCAAAGCCCTCTGTTTCAGCGTAAATGAGCCATCAAGCCGTCAGGCTCGAGGCAAAAGGGAGGGGCTAGCACAAGGCGCCATCCCCGACCCTCGCAGTCTGGACGAGTGGTGTGACAACCGAGGGACATTCCGTCACACCGGATCAGCACACACGATAACGGTCGACTAAAACAGCGAAGCAACCGTCGTGAAGTTGCCCCAGATACTAATCCCCTATTTCCACAAATACAAAATAAATATGGTTATTTACCCTATTAAAATAAAGGTTTATTACCGTTAGCCTTATTACTGTGTGAGTCGATACAAAAGAGCCTCTCGAGACTCTCAAAGGGTCGCCATGTCAATCACAAACCGATAGCGGACGTCGCTCCGCAGCATGCGCTCATAGGCCTCGTTAATTGCGGACATCGGGATCAGTTCGATATCGGAGAGCACTTGATGGCGAGCGCAAAAATCGAGCATTTCCTGCGTTTCAGCAATGCCACCGATCAAGGAACCCGCGATGGATCGCCGCTTGAAGATGAGGGTAAAGGGCTGAACGGCAGGGTGAGGGTTCTCCGGGGCCCCCACCAGAACGAGCTGGCCATTTTTGCCGAGGAGCGTCAGATAGGCCTCAAGGTCATGAGGGACTGCAACGGTATCCACGATAAGATCCAGTTGCCCGGTAAGGCGCGCCATGGCCTCAGGATCATTGGAGAGGCAGACCTGATGCGCGCCCAGGCGAAGCCCGTCATCTACCTTCCCCTTGGAGGTCGTAAACAGGGTGACCTCAGCGCCCATCGCCCGCGCCAACTTGACGCCCATATGCCCGAGCCCGCCCAATCCGACAATCCCCACTTTTTTTCCAGGGCCCGCGCCAAAGTGCCTCAAGGGGGAATATAAGGTGATACCTGCACACAAAAGCGGGGCCACACGGGGAAGATCCGATTCGGGATGATGGACCTGAAGGACGAAGGAACGTTTGACGACAATCGATTCGGAGTAACCACCGAAGGTGTTTTCGCCGCCATAGATCGGACCGTTATAGGTCCCGGTGAAACCCGATTCGCAGTATTGCTCTTCCCCCTCAGAACAGGAGGCACACGTTCCGCAACTGTCCACCATACAGCCCACAGCAGCAAAATCGCCGGGCTTCAGATCACTGACCCCCTTTCCCACCGCCGTGATGCGTCCCACGATTTCATGCCCAGGAACGCACGGGTACTGGGTGGCGTGCCACTCATTTCGAGCGGTATGAAGATCAGAGTGACACACGCCACAAAAGAGGATCTGAATCTGGACATCATCATGATTCAACGACCGGCGCGGTATGGTCAACGGCGTCAGTTTAGATTGGGATGTCTGTGCGCCAAAAGCTTTGTAGGACATGGAGACCTCGCATAAGAATCAGGAGAGGAAAAAATCACCCGAGATTAAACCACGCGCCAATCGCCAGGAAACCGATAAAATACGCCCACAAGGGGAATTCTTTCCCTGACTTCATCCCCCGAGTCCAGACCGAATGAGCGCCTCATCCTCACGCATCGAACTGCTTTCTCCTGCAAAAACGGCGGAGATCGGAATCGCCGCCGTCAACCATGGGGCCGATGCCATTTACATTGGCGGACCCTCCTTTGGTGCCCGCCACAATGCGGGCAATACGATGCAAGACATCGAACGCCTGGTCAAACACGCCCATACCTATCATGCCCGGGTCTTCCTGACCCTCAATACCATCCTTCGCGATGATGAATTACCCCAAGCGAAATCGTTGATCCAGTCCGCATATGATGCGGGCGTCGATGCTCTGATCATTCAGGACATGGGGTTGCTGATGCTGGACCTTCCCCCCATTCAGCTCCATGCCAGCACCCAGTGCGACATACGGACGCCTGCAAAGGCCCGTTTTCTGGAGGACGCGGGCTTTTCACAAGTGGTCGCAGCACGAGAACTCTCCTTGACCGAGTTGCAGGCCATGGCTTCGGTTCTGGACACCGCCATCCTCGAATATTTCATCCACGGAGCGCTTTGCGTGGCCTATAGCGGTCAGTGCTACATCAGCCACGCTCAGACCGGAAGAAGCGCCAACCGGGGGGATTGCTCGCAGGCGTGCAGACTTCCTTATGAAGTTCGTGACGATCAGGGGCGCATCATCGCGCATCAAAAACACGTCCTTTCCGTCAAAGACAATGACCAGAGTGCCAATCTGCGTGCGCTCATCGCTGCGGGCGTTCGTAGCTTCAAGATCGAAGGCCGCTACAAGGATCTGGCTTACGTCAAGAACACCACCGGCCATTATCGTCGGCTTCTCGATGCCATCCTGGAAGAATCCCCCGGGCTGGGTCGAGCTTCCAGCGGGACCACACGCCTCCATTTCACGCCTGAACCGGAGCGCAGTTTCAATCGAGGATCGACTGACTATTTTGTTCATGGCCGGAAAGAGGATATTGGAGCCTTCGACACCCCCAAACCCCAGGGTCTCCCCCTCGGCTGGGTGACACGAACGGCTGCCGATCACCTCGATATCGAACTCCATGAAGATGTTGCCGCTCTGAATAATGGCGATACCGTGACCTATTTCGACCTTCAGAAGGAACTCAAAGGTTTCAGGGTAAATATTTCAGAAGCCCTGGGGCCAAATAAATTCAGGGCCTACCCCAATGAGCCCATGAGCCAATTCAAGGACCTTCGCAAGGACGTCGAGCTTTTTCGAAGCCGGGATATGGCCTGGGAAAGACTGATGGAAAGCGACCGGACGTCAGATCGAAATATCACCATTGATCTGAAGCTGATCGAAACCATCGATGGGTTGTCGCTTGAGATCATTGATGAAGACGGCCATCGTGTGGCTATTCATCACCCCCACGCATGGCAGGAGGCTCGTGATCTTGAGAAACAGACTGGCGCCATCCGAGAGTCTCTGAGTAAGCTCGGGGCCACACCCTATATCGCTCGCAACATCGACATCGAGACCCGAACTCCTTCCTCTATCGGATTCTGGCCTGCCTCCCTCTTGAATGCGCTGCGGCGGGAAAGTATCGATGTGCTGGACCAGACCCGAAAGCACGCGTTCAAGCGCCTGATGCGTCATCAGGAAAGCACACCGCCGCCGATTTATCCGGAAGACACGCTGAGCTATCTTGCCAATGTCTACAATGAGCAGGCCCAGCGCTTTTATCTGACCCATGGCGTCAAGGTCGTGGATGCCGCTTACGAGAGTCATGAGGAAAAAGGCGAAGTCAGCCTCATGATCACCAAACACTGCATCCGCTTTTCGTTATCGCTTTGCCCTAAACAAACCAAGGGGGTCCTTGGGGTCCAAGGGACGGTTCGAGCAGAGCCCTTACAGCTGATCAACGGTAACGAAATACTAACGCTCCGGTTTGACTGTAAACCCTGCGAAATGCATGTGGTCGGAAAGATCAAACGGCACATTCTGAAAAACACCGTTGCCGAACCGATCCAGTTTTATCGAACCCGGCCCAAGGCGGGAACACCCGTCCCATGATTCAGCCGATGCCCCTCAAGATTGCCCTGGCCATGCTTTTGTTGGCTAACGCCCTCCTCTTTTTTACGCGTGGCGAATACAACGACAGCTTCGATTCCATGGCCTGGATCGTTCTGATGGTCCTCTATGAAATCGAAACCGGGAAACTCCCCGCATGGAAAGCTTCGGATCAGCATTTTCGCTGGATCCGTCCCCTTGCTGTCGCGATTGTCGTCATCGCCGAGTTGTCTTACCTGCTCGAAGGGGCTTGGCTGGATGGGTTATATTCTTTGCTCTGGCTGCTGGTGGTGGTCTTATTTGAGATCGAGAGCCACTATCCTTCGAAGGTCGCGGACCATCCTCGCCTCTTTCGAGGAGCAGGACTAGCCCTTGCTCTGGGCATGATGGGTGTGATCGCTGCCTGGCTGAAAGAGGGATCCTACTTCAATGCCTATGACGGTGTGATCTGGTCTCTCGCCTTCCTGATCATCGATCTGGACCTTGTGACTTCCGCGTTGGATCAGAGCGCGAGACAGCAGAAAACCTCATCCACCCTTTCTTCTCACGGCTAGCGCTTTACAGGATGCCTTCGACCATGGACGCCCCATTAATCCAACGCTTTTTCCGCCTGACATGGGCTGGGCTTTTCCTTCTGATCAGCATTCAGACTCAGGCTGCGACAAAACGCATCGATGTCATCAGCGCCAATGTGGTGCGCCCCGCCGGGGTTGCCGTGACACCCGCAGGCGATGTCTGGGT
>Ga0007862_1000334_pt1 | contig 15292 bp, 14 predicted proteins | sample CryBogCBH20Aug07_FD_71206 | JGI IMG/M metagenome (GOLD analysis project Ga0007862, IMG submission 71206) | Freshwater microbial communities from Crystal Bog, Wisconsin, USA - CBH20Aug07 | ecosystem: Environmental > Aquatic > Freshwater > Lake | place: Crystal Bog, Wisconsin, USA | collected... | reverse complement strand
TTATGTATTGCAAGGAGTTGAGTCTACGGCTCGTTGGACAACGGCCAAAATCGCAGCAATTCGCCAACAATCAGAAGTGACCGCTTCCTTTGTGAGAAGAGTTGCTCCCAAAATCTACAGTCGTGAGCTAGTTGATTTGATATTCGACCTCCCATACTGCCGAATACAAAACCTGGTTGATAAGAACATTGCTGGTCGCCAAGCAGCGTCCCGCTATCTGAAAAAACTGGTTGAGGTTGGCGTGCTAGAGGAGCGAGCTATAGGGCGCGATAAGCTATTTATCCATCCGAGGATGATGCAGTTGCTGATCCGGGATGACAATACTGTCACCCCTTACGATTAGCGGCTTCAACCCAGACTCTCCCCGGAGCTAAGTTGATTCTGACGCCTAAGGTACACATGAATCCTATACATCAGGAATGTAAGAGCTCCAGTAAGAAGAACAATCGTCTGAAAAGGACGTTAGAAGAACCTTCTGCGTCCCATCTAATCCAAGGGTTTTCGCTCCAAACTGACCATGGGCAAAAGTTCGGAGCCGAACCGAAAAGCCTAAAAGTTCGCGGAACACAATGTCACTAAGGCGGCTTTTTCCATTAGACGTCGGAACCCTTACCGGTGTCCTTGGTCCCCTCGATGGATTGATGCGTGAGAATTGGATCCCTTGGTGTGTCCCCGCGGGGGTTAAGGGGTGAGTGTCTTAGTTTTAAAACTCCAGACCTTCAGTGGCCAACTGCAATACCCATATTCATGTTGTTTCGGCGTTGTAACGGACTGACTACAATCATGGGTGAAGACACTTCGCCGACGAATCTAGAAAGCCCACGCTCACATGCCATCAATTGATCTTAAAGCATCACTCCAGACAGCTCTCATTGTCGAAGATGATCCCGTTTTTCAGCGGGCGATAGCTGAGGCTTTGATTCAGGCGGGCGGCAACTGGCTGATCCGGTCTTATCGAACGGGAGCCGAAGCGTTGAATGGATGCCTTCATGAGACCATCCCGCCCGCCATCGGGTTGATCGATCTTGGTTTGCCGGACATGCCGGGTGAAAAGGTGATTTCTGAACTTCGTGCTCGATTTCCCGAGATGCCGATACTTGTGATCTCCGTATTTTCGGATGAACGCAAGGTATTCAGTGCAATTCGGGCAGGGCCATGGCTTTGGGTTACGGTATAAGATTTTGGATGACGGTTTATACCGTCAAAAAGTGTAGGCTGCAGTCGGATCCGACGGGACTTCGGGAGACTGTGAATCGGCTCTAGGCCTTGCGGGGTAAGGGTTTTGGGGCTTTATGGGATCTCTTGAAAATCACCCATGGTGCCGGAGGTCGGAATCGAACCGACACTTGGTTTCCCAAACCAGATTTTGAGTCTGGCGCGTCTACCAGTTTCGCCACTCCGGCTGAACCTTCAATCATATCGCAAACGCACCCTCTGCTCCAGTCCTTTGCTTTGGCCGTTGCTACTTTCCGTATTGAGAGGATCCTGTGGCATCATGTCAGGCTATGCTGAAAAGTGACTTTAATTTCGAGCTCCCCCCTGAACTGATCGCGCAGGCCCCTCTCGAAAATCGGACGGATTCAAGGCTTTTGGTGCTTGAAGCGAACAAGGCGCTTAAGGATCAGGGATTTCAGGATCTACCGAGCCTTCTCCGTGCGGGAGATCTTTTGGTCCTCAATGACACACGGGTTATTCCGGCCCGGCTTTATGGGGCCAAGGCCACGGGAGGTCGGATCGAGCTGCTTCTCGAGCGGGTCCTCGATTCACACACAGCGCTGGTTCACCTGAGGGCCAGTAAGTCGCCCAAACCCGGAGCGAGGCTTCTTCTGGATGGCGGTTATGGCGGCGAAGTGATTGAGCGTCGCGACGCTTTTTTCGTCCTTCGCTTCGATGAGGCTTCACCCGTCATGTCGGTTTTGGAGGCCGTCGGGCATATTCCCTTGCCTCCCTATATCGGTAGAGCCGATACGGCCTCTGATCGAGAGCGTTACCAAACCGTTTTTTCGGCCACCCCAGGGGCCGTTGCCGCTCCGACGGCCGGGTTGCACTTTGATCAGGAAATGCTGGATCGGCTGGAAAGGGAAGGGATTGATCGTGTCACTGTAACCCTTCACGTGGGAAGCGGAACCTTTCTCCCGGTCCGGGCCGAAAACCTGGATGATCACCAGATGCATTCTGAGCTCTGTCAGGTAAGTTCAGCAGCGGTTGCAAGGATTCAAGAGACCAAGGCCCGAGGTGGAAGGGTCATCGCGATTGGGACTACCGCTGTCAGAGCGCTGGAATCTGCGGCCCTTTCAGGGCAACTTGAAGCCTACGAAGGGGAGACGGATATCTTCATTCAACCTGGATTTTCATTCCGGGTGGTGGATGCTCTTCTCACGAATTTTCATTTGCCGGAATCCACGCTCCTGGCACTGGTCTCAGCATTCGGTGGCTATTCCGAAGTCATGGCGGCTTATCAACATGCGATCAGAGAAAAATATCGATTCTTCAGCTATGGTGATGCGATGTTTTTGACCTGCAAAGAGAGCTCAGAATGAAGTCAGGTTTTGCGCTTCATCCCAGATTATCGGCCGATACGATCTGCCTGGGACACCTACCGTTGTCGCGTGTTCTTCTCCTCCAGGAGCGCCGCTACCCCTGGATTGTGCTGGTTCCGGCCCTTCCCGATCTTACTGAGATCACGGACCTTTCCGAGACGGACCAGAGTCGTCTGATTTTGGAATCCTCTTCGGTTGCGAGACAAATGCAACAGCACCTTATGGCCGACAAGATCAATGTCGCAGCCATCGGTAATCTGGTCCCGCAACTCCATTGGCATGTCATTGCACGATACCGGGATGATGCGGCCTGGCCTGCACCCGTTTGGGGGCGTTTTGCGCCAGAGGCATATACGCCAGACGAGTTGATCTCAATGGTCGAGCGGCTTCACTTGTCTCAGATCCCGGGCTTTCAACCCGAGGAGATCCCATAGTGGAGTGTCGCCCTCACTGCGGGGCCTGTTGCATCGCGCTCTCAATCTCCACGCCGATTCCCGGAATGCCTCAAGGTAAGCCTGCGGGTGTTCGATGCGTTCAGTTATCCGAGGATGATCGTTGCCTGATCTTTGGCCGGCCGGAGCGTCCGGCTTGCTGCGCTGGGCTCAAACCCAATCTTGAAATGTGCGGTGAAAACCGCGAGCATGCCTTGCACTGGATCGCCTGGCTGGAAGAGGCCACACGGCCCTGAACGAATCAGGTCTCGATGACCTGAACCCGACGGGTAATGCCGCAGACCAGATCGTAAGGGATGGTGTTGGCGTATTCTGCGATCAGCTCGACAGGGAGTCCCTCGCCCCAAAGGGTGACAAGATCACCGATCTCAGCCTCCGGACAATCGGTCAGATCAATCGTGATCATATCCATGGAAACCCGGCCGGCCAGGGGCGCTCTTTGGCCTCGAACGAGAACAGGGGTTCCCGAGCGTGCCTGACGGGGGTAACCATCCCCATAGCCAATTGCGGCCACACCGAGGCGCGTTTTTCTGCCCGCGACCCAATCGCCGCCATACCCGACCCGGGTTCCAGGTTCAACATCCTTGATGCTGATAATGCGTGATCGGAGGGTCATGACCGGCTGCAACCCTTCTTGTTGACCCGTTTTTCCAGCAAAAGGAGAGATGCCGTAGAGAATGATTCCGGGGCGGACCCATTCGGCCTGCGCCTCCTTCCATCCGAGGACCCCTGCAGAATTCGCGATTCCGGTTTCGCCATCGAGGCTCTCGCCCAACTCCCGGAAAAGTCCGATCTGACGAGGGGTGAAAGGATCATCCAGTGCGTCCGCATTCGCGAGATGGGACATCATGGAGATCGGGCCCTTCACCGTCTTGCAATTGCGAAGCCGTTTGACGAGCGATTCCACCTCATCGGGATGGACGCCAAGACGGCTCATGCCCGTGTCGACTTTGAGCCAGACTCTGAGGGGGTAGCCACGGGTGCGCCGTTCGAGGAGGTCGACCTGCCAGGCGGAGTGAACTACAGGCTCCAGAGAGAGCTTGCCGTAAATGGATAATTCGTCTTGATCGAAAAAACCCTGCAACACGGCAATGCTTTGAGTAAAACCGGCCTTTCGAAGTTCGATGGCCTCCTGTGTTCGGGCGACTGCAAAGGCATCGGATTCGATCAAGCCTCCCGCCGCCCGGATCAGGCCGTGACCGTAGGCATTAGCCTTGATGACCGACATGACCTTTGCCTTCGGCGCGATGGCTTTGACCGTACGGAGATTTTCCCGTAGTGCGCCAATGTTGATGATGGCGTGTGCGACCCGACTCGGGTCAGTAAGGCTCACCGGCATAGGGATCGTGAATAAAGTTCTCGAAACGGGTGTACTGACCGAGGAAGGTCAGGCGGGCGGTGCCAATCGGACCATTACGCTGCTTGGCGATAATGATTTCTGCAGACCCCTTGTCGGTGGTGTCCTTGTTGTAGACCTCATCCCGGTAGATGAAAACAATCAAGTCTGCATCCTGCTCAATCGCCCCCGAATTGTGACTGACGATGCCATCAGCTAACCACGAAGCGGGACCTGGAACAGTCAGATCGTAGACCTCTTCTTCACCATCGGCCTCGATGCATACGAGCCGGTCCCAGAAAAGGTCGGACTTGGCCCATTCCCTCGAAGATGAGTCCTTGAGATGCTCTGCGTCATTACCAAGGACGGATCTTGAGGGTGCAAATTGGTAATGGCTCGAGCCACCATAGGCAGCTCCCCGCATGGAAGCCATGGCGCTCTGGGAAATGCCCTGCATTTGCATGGCTTTCCCAAAGACCTCCATGGGAAGGGTGTCTACATTCGGGCTTGAGGCCACATCCTGAAGTGCTAACCGGACTTTTTCGGCGGCTTTAATGCGGGGACCAAAGGCTCCGATCTCATCGAGAAAAATCCGTTGCTGTTCTGAGGAGCGGATATCAACAGTCCAGACGGATTTTCCCTTCGGTTGAGCGACCTGTCCGATTCTTGCGACGATGGCGAAGCGAAGGAGAAGGGCTGCTATGTCTCGGGCAAGGCGCTCGCTACAAGTACTGAAATAAATTCGGGGTGAACCGCCGTTACGGCGTGCAAAGAAACACCCATCAGTTGCCCAAAGATGCCTGAGAAGGAGGGCAATCTGCCGGTTGGAGAAACGGAAGACATCCTTGGGAAGGTGTTTCTCGTGGGACCTTTGCCCAAAAATGCCGAGATTACGAAGCCACAGATTGACCCCTTTGGGGTGCCATCGATTGCCATTGCCTGAAATGACCAATTGATGCCATGCGCCTCGGCCTTCGTGATAACTGACTCTACAACCAAAGGTTTCCGCTGCCTTTCGGACGGTTTGGCTGTTCTCTTCCGATGCGGTGGTGTAGCGCAGGGGTTGGTGGACCAGGTAGCTTCCATCACCGACCAGATGTCCCAGAAGCTCGACCTCATGATCTGGCCATTCGATCGGTTGGCTGGGCTCCTCAATGCGACGAGAGAGGGCGATTCGGTCTCCTACCTTGAGATCCCCGACGGTAGTCCAGCCACTCCCGCTGAAAATGCGATGCTTTGAAGTTGCGCGAAGCTCGCGGCCACTGGCGAGAGAGAGCTTGTAAAGGGGCTTACGCCCTACACTCCAGACCAGATCGGTTTGGGCGGGAATGATTTTCTGATGGTCTGACATGGCCCAGACCTCGGGTGTCGTGCCGACAAGCTCCCGAATCGGTACACGGCGCCCATCGGTCAAGCAGACCAGGGTATCGCCCGGGACACACTCACGGAGATCCGACATGATCGGACGCTTGTTGGGGCGTTGCTCAAGGCTTCGATTGAGCTGTGAAAGAGCAATGACGGGAACATTGAGCTCCTTGGCCAGACCCTTGAGCTGCCGAGAAATATCAGAGATTTCGTTAACGCGGCTTTCTGAGCCAGGCGACTGCATGAGCTGAAGATAGTCGAGGACAATCAGGCCTAACTTACCGTCATTCTCTCGGGCCAATCTTCGGCATCGAGCCCTGACTTCGGTTGGTGTCATGGCTGGAGTGTCATCGATATAGAGTTTGGTCTCTGCCAGAATGTTGATGGCCGAAGTCATTCGTGGCCATTCATCGTCTTCCAGCTTTCCCGTTCGGACCCGATGCTGATCAATGCGTCCCAGCGAAGAAATCATACGCATCGCGAGCTGTTCGCCGGGCATTTCCATGCTGAATACGGCAACCGGGACCTGCTCCTTGATCGCCACATGTTCTGCGATATTCATCGCGAAAGTGGTCTTTCCCATGGAGGGGCGGCCCGCCACGATGATCAGATCTGAATTCTGCAGCCCCGAGGTCATTTCGTCGAAATCAGTGAACCCCGTACTTGCCCCGGTGAGATGCCCGTCCTGCTGGAACAGGGTCTCGATTCGGTCAATGGCCTTGGCCAGGAGGGGCTTGATGGGGCTGAATCCGGTCCCTTTTCGGCGGTACTGATCGGCAATCCGGAAAACGGTCTGTTCGGCCGACTCGATCAGCTGGATCGTTTCCCGTCCTTGGGGGCTGTACGCGAGGTCTGCGATTTCCGATCCTGAGTGAATCAGCTGCCGGAGAATCGATTTTTCCCGGACGATATTGGCGTAGGCTTCAATGTTTGCAGCGCTGGGGGTTTCCTTGGCGAGCGTCGCAAGATAGGCCAGTCCACCACACTCCTCGATCCACCCGAGCTGCTCAAGGGATTCAGAGAGGGTAATGACGTCGAGGGGCGACTGTTTTTCAGCGAGAATCCGGATCGCGCGATAGATCAGTTGATGGTCGCGTCGATAGAAATCATCCTCAATCAGGATTTCGGCAACCTTATCCCAGGCGAGCTTGTCGAGCATCAGGGCCCCGATCACCGATTGTTCGGCATTGATCGAGTAGGGGGGGATCTTCAGATTCTCAATGTTCTCCGATCCTTTCCTGGACTTTTCTCGCTCAGCCATGCTCAGATGCTTCCTGTCTTCTGATGGATACGTTCAATGATGGAGGTGGTGGAGTGCCCCTCGACAAAGTCCAGAATCTCCACCCGGCCCCCGTTGGCAAGGACATGTTCATGGCCAGCGATGCTCGTGATGTCGGTGTAGTCGCCCCCCTTGACCAAGATGTCGGGAAGGACCCGACCAATCAGATCCCTTGGGGTATCTTCCTCAAAGGGAATGACCCAGTCCACACACTCTAAAGCTGCCAGCATGGCCATCCGATGGCCAAGGCCATTGATGGGGCGCTCGGGTCCCTTGAGGCGCTGGACTGAAGCGTCTGAATTGACCAGCACAATCAGTCGATCCCCAAGCTCCCGAGCTCTTCGGAGATAGTCCACATGGCCTGGGTGCAGAATATCGAAGCAGCCGTTGGTCGCGACAAGCTTTTCGCCACGAGCACGGGCTTCATGAAGGATCGGCTGGAGAAGGTCGAGAGGAATGGTTCCCCGATGTTCCGCCTGATCGCCATGCAGCGCCAGTCGAATTTCGGCAGGGCTCAGGGTGGCTGTTCCGAGCTTCCCGACCACGATGCCGGCTGCAATGTTGGCAAGATGCGTCGCTTCCGGAAGGCTGATGCCGGTCGCTAGACTGGCCGCCAAGGTCGCAATGACGGTATCGCCGGCCCCGGTTACGTCATAGACCTCCCGGGCTCTTGCAGGGAGATGAAGCGGCGGGACGCCGCGTGCGAGTAAGGTCATGCCCTCATCGCCCCGCGTGATCAGCAGCGCTTCAAGTTCCAGTTGATCCCGAAGAGATTCCCCCAGCCTGACCAATTCGGCTTCATCACGAGCGTGCCCAGCAACCAACTCAAACTCATGGCGGTTCGGCGTCAGCAGGGTGGCACCCCGGTATTTGGCAAAATCTGAACCTTTAGGGTCCACCAGAACCGGTTTTTCGAGGGCGCGGGCTGCGTCGATGAGGGCTTCTGGCTGGGCCAGGGTTCCTTTTCCATAATCTGAAAGGATCACCACATCCGCATCTGCGAGAGCCGCCTGAAAGACCGCCTTTAACGATTCATTCTCTTCACTGTGGAAGGCATCCTCGAAGTCGAGTCGGATGAGCTGCTGATGACGGCTCAGGACTCGAAGCTTGGTAATCGTCGGTGCATGGCGTGAACGTTCGATGCGGCATTGGACGCCCTGGGACTCCAGAAGCGAGATGAGGGCGGAGCCTGCCTCGTCCTGCCCGCAGTGGCCGAGCAGTTCGACATCGCCTCCCAGTGAGGCAATGTTCAGCGCAACGTTTCCAGCGCCGCCGGCCCGCTCTTCAATGTCGTTCACTCGCACGACCGGAACGGGGGCTTCAGGTGAAATTCTCGAGGTGCCGCCATGCCAGTAGCGGTCGAGCATCAGATCGCCGGCAACAAGTACACGGCCTCTTTTAAAATCAGGGAGTTGCATTATTCTTTGAGGACAAAATGGACGCTCAAGCATAGCACAGCCCTGCCCGCCAACGGACGGTTGGCTCAGGGATTTCGATATGGAACGAGGGGGGTGGGGCAGGCAGAAGGGCCTGCCCCGACAGGAAGATCAGTCGTCGCTCTGCAGAACGCCGAGGATCTGAAGAAGGCTGGTAAAGAGATTGTAGATGGTCACATACAGGCTCAAGGTTGCGAGGATGTAGTTCGTCTCGCCACCGTGAATGATGTTGCTGGTTTCAAACAGAATGAGCCCTGCCATCAGAATCACAAACATGGCCGAAATCCCCAGAGCCATGCCGTTCAGGCCGGGGATGAATGCCACGGCAAGGCTTGCAAGGAAGGCCACCAGGATGCCGGCGCTGAGCATGCCGCCGAGGAAACTGAAGTCCTTGCGGCTGATCAGTGCGTAGGCTGAAAGACCCATGAAGGTCAGGCCGGTGCCACCGAGGGCCATCACAATGAGTTCTGCACCATTTGCAAAATGTCCGATGTAAGCGTTCAGGATGGGGCCTAAAGTCATCCCCATGAACCCGGTCAGGGCGAACAACCAGACCAGGCCCCAGGCACTGTTCTGGAATTTATTCACCAGAAAAAAGAGGCCGAAGTAACCCACTAGGGTGACAACAAAACCCGGATAGGGAAGTTCAAGCACCATGCTGGCCGCGGCACAGAATGCGCTGAACAGCAGAGTCAAGGACAGGAGCGCGTAGGTATTACGCAACACGCGGTGTGTCGCGATAAGACTTTCGGAACGACTGCGTGCAGGGATGGTCTGAATTCGTGACATGAGATGTTTACTCCGATCAAAAGGATCCGGTCTTTGGACTTCCTCATGGTACATTAGTTCGTCTATCAGCCGCACGCTCCGGTTTTCGAAATGCTTGAGAGGGGGCTTGAATTGTCGCCTCATCGACCGCATCTCCCGGACGTGTTCGTTATCCTCATTGGAAAACTCAGCTATGAACAAAGGCATTCTCAAAATCGCTCTCGGTCTGATGGTGACCTTGGGTCTTCTTTTTGCATCCATGCAGGACGCCAGCGCGGCCCGTATGGGGAGTGGCAAGTCTTTCGGAAGCCGCCCCTCTTACAGCACGCCTTATCAGCGTTCACCTGGAATGGGACAGCCGGGTGGCTTTGCCCAGCAGCCCGCCATGTCGCCGGCTCAGGCCCGTAATCAAGGGCTTCGCGACTCCATGGCACAGCGCGGTGGTTTCGGTCGCTTCTTGGGTGGTCTCGCTCTCGGCGGCCTTCTTGGCGCGATGTTCATGGGGGGCGGCTTCGAACATATCAACTTCCTCGATATTCTGGTCTTTGCCGGGATTGCATTCCTCTTGATGCGTCTTTTTGCAGCGCGCCGCCAGTCGGCGGAAGCGCGGCCAACGCCGGCAGGTTATGCCGGGCATACAGGGGATCATTCACCCTATGAGAGAGCCGGTTCAGAAAGGGGAGCGGGTTTCGATACCGATATCTTTTCAAGAGGCGGGAGCGCGGCCCCACAGGTAAGTCCTGCACCGGTTGCTTTTCCTTCAGACTTCGATCAGCAGCAGTTTGTCTCCGGTGCCAAGGCGGCTTACACCATGATGCAGGCGGCTTGGGATCGCGGTGATCTCGCCGAGCTTCGCTCTTTGACCACCGACAAGGTCTTCGGTGAACTTCAGGATCAAATCCGGGCTCGGGGTAATGCCACGAACCAGACGGATCTTCTTAAAGTGGAGTGTGAAATCCTTGAGGTTCGCGATGTGTCGGGTAGCCGTGAAGCCACCGTCCTCTTTGACGTGATGATGCGGGAGGATCCCTCCGCTCGACCGCAGCAGGTCCGTGAGGTGTGGCACTTTACTCGTGCCCTCAATAGTCGCCAGCCGACCTGGTTCCTGGACGGCATTCAGCAACTCGAAGATTAAGTACAAAGCCCCTGCCATGAGAGTGGCCGGGGCTTTCTCTTTTTGGATCAGGTACCCACATTCATGTTGTGGCTCAAGGCTTTTCATCTGATTTTCATGGTGACGTGGTTCGCCGGGTTGTTCTATCTCCCGCGGTTGTTCGTCTACCACGCCATGTCGACCGATGCGATTAGCCACGAGCGCTTCAAGATCATGGAAAGGAAACTGTACTGGGGCATCATGACCCCCGGCATGATCCTGACCTTGATCTTTGGTGTCTGGATGCTGACCAGCTATGCTTGGTCACTCTATGGCGCCAGTGGTTGGTTGCACGCGAAACTCGCCATGATCCTCATACTGGTCGCTTACCACATTCAATGTGGACGCTGGCTCTCTGCCTTCAAGCACAATCGTAACCGACGTTCCCACGTCTATTACCGCTGGATGAACGAAGTTCCCGTTCTTTTTCTGGTCGGAATCATCCTGCTTGCAGTCATCAAACCTTTTTGAATTCGCTTTGGATTGATCTCACACGAGAATTTGACCATGCCTACTTACGACTATCAGTGTCAATCTTGCAATCACCCCTTCACGGCCATGCACAAGATCAGTGATCCGATTCCGGCCTGTCCTGAATGTGGTGCAGCGGATATCAAGAAACTGCTTTCAGCACCGGCCGTGCATGGAGGACGTTCCGCGCCTTCATTCAGCGCCCCGCCCTGCGGTGCGCCTGCCCCAATGGCGGGTGGTTGCGGATCCGGAATGTGCGGTCACAAGCACTAAGCGAAAATTCGCGCATGAAGAGCGATCAGGCCGGCTGAGCCCGATCCCGGCTCCTTCATCGGAGCAGGGCGCAGTTTCCGGACGCCACGGTCCATGTATACGCAACACTTCCAGCTTTCAGAGCTCCCTTTCTCGATTGCGCCTAACCCGCGTTATCTGTTCCTGAGTCCACAGCACCGGGAGGCTTTGGCGCATCTTCTCTACGGTATTGGCGTTGGTGGCGGCTTTGTGGTCCTGACCGGCGAAGTCGGTATGGGAAAAACGACCCTTTGCCGGGCCTTGATTGATCAGTTGCCGGAAGATGTCGATATCGCGCTGGTTTTTAACCCAAGGCTAAATTCCCGCGAGTTGCTGGCATCGATCTGTGATGAACTGAGTATTCCCTACAGTGGGCCGAGGGCCAGCCTCAAATCGTTAATTGATGCTCTGAATCGTCATCTTCTTGATGCCCATGCCAAAGGTCGCCGAGTTCTGGTGCTCATCGATGAGGCACAGAACCTTCGATTCGATGTTCTTGAGCAGGTGAGGTTGCTGACCAATCTTGAAACCAACCAGCACAAGCTTCTTCAGATCATCCTGGTGGGGCAACCCGAGCTCAACGAGATTCTTGATCGCCCGAATCTTCGCCAGCTGGCTCAGCGCATCACCGCCCGCTACCACCTTGAGCCCCTGAATCTCGCGGCAACTCGAGAATACATCCGTCATCGGCTAAAGGTGGCTGACGCGCGAAACGAAATTTTTTCTGCTACCGGAATGCGGGAGGTTTTTAAGCGCTCAGGTGGCATTCCCCGCCTCGTCAATCTGATTGGTGATCGTGCGCTTCTTGGGGCCTATACGCTAGGAAAGAAAGAGGTGGATCGAAAAATCGTTCGCCGGGCTGCCGTTGAGCTCAAAGGTTCAGGAGTGGGGGCCAAAACATCCCTCAATCTGAAATCAATCGGTATAGGCGGGCTACTAATCGTTCTTTTGGGGGGAGGCGCATGGCATCTCCTTCGTCAAGGCGCTCCCAAGATCGATGTTCGATCGGGGTTTTCACTGCTCGGAACGTCCAAATCATCTGATACACCGTCTATTGCGACGGAGTCATCGGGAAGCTTCGAGCAATCTGGCGCGCCCGAGCCTCTGCCTTTCCAGTTCACGGAGGGGAAAGATGAGGCCCTCAAGCACCTTTTTGGCCTTTGGGGTATTGCCAACCCAGAAGGTATGAAATGCGGTAAAGCAGGACGTGGTGACCTTCGGTGCCAGAACTTCCGGGGAACCTGGGATGCCCTTTTGAAACTGAACATGAGCGCGGTTCTGGAGCTTGAAGGCACTGAGGACGCTGAGCGCTTCATTTGTGTCGAGCGCGTGATGGGAGATCAGGTCGTCATTCGGACTGCGTCTGGATCTCTACCGCAGTCTCAAGAACGCGTCAGAGCTCTTTGGACTGGAATCGCTATTTTGGCATATCGGCCTCTCGCGACCGACAAGAGGGCATTGCGTCCGGGAATTTCGGATCCCGTGATTCGTGAAATTCGCCAAGAGCTCGGGTTGAAATCCACGACGAGCGAGCCGAGCCGCTTCGATGAAAATCTGCGGGGCCAAATTCAGGCGTTCCAGCGCAAAATCGGTCTTCGACCGGATGGTCTTATCGGAACGCTCACCCTGATTGGCATTGAAGGCCATGGTGCTAGGCCCGATGTACCCAGACTCCTATCCACGCCATTATCAGAGGGTCTTGATGTCCATCATCCTTGATGCCCTGAAGAAATCCGAACGGGAACGGCAGGCGGGTCAGGTGCCCGGAATGTCGGAGGTGGTAACTGAAACCGTCATCGCCCGTCCCCGATGGATTCCCTGGCTCGTTGCGATACTAGCGCTCCTTAATGTCAGCGGCATCGGATATTGGCTTTATCGAGACCATTCATCAAAGGCACCGATTCCGCCTCCAATGACGGCAGTTCCCGGCGAGATCGGGGCGCCACAAAAGGAGGGGGCGACCCCGATTCCCCCAGCGACAGCCCCTCAGGTGCAGGCTCCCTTGGCCGATATGAGACCCCCGGTTGAACCCGTTCAGGTGATACCCCCATCCGAGCCCGTCCAGCAGCGTCCCGCGATTGCGATGCCAGAGCACCTGATGCCCCCTGCGAATCCGGCCCGGACGGCACCAGAGGAGGAGGACCCCGTGGATGCCGAGCTTGAGGCTGAAGGCGTCGCTAGGAGCGATGAAACGATCCCAAGAAGCGCTGCGGGTTCCGGACTTCCGATGCTCCATGATATGCCCGAATCGTTCCGAAGCCGGATTCCCTCGTTTAGGATCACCATGTTTGCCTATTCCGAGAACCCGCAAGAACGTTTCGTCATCGTCAATATGAAGAAGCTGATCCCCGGCGATGTATTGCCCGGCGGCGTCCTCCTCATCGAGATCCGTGCAGAAAACCTTGTGGGTGAACTCGATGGCCAGAAGTTCCTGATTCCGAGATACTGATGAAGTCCATGCGAAGATTTCGATGCCATCTGACTGCCCTGAGGACGATTCTCGGCAAGGAAATTTATCGTTTTATGCGGATCTGGCCGCAGACGATTTTGCCGGCCGCAGTGACAACTTCCCTGTACTTTCTGATTTTTGGGACACTCATCGGACAGCGGATTGGTCCGATGGATGGTATTTCCTACATGGATTACATCGTCCCAGGCATTGCCTTGATGTCGATCATCACGAATTCCTACAGCAACGTCGTGTCTTCTTTCTATTCCAGCAAGTTTCAGAAGAACATTGAAGAGCTTTTAACCGCACCGGTCCCGAGTTGGGTCATTCTCACAGGATACGTGGGCGGCGGCGTTTTTCGGGGGCTGGCGGTTGGCGTGGTCGTGACCGGGATCGGGCTGGCCTTCTCCAGTGTGGGTTTTCAGCACCCTGAGGTGATTGCCCTGGTTTTTTTGCTGACCTCGGTATTATTCGCTCTGGCGGGATTCATCAATGCTGTCTTTGCCAACAGCTTTGATGACATCTCCATCGTTCCCAACTTCGTCCTAACCCCGCTGGTTTACCTTGGGGGCGTTTTCTACTCGGTCAATCTGTTGCCCGAGTTCTGGCGTAAGGTGTCCTTGGGAAATCCGATTCTCTACATGGTCAATGCCTTTCGATATGGATTTCTGGGTGTCAGCGATATGCCCATCGGCTCATCGCTCCTCCTAATCGCAGCCGTCGTTTTGGTTTTGGCTCTCTGGGCGCTTTGGCTATTGGAGCGGGGGACTCGTCTCAAGGGGTGATCAGCGGTCCAAGGATAGCCACAGACTATCTGGTCGATCCCCTGATGAAACGATGGGCTCGATCGATTTCAAGGGTCAGGTCAGCGATCGAGGGAAGTGTCTCAAGATTCCAACGCGTCAGTCGCTCAAAGTGCATCACGAAGCGCTGAATGGCTGCCGCATCCATGATTTTTGAACCGATCAACTGACCTGCCTGTTCGGCTAGTTTTTGTTCCTGAAGGCTACGCCATTCGATCACCGCGGAGAAATCCGGGATCTTGAGTAGGACCAGAAGATCAAGTCGATCGAAAAGCGATCGATACCCGTTACAGAGTGCGTCATTGACGTACGTTCTCCATGCCCCATCGGCGTCTTCTTCCGCTTCAAGCGCATTGATAGCTCCCTTAAGTCGGGTTTTCGGTTGCGGCGGCGTTCCGACGCACCAGCCCTCAAGAATCACCACATCTGCTTTTCCCCTGAAGGTCTCCCAATCGTTTTTGGGTAGCCGATCATCCAGGGCCTTATTGAAGCGTGGAACCTGTGTGGTTGCTGCAGGCCCCTGGGTCATCAGGCGATTCAGGGTGTCATGGAGTAGCTTGAGATCATGCGTACCCGGAACGCCTCGCGTGATCAGCAATGGATGAATGTCTTGGGCAAGTTGAACCCGTTCAGCATGGGTCAGGTAGAAATCATCAATGGAGCATTGGATTGTTTTGAGCCCGTGAACCTGAAGCAACGTGATGGCCAGAAGTTCCGCCGTCGTTGATTTACCCGAACCTTGAGCGCCATTGATCCCAACGAGAAGCGGGATTCCCTGATGCTGCGAAGCGATCCAGGAACCCAGCCCCAGGCTTGCGCCGGTGAGGTGGCCCCAGAGCGATTCGGGAATTTGCATTCGAGCCAGACACGTTTCGAGTGTAGATCCGGCTTTCAGATAGGCCTCTTCAGGCGATACGAGCCAAGGATGTGTCTTGGGCCAGAGGTCCCA
>Ga0007862_1000330_pt1 | contig 15463 bp, 21 predicted proteins | sample CryBogCBH20Aug07_FD_71206 | JGI IMG/M metagenome (GOLD analysis project Ga0007862, IMG submission 71206) | Freshwater microbial communities from Crystal Bog, Wisconsin, USA - CBH20Aug07 | ecosystem: Environmental > Aquatic > Freshwater > Lake | place: Crystal Bog, Wisconsin, USA | collected... | reverse complement strand
TAGGCAGAGGTTTCTGGAATCAGACGTAATGAAATGGTTGGTCGAGGGAGCTTCCCCAGCCGCAAAACGAGTCAAAGCTAGGCTGAATGTATGAACGCCATACTCGCACTAGATTTAGCGACTCAGACCGGATGGGCTTACAAAGCCAATGGTTTGATTTCGTCTGGTAGCGAGTCTTTTGCTTTAAAAAAAGGAGAAGGTCCCGGGATGCGATTCCTGAAATTTCGTTCTTGGCTCAGAGATCAAATTGAACTGATAAAGCCTGAAGTAATTGTCTTTGAAGAAGTCATGCGCTGGTCTAGTGGAGCCGCCGCCAAATGCTACTGCGGACTACTGGCGATCTTGATGACTGAGTGCGAAGCCAAATCCATCGAATATGGGGGAATTGGAGTCGGCACGATCAAAAAATTTGCCACTAAGAAAGGCAATGCCACCAAAGAAGAGATGATCAAGGCAGCAGTGGACTTAGGCTATAAGCCGAAAGACGATAATGAGGCCGATGCAATTCATATTCTTCTTCTCAGGTGTAATACACCGCAACCTAACCGCAAATGAGAGCCGCTATTAAAGAACAACTAGAACCTGAAATGATGATCGCAGACGGATTTGACGACTGCATCATCGGATTCGCCGAACGCTGTGGGCAACCAAACGTGCTGGCTTACGATGCCAACAAGATCTGGAAGAAGTTGGTCAAACAAGGGATGACCGAGGATGAGGCGGTCGAGTTCTTCTATTTCAACATCTCTGGAGCGTATGTCGGAGAAGGAACGCCGGTGTTTATCCACAAGGCATGAAACACCGATTTCACATTTTGGGCGTCCCCCACACAGTAAGCAATAGCGACTACGTTGCATGCGCCTTTACCCAAAAGGTCGTAAAGTTTTGCAAAATGATGAAAGCCCGTGGGCACACTATCATCCATTACGGGCACGAAGACAGCAACGTGCAGTGCGATGAACATGTCACGGTAACTACCAATAACGACCTAAAGATTGCTTACGGGGACTACGACTGGAGAAAAAATTTGTTCAAGTTTGATTGTACCGACCACGCCTATAGAACCTTTTACGCCAACGCAATTTTTGAAATCCAGAAACGGAAACAGCCCAAAGACTTTCTACTTTGTTTCTGGGGAAGTGGCCATAAACCAGTAGCAGACGCTCACAAAGACATGTTGGTAGTTGAACCGGGGATTGGATACCCCGGTGGTATTTTTGCCCCCTACCGAGTGTTTGAAAGCCAGTGGGTTTATGCCGCTTGGTATGGAATGAATGCGGTCGCAACTTGCGACCACTATTCTTGGTACGACGCCGTTATCCCAAACTACTTTGACCTAGATGAATTTGAGTTCTGTTCCGAAAAGGAAGACTACTTCCTCCATCTAGGACGAGTTGGGGTCAACAAGGGGCTTCACATCGCAATCCAAGCTACTGAGGCCATTGGTGCAAAACTCAAGGTTGCAGGGCAAGGGAGCTTAAAAGATCTGGGATACGATAAAACTCCAGACCACGTAGAAGTACTTGGCTACGCCGACGTAGAAATGCGGAAACGACTCATGTCGAAAGCCAAGGGATTCTTTTTGCTGAGCCAATACGGAGAGCCATTCGGGGGTGCACAGGTAGAAGCAATGCTATCCGGGACCCCGGTTATTTCAACGGATTGGGGTTGTTTTGGAGAGATCAACCTACACGGGATTACGGGATACCGATGCCGTACTTTTGAGCATATCACGTGGGCAAGCCGGAATATTGACCAGATTAAACCCGAAAACTGCCGTCAGTGGGCAGCTGAGAACTTTAGCAACGAGAAGGTGGCCGGAATGTACGAGGAGTACTTCGATGGCATCTCAAACATTTACGGCAAGAAAGGTTGGTACGAACCGAACCCGGAACGCACCGAGCTGGACTGGCTAAAACGCACATACCCAACAACAAAATGAGCAACGACCGATTAGAGAGAAACTGGAAAATAGCAAACTCCGCATCACACAACGTAACAAGACCCCCAAACCAAGCATATTTAGAAAATTACGATTCAATCTTCCGCAGTAAACCCAAAACCAAAACACCAAAATGCAAAACACCCAGTACAAACAAGGCCAAGAAGAAATGCGTGAACGCATCTGTGCGCTCATTGCCCACCACATGGAAATCGCAGGACGCCATCACGGGAAAGAATCGGACTCATACCTCCGATACTACAACCTCCTCGAAGACATCCGGATCGACCACGAAAACGAAATCCTCGAAGAAAAAAGCCAAGAAAATCAGCCTCACGGAGCTGACTAAGCTAGGATTTGCAATGTATGGAATCCGCTAAAGGAATCCTAGAAGAAGCCCTTGAGTGCACCTCGGGGGATCGCCGTAGAGACTACGACCACGCTAGGCCAAACCATGAGCGAATCGCCGCCTTGTGGAATGCTTATCTGTCTGTTCGTAAAGATCCCACGGCTCCCCTGAGTGCCTCAGATGTTGCAGTACTGATGATTCAGTTAAAGTTGGCTCGTCACGCCCACTCGCCGAAACGGGACAACTACACCGACATTGCCGGGTATGCCCGTTGCCTATCGCAAATCGAGGGATTTGAGCCATGAACGCCGATGCCGTAAAAGAGATCGCAAAACTTAAAGAGCAAATCGAAGAATTGCGTAAACAAATAAAAAGCAAAGAGGACAGAAAAACTCCCTCAAGAGAATGGCACATGAAAAATAGGAGAGTTTTGTTAAAATGAGCTGCGCCAAAAAACGGGTCACTTGCATCATTGTCGATGGGAAGGGTAACCCCTACATCGGTCACAATGACTGCCGGAAACCACAAGAGACGTGTCCTCGTGAGCCCGGAGAGGGCTACGACAAGTGCAAGTCAATCTGCGATCAGGAAGGTCATGCGGAGATTATGGCTCTAAAAGTAGCGGGTGCCGCTGCGAATGGAGCGGTAGCTCACCTGTATGGGATTTCCCACTATTGCGATGCGTGTCAGAAAGCTCTGTTTGCCGCTGGCGTCATTGCACTGATGTGCCCGATCCAGAGTCCTTACGACAGATGACAACGATCAGCAACACGCCTAGGACGGATGAGGCCTGCGAGGCAATGGGCTTAAAAGCCTTTGTAGTGCCAGTAGAAACCTCCCGCCAGCTAGAACGAGAACTGACAGAGAAAACCAACGAGGTCGCAAGGCTCCGTGAGCTTCTGAAAAAAGTCCTTTTTGAGCTAGAGAAAGTTCCATTCCAAATCCCAAAGCTCACCGCCTTCACAGCTCACAGACTGGCCGATAGGTATCGCGAACAACTCAACCAACTAACCAAATGAACCCCGACACCACACCAACGCCGACTTGGAAAGTCTGCAAAACTTTTAATTCAGCCCTTCTTGAGGACGAAAAGGAAGGAGAACGACTGAATGAAATACTGTGTGCCGACTCCGATGAAGCAGAGTGCCTTGTAGCTTTATTGAACAATTTGAATCAAGAAATTACCGAGAAAAACAACGAGGTAGCAAGGCTCCGTGAGGATAAAAATACTTGGCGTGAGGAGGCAAATACTTGGCATCAGCACTACAGGGATGAGCAATCAAAGGCACAAAGATGGAAACAGTATTCCTTCAAACAAGAGCAAGAGGTCGAAAGGCTCCGTCAGACGCTAGAGTTTATCTCCAAGGATACAGCGACCCACGACAGCACGGCATACTACAGGACTCTTGCAAAAGCCGCACTTGCCCCCGCGCCAGAGGAACATTCTGCCGATAAAAACACGGAATTGAACACGGATAAAAACACCGAACAGTTTGTGTCTAATTCCGAATGGCGAGAGCTTGGCCCTGACGAGGTGATACAAGAGGGGGATGAGGTATTTACTCTTGGGATGTGGGTAGAAATATCACCAACCCTAGTTATTCCAATTAACGAAAAAGAAAACGATAATCGTAAATTCCGCACCCGCCGCCCGTTATGCCCCAATAATGCCCCAAAGCCGCTGGCGACGCCAAGCAAGGTATTCAAATGAAAACCCTTTACCTGAGGCAAGAAAAGCATGTCGACAGATTGCTCGACGTATTGAGTAAATATGGTTCGGCACTGGATAGCAGTGAGACCGGAACGGGTAAAACAATCTGTGGAGCTGAGATTGCGGCTAGGGCTAATGGCAACGTGCTCGTCGTTTGCCCCAAAGCAGTGATTCCTTCGTGGGAGCGAGAGCTGAAGGATCGAGGTGTACTTGCTCAAGTTATCAACTATGAGAAGTTACGCAAGGGAAAGACCCCCTACGGAAAATGGCAGAATAAAAAGTGGGTTTGGACAATACCTCCCTCACTCATCATTTTTGACGAGGCGCACAAGTGCAGTGGTGTCGGAACGCAGAATGCCAAGATGCTAATTGAAGCTAAAGACCGCCATGCGGTGCTCATGCTATCTGCCACGATCGCCAGCTCTCCGTTGCAAATGCGAGCCGCTGGATGGTTGCTAGGAGCACACATGCTGGGTAACTTCTGGCAGTGGTGCTTGAAATACGGGTGTGTCAAAAACCGCTGGAATGGACTTGAGTTTGCCGGTGGGATATCCCACATCGAAGCGATTGCACAGGCTATCTCACACCGCTGTGCCCGAATGACCACCGCAGAGCTTGCAGATCACTTTGCAGAAACTCAGATCATCACGGAGCCGTTGCAGTTCGGGGATGAGATAGCAGACATATACGATGAAATGGAAGCCGAGCTGGCCGAGCTAGAGGAAAACATGAAAGACGATAGCAAAAATAAAAATGCACAAGCACTGGTGGCACAGCTCCGTGCTCGTCAACGTGTCGAGTTGCTCAAGGTTCCGGTTATCGTTGAAATGGTTCGAGATCTACTAGCCGAAGGGAAAAGCATTGCCGTTTTTGTTAACTTCAAAGCCACCTTAGAGGCACTGAGTTCCAAGCTCGCCGACGTAGCTCTGGCTTGGATTCATGGAGATCAAAACGCTGAAGGAAGACAGTTGAATATAGATACTTTTCAAAATGACGATTCCCGTGTCATCCTTTGCCAGCTAGCCGCAGGAGGCGTTGGAATCAGCCTTCATGATGTCACGGGTAAACATCCACGTGCTGCGATTATAAGTCCAAGTTGGAATGAGAAAGACATCATTCAAGTCATTGGTCGTGTGCATCGAGCCGGTGGTAAGACGCCATCCATGCAACGCATTTTATTCGCCGCTGGGACTGTGGAAGAAAAAGTTCAGCAATCCGTAGTCAAGAAAATTAAAAATCTTAAGACTCTAAATGAAATATCTTGCTCGCCGGGTTTTCAGGTGTAATATACCAGACCACTACCAAGACATTACCAAAACCTTAAATCATGACTCAAATCGTAACCCACAAGGATTCCTCGACCCGTCCCCATGCCGAATTTAGCCCATCATCCCTCAAGCATTTTGAAATCTGTCCCTCTTTTCGTGGCAGGTCAGGGTCGAACCCAATCGCTGAAGCCGGAACACGTATCCACGAAGCGATTGAAAAAGAAGAACCTTTTCTCCTCGCAGACGAAGTTGAAAGATCCCTCGCTGAGTGGTGCCTCGCTTTTCTGGCTCACACCCGAAGAGAGAAAGGTGGGTCTGCAAATCTCGTGGCTTCTCATCAAGAAATCGCTCTTACAATGCGAATGGGCGATCATAGCACTTTTGGAACGAGTGACCTACTTGATCTGTATTCCGACAATACGGCTGTTATGTATGACTGGAAGACAGGCTATAATGGAGTCGAGGATGCAGAAGAAAACGCACAAGTCCAAGCGTACACGCTCGGAGTCTTTCAAAAGTTCCCCGACATCACTGAGCTGGCTTTCTACCTAGTATTGCCACGCAGGCAGGAGATCTCCTGTGCAGTTTATAAGAGGTCGGACGTACCTAAAATACGTCTCCGTCTTTCTACCATTATTGCACGGGCTAAGTTGGCAGAAGAATTTAACCCCTCAGAGGGTACCTGCGACTATTGTGCATCTCAGGGACGCTGTAAGGCACTAGCAGAGAAGGCTTTGGTAATCAGCCAGAAGGCTGGATTCCCTGTACCAGCTTCTCTTTCACTGGATGGATCACCAGAAGAGAAAGGACAACTCAACAAGTTGGCCAATCTCATGGACGGATGGGCTAGTGAAACAAAGAAAGAACTTCTTCGTCAGGCTATCGAGGATGGATCTGAGATTGCCGGATATAAACTTGATCAGAGACGGACAGCCAGAACCGTAGATAACCCCTTGCTTGGTTATGAGGCTGTAAAAGAGATGGTATCCATTGAAGAATTTTTACTGGCTTGCAGCCGGGTCAGTGTACCCGAGCTTGAAAAATTTGTTGCGGAACGTGCTCCTAGAGGCCACAAGGCGGAAGCCAAACAGCATCTAGAGGACGTTCTGAAACAGAGCGGTGCTCTCCGTGAGGAGGGCGTCGTACACCTGCTAAAGCCAATCAAGGCTTAATAGGTTTAATACACCACCACCCAACCAAACTAACACACTAAAATTATGGCAGCTATAACCTTTAACCCCAAAGCGGGCTCTAAAGTCGAAACCCCTAAGAACGAAACCCCAACCGAAGTTACACTTGAAGTAGCGACTACTTCTAACCAGCAGGTAGCGGTTGCCACTCCTTCGTTCCAGAACGAGTCCAATATCAGCCGGGAAGACATTCTACTTCCTCGAGTCAATCTCGTTCAGAAGTCGGGAAAACTTTGTGATGACTTCCCTCCCGGAAGTTTCCTTTTTGAGAAGCAGGTTGTACTGGCAAAGCCCGGTGATGAGTTCGTGGCGATCGTCCTCGGACACTCCAAGTACTACCAAGAGAAGGTTGAATACGGGAGCGATGAGTTCGGTCGTCGTGCAAACTCTGAAGAGGAAGTTCGTAACCTAGGAGGAACAACCACTTGGGGTGTTAACGACAAGCCTTACTTCCAGCCCGTAGCTGATCTCCTTCTGGCTATCAAGGCTCCAGAAAATACCGGCGAAGGTGATCTTGAGCTATTCCCATTCCAGTACAAGGACGAGCATTATGCCGTAGCCGTCTACACGGTAGCCTCATCGGCTTATACATCGCTGGCAAAGCGCATCTTCACCGACAGCGTGTACACGCTGAAAGCGGGACTCCACTTGGGTGAGTATCACATCAAGAGCGAGCTGAAGAAGAACGCCGCCAATAGCTGGTACGTGCCCGTTTCGGGAATGCCTAAGAAGTACAACGATCCAGACAAGGCTGAGTTCTTGGTGGGATTGAAAAACTTCTAATCAATTTGGAACTCTTGGTGGACTAGGAACCGGGGGAGAACCCCGGGCCGAGGTTTAAGATCGCCGCACTTACGATGGTCCGGCTTTTACATTGTCCTCTAGGTGAACACTACCAAGAGTTCCTCATTTTTCTCTAAAAACAAATGTCAACAGCAGCCGTAGATTTCGAGACTTACTATGACAGGGAAGTCAGTATTACCACTCTCGGTGTTCACCACTATTTACAAGCAGCCGAGATCTATCTCGTCAGCGTTGCAACCGATACCGGCATCAAGTTTGTCGGCCACCCAAAAGATTTCGACTGGAGCCAAATTGCAGGCCCTGATTGGAGCTGGGTCTCCCACAACACGGGGTTTGACTGGCCTGTCTTCATGCGGCTTCAGGAACTTGGTATCGGAAATACCGAATCGGTCACCGAAATTGCAGAGTGGTTTGACTCGGCTGATTTAACTGCATTCCTCGGATACCCAAGGTCGCTCAAAGAGGCCAGTAAGTACCTGCTTGGAATGGAGATTTCCAAAGATGTCCGTGACAAGATGATAGGTAAGAAGTGGGAGTCTATGACGCCTGATTTTAGGCGTGAAGTGGAGGAATATGCCCTAAAAGACGCCGAAAACTGCCTAAATATATGGCTTCAGCATGCTCACAAGTGGCCAAACCACGAGCGTGAAATCAGTCAAATTACCCGTCAAATGTGCTTCAGAGGGGTTCCGATCGACGCTGAAGGACTCGAAAAAGACATTATAAAGCTCGAAACCGACCTCTGGCAGCTAGAACAGGGCATCCCGTGGAAGGATGAGCCTCACAGGGACTCCTCCAAGGCCAAAAAGGGAGAGACTATGGCTATCTTGTCGCCAATCGCCATCCGAGAAGAGTGCTTGAAGCACGGGATGGTTGCACCTGCCTCATTTGCCAAGGATGACCCAGAAGCTGAGGAGTTCTTTGAGAAGTACGCCGAGAAATACCCTTGGGTACGTGCAGTCAGGGATTACAGAAGGGCTACCAAGCATCTCGCCACGCTAAAATCAATGCGTACACGGATGCGCCCTGATGGTTGGATGCCATACGGGTTAAAATACTTCGGAGCCCATACAGGCAGGGATTCAGGAGACACCGGGCTCAATTTACAAAATCTTCCTAAAGGATTGGTTGCTGGCGTAGACGTCAGATCCAAGATCAAGGCACCTGAGGGATATACATTGGCTATTGTCGACCTTTCACAGATCGAGCCACGCTGCCTGCACTGGCTGGCTGGCGATGAGCAGACACTAGAGTACATCAGGAAAATACCAGATCTGTACGAAGCACAAGCGAGAGCTTGGAGAATTTGGAACGAAGAAGGTTCCATGAAGAAAGTTGCCCCGGATGTGCGTCACATGATGAAGCAGTTGGCACTCGGGCTAGGTTACGGAATGGGTGCCAAGAAGTTTAAGGATGTAGCGAACGTACGTGAGGGCGAAGCAAAGCGACTTACAGCTCTTTACCGAAACAAAAACCCAAAGGTAACTGACCTGTGGAGACGTCTGGAGTCTGCTATGGATTCAGCACTCAGAGTTCCGGAGCGAGTCTTCAAGCTAGAGCTACCTTCCGGTCGGGTAATGAATTACCGCTACGTCACAAAGGAAGGTGACAAGCTCATGGCTGCGATCTCACGTCAGGGTAAGCTCATTCCGCTGGGATTTTGGGGAGGCGTACTTTGTGAAAACCTAGTCCAAAGTACCGCAAGAGAAGTTTTCATGCACCAGTGTGCTGAAATCGAGAAAGCCAGTATCCCCGTCATCATGCGAGTGCATGACGAAGCTGTCTGTCTTGTGCCCGAAGAATCGGCTCAAGAGAAGCTCAATCAAATCATTTCCATCATGTCCACGGCTCCAGATTGGGCCGAAGGACTCCCACTCTCCGCCGAAGGTTCCATCTCAAAAGTCTACAAAAAATGAAGCTGTTCTCCCTACCAAATCTCGTAAGTCATACCGCCGCTATAACGGATGACGTTATACTCAGCACAACTCCGAACCCCCGCCCTAGTTTAGCTGGGAAGGCCCAGTACAACGACTGGTGCAGGTCGGCGGCAACCAACTCAAATTTTATCTCAGCTTGGGAAGGACTTAACCCGCAGGGTCGTGTGGTATCCCAAAACCCACCTAGGTTGATGCACGGAATCATTGCGGATTATGACAATCCAAATGCCAAGAGCATGATCCAGCAGTTACCCACAAGCTGCGCTCATCTACCTACTTGGGTCATAGACAGTTTTACTCAGGGTAAATGCCGTCTGGTGTTTCCTTTCGAGAACCCGGTCAACGTATCCAATCCAGACCTCACTCAGGCGTTCCTCAAGGTACTAAACGAGAAGGTTAAAGTCTCAAGTGCCCTCCCCGGATTCGACGAGTCTAGCTGGAAGGATACCCAATACTTCGAGATGGGAACCAACTGGCAACAAGTTACTGGTGCAGTTCCAATACCTGATTCTTTGATCGCCCTGTGCATGATGGAAGCAGCCAGCCGGGTACAGATCGACTCGGGAGACATCGAGATCCCGATGGACGTAATCGCTGCCGAGGTAGAAGCAAGGTTCCCGGGTCGTTGGCCAGTAGGTACCTTCATGGAAGGTGCAGTAGGCCCCCTCTTCTGGATTGAGCCTTTCGTCAACCATAGGAGCTGTTCTGTATCGGCTAATGGCATGGTCTGTTATAGCGATCGTGCCCCCAGCAACTTTGTCCCATGGAGGGCAATTTTTGGTAACAGCTTTGTCGAGAAGTACGAGCAGGACAAAGCTGCCCGCATCTCCGAGATGTTCTGGTTCTGTGATGGGGTCTACACTACTGAGTTCTACACCCCGGGCTACTGGAAGAACTACCAGCGTACCGACGCTCAGCTGCACCTAAAGAAAGCAGGCTGCTCACCGAAGATCCGCAAGGGCAAGCTGGTATCGGAGATCGAAGACGTCCTTCACTACATCCAAGTCCACAAGCACGTGGATATGAAGGTTCCCCTCCTCTTTGAGCGGGAGAAGCTAGTCGTGTTCAACGGAAAACGGTTGCTCAATATCTCCAACAAGCAGGTCATGCAACCGGCTGACAACGGAGACCCTGCCAACTTCCCGTGGCTATACGACTACTTTATGAACTGTTTCGACGGGTCCCAGAATGGCATACCCGCACGGGAGTTTTTCATGCCGTGGCTACAGAGACTCTACAAGAGCAGCCTAGAAGGAGACCCACAACAGGGTCAGTCGATTGTCATCGCAGGTGGTCCGCATACCGGTAAAAGCTTCGTAAGCCGTTGGGTAATCGGAGCAGCTCTGGGTGGTTGCTGTGACGCAGCGGACATTCTTCTGGGTAATACCAACTTCAACGAAGAAGCGGCTCACAACGCTATCTGGCTTTGCGACGACGCAGTAGCCAATGGAGACATGAAGACCAAGCAGGAGCTTGCTCTCAGGCTTAAGGCTATGGCTGCAAAGCCTACCGTCCGCTATGAGCCAAAGTTCGTGAACTCCATCGAGCTACCTTTCAAGGGTAGGGTCATCGTCTGCTGTAACGTCGATCCAGAGTCGCTACGGATTCTGCCAACGATGGATGGAACAATTAAGGACAAGATCATGTTGTTCCGCATCAACCCGGATTTCCACCCGACATTCCTAGGAAAGAACTCGGAGAACGAAAGCCGGGTATTGAGGGAGTTGCCTTTCTTCCTACGCTGGATACTCGATTACCCGGTCGATGAGCGTGTCATTGATAACCGTAACACCCGATTCGGTATTAAGAGCTTTCACCATCTCGACCTGATCGAGGAGGCAAACAGCGAGCAACCGGAGAGCCGTCTGGCCGAGATGATCGAGACGATCATGGACGTACAGAAGGGAGCCTACAAGAAGGGTGAGCTATGCCGCATGAACGTAACTCAGCTCATGTCAGCTGCCGTAGACGCCAGAGTAGATCGTCATATCCAGAGCCTAGGAGGAATCCGAAACATCGGGAAACTTCTTCATAAGGTGATCGAGCAGAACCTATCTCCCTACATCATCGACAAGCCAAAGCTGGTCAAAGGATACCAGACCTACACTTTCGACCCTTATGTTCTAACAGAGTAATTTATGAAGGATATGCGGGTGACCCGATCGGGTCTGCCACGGGTGCAATTACACACAACATCTAAACATTCTTAGTTTACGTGAAGTGGGGTTTTTGGGGAAACGCCCGGAACTATTAAAGCAAGCCCGCATATCTTTCGCCCCTTACAATGGATATTTTAAAAGTAATCAAAGTGTTAACAGGTTGATAAGTGGTGTATTTCTTTGTGTAACTACTTACCAATAAAATAGTTGTGGTTTGTTGGTAAGTTGATACACAAACCGGATGCAAAAACCTGAAATCAAAATACTCACCGGGTTTAGGCTATCTCCCAAGATGAAAGAAGATGCCCGCAGGGCAGCTGCCATGGAACGCCGGTCAATATCCAACTATATTGAAAATCTAATCTGGAAAGACTTGGTGGCAAAAAAGATTAGGACCGATGAGATTTCGCTTGTGTAAAGAATATGGCGTCACTGGCGACATATTTGGAAAACGTGTACACAAAATGGCATTTTGTATACACGTCGGTGTCCTGAGCCAAACAACGTATAAACTTGTTTTTATTGTAACCGTGGTACCCGGTTGATTTGAACCGTTCGGTCTTTGACTCGAACCATTTGAATTGGGGTGGGTGTAATTTTGGGGTGGGTAAAGGAAATTTCCGATACACCCCAGCTAAGTTGCTGAAAGACAGAGACTAGCGCAGCTGGGGTGGATGGGGTGGGTGGGGTGGGTGATTTTGAAACCCGGCCATATATATAAATATAAAGGTGTATATACCCTATTCCCTTATAATAATTAATCTTCATATAAAATATAAAAATACATCCACCCCATCCACCCTTTCTCTTCATCCTACTTAAAAATCAACCACTTAGCTGGGGTGGGTTGGAAGTTTCTCTGATCCATCTACATCCACCCCACCCACCCTGTCGTCCTGTTACCCTGTAACCCTGTCTCCGGGTACAGTGTCCAAGGTTGCAGGGTGACAGGGTTGCAGGAATGCCCCGTGCCGTAACGCTGCGGCCCCGCCATCGAGTTTTTATTGCTGGTTAGCGGTATATTACGGCAAAACTCGTTTGCGGGCTTTTAAACACGTTTTTGGGAAAATTTTTTTACAAACCCCCGGTAAATAGTAACACGCGGTTTGTACCCCCTATACCCTGTACCCCACGGCGGGGGAGGCTTGCCTCTATGTATAGCAGATCTGGGTTAGCCGCTAGTGGCTAACGCATGGCTCAAACCGGCTTTCTACATAGACCAATGGAGAGAGTAACAACCCAAAAGGATGCCATCACGGCGGTCGCTCTCCTTTGGTTATGAATAATAAAGCAATCAAATCCCTAGCCTTGAACATCGCCGGATATGAGAAGCTGACCCTCGATCGAGTGTCACTGGTTTCTCTGATCCGAGAAGAGAAGAAGGTTGCACTTGCTGACATGGACAACTCTGAAAAGGAGACGTTCTGCAAAGCACTTGCAAAAGAGTTGGAGAGCGTTCACAAGATCGCTCACCAGCGAGTGTCCGAGTTGCTGATCTCCTTCGGCTTCCGCCGTAGGGCTTCCGCCCCAAAGGGCGTGAAGATCGCTGACGGGATCATCAATCAGATTGTGGAGCTTGCAGAGAAACTCGCTCCGAAACAAGAATCCGTTGCCCTCTATCGGGCATGGGTAAAGAAAAAGGAAGAAAAGAAGGCTACCAAGAAGCCAGCTTCCAAGTAATCAAAACAACCCTAGCACTTCGGTGCTAGGGTTTTTTTGTGCCTTTTTCCGGCGTCACTATCATTTTTACTATCATCCGTGCGTTCGCTTTACTTACGGGGGGCTTCTTTTGATTTTAAGCGTTCCTTAGCCGCAAGCGGCTAACAGCTCACGGATTCAAGATCCGTATTTTTACTCTGTACGTCCTCGATTGGTGACACCTCGGTGACACTTTCGACCACCATTTCACCCTCAATGATGTCTTCGGACAGGGTAGACTTGAGCCTATCATTGACGACCTGCAACTGAACGATCGTGTTGGATTTTCCCTCGTTGTCATCAATCCCGAGCAGTCTACGCATCATCTTGTCTGCAATGTCGTAGTCTTTCCAAGTCCTCGGCGGAGCGATAATCGTGCTGTCCAGTAACTTCGCCATCTTCAGGACACCCTTGGTTCGGTAGTCCTTGGTCGCCTTGTCAAAGTCGAGACTTTTTGACGCTGTATCTGCGACATTTTGACCCGACTCGATCTCATAAAGCTGTGCCGAAAGAGCAGCGTTTTCTGCTGCCCTGTTACTCTGCATCCCCGTTGCCTTGCTCAACTTGTTCTGCACACGCTTAGGCGTGTTCCAGTTTTCTCTTTGAGAACGCATCCGGACAGAATCCTTGGAGATGTTGAACAGCTTGGCAACATCGACCAGTGGAGTACCCTTTTCGGCGACTTCTCTAATCTTGTCCCATGGGACGTCTAGCGGTTTTGGCATAGTGGGGTAGCACGATAATACACCACGACTAGTTGAGTCAATAGTCAAATATCAAGCGTATAATATTGAGGTAAAATAGTATGTAATATGAGGTAATAACTATTGACTTCCAACAACTATTCTGTTATATTATTAGTATAGCTGGGAGAGTAGGGAACGAAATCCCAGCGAGGAATTAGCCGCAAGCGGCTAACGCCTTCTCAACCAAATAGTTGAGAGTTGTTCTTAGACATTCTAACAGGTATCTGCAATGCCTGAGCCCAAGCGACCGAGGGGTCGCATGCAGACTTTACTAGAGGTGGCGGAAGCCCTTCTGTGACGATGTACGATCAGTCAGGTAGCGAGATCAGGGACGAGATTAGTACTTGTAGCTAACGCTATGACGAAGCCAAGAAATCCCCACTCCATGACCTGCTCGACTGACCGGATGAGGAATGCAGCTAGTCGTGAGACTTTTAGATACCCTCCGTCGAACCATCAGAAGAACCATCACAGCGGCGAGACCTGCGGGCGATCTATTCCCCGACTCCATAACCCGAACTCTTGGTAATTTAGGTAACAACGTCCCTTATGCCCTGCACCAGTAATGACCAGCACGGCATCCCACTACAATGCAACTTTGAAACCCTGCGACCCTGCACCCATGTGACCGATAGGTCTGCCAAGATGGGATCAAGCACGGGTCGTAGACTTCAGAGTTGGTCGAGTGACCATCTTTGAGACAACAGCGAGTCCTTAGCCGGAAGCGGCTAATCGACTCACAACCCATAAATAGATACCATGAAAGCTGATACGCTTCGTCGTCGGTTCCGTAAGTTCGGAATCAAGTTCGTCGCATTGCCTGACGAGTCCACCCGCTGGTACTCGCCAAGCTCCTACCAACAAGTCCGTCACGCCGAATACTACCGGACGCTGACCGACCGGCATCCACGCTATCAACCTCGTTCCAAGTACAAGGTTGCAGAAGATCCGGTCTATCCTCGTCGTCCGAAGTTGACATCGTACGCCTTGTCGTTGATAAGCTAGGTTTAATACACCACCTATAAAACAATACATCGTATGTACTTCGTCACTAAAGATGACGCCAACTCATGGCGTGTCGTCCATTCAGAAAACTCGGGTTACGAGCAACAAGTCGGTAGCACGTTCCCCGATCGCTCCTCCGCCTTGGCGTATTGCCAAGAGCTGACTCGTCTCTACCGCTTCGCCCAGCTTCTGGGCGATCTCTACCTTGCCACCCAGTAAACAAACCCAACCCAAATAAAAACATGATACACCCAGCAAGTGACACAATCCAAACGATAGATCCACAGGATCTGTTGGAAGCAATCGACCGAGCCATCGCTCCCCTGCTCGATCCTAAACCGGAACCCGAAGCTGCCAAGCAGTTCATCACGTACTCCGAGTTCGGCATGTACTCAATGGCTCCTGCCTTCATCGGGTTTCATATACCGCAATCCTAATGAAACCTCGCACTATCACAAACTCGCTGGACGCCGCTTTGGTCTGGTCTGCCATCGTGACCGGATCTGTGGCTGTCGGCGGTGTCATCGGCAAACTCGTCTACGAGATCATTGCCTGTGAGTTCCTCAGACTAGTTGTTGCGTATGCCAACAATCACTCTTGATCATCGTCGCCCATTCACGATCTACGCTGACAACGGATCGTGGATTCTCTGGG
>Ga0007862_1000327_pt1 | contig 15627 bp, 16 predicted proteins | sample CryBogCBH20Aug07_FD_71206 | JGI IMG/M metagenome (GOLD analysis project Ga0007862, IMG submission 71206) | Freshwater microbial communities from Crystal Bog, Wisconsin, USA - CBH20Aug07 | ecosystem: Environmental > Aquatic > Freshwater > Lake | place: Crystal Bog, Wisconsin, USA | collected... | reverse complement strand
AGGTTTTACTTCGCCGGGACGAGAATCGTCGGATTGAAGTAGGCCGCCGGATACTTAGGATCCGCTTCGTGGGCCACAGCGGCCAGGGCCGCAGGCGCCGCAACGCCACCCGCACTCGGGGTCGTTGCCAAAGCACCGTGGGTCGCCTCAATCAGTTCCGCATTGGAAAAAATCACCGACGGCTGGAAGTTGTAAGCCGGATACTTGTCTTCGCTGGCAGCAACAGGATTTACAGACATCGCTGAAGCCAGCAACGTTGCAGTTGCCAGAGTCTTGAACATGGTCATTTGGTTATCCTCCATCCAATAAATCTTCTAATTGATCGGGCGGCAGGGCACGAGAACCACTCCTGACCTGTACCGCAATGCTCACCCGATGACTCACCGTTTCTGTCCCATCTCTGGCGAAAACGGACGGGTTATCCCGAGGTCACCCCACATGGCGTACTTTATCCGAAATTCTTCCGATACGGAATTTGCCCGCGCACAAACAATGCACTCTTTCTGACTAAAAGAGACCCGTAATGTTCCCGTGATCATCCACATCAATCGACTCGGCGGCGGGAACCTTGGGAAGTCCCGGCATGGTCATGATGTCCCCGGCAATCGCAACGACAAAACCTGCGCCGTTGGCCAGGCGGGCTTCGCGGATATGGACATCGTGTCCCGAAGGCGCCCCACGCTTGAGAGGGTCCGTCGAGAATGACATCTGTGTTTTGGCCATACACACCGGGTATCCCGGGTAGTCCAGACTCCAGGCCTCGAGTTGCTGACGCACCTTGGGGTCGATCGTGACGCTGGCCGCACCGTAGATCTTGGTGGCAATCGCTTCAATTTTCCCGACCAGAGACAGGCCATCCTCGTAGACAAAACGATGCTGTCCGGGCGCCTGATCCACCTGTGCGGCGACCACACGGGCCAGATCTTCTGCACCCTGCCCGCCTTCTGCCCAGTGTCTGGCGATCACCACCTTGACGCCGAGAGCCTCACACTTTGCCTTGAGCAAAGCGATCTCCGCCTCCGTATCGAAGGTGAAATGATTGATCGCCACAACGCAAGGCAGACCGTAGTGGGTCTGGATATTTTCGATATGCCGTTCGAGATTGGAAAATCCCTTTTCTAGGGCAACGACGTCTTCCTGATTGAGGGCTTCACGCGCCACCCCGCCATGGAATTTCAAAGCCCGTATCGTGGCGACCAGCACGACAGCCGAGGGATTCAGGCCGGCCATACGGCACTTGATGTCGATAAACTTTTCCGCGCCCAGATCTGCACCAAAACCCGCTTCCGTCACGACATAATCGGCCAGCTTGAGCGCCGTTCGAGTGGCGGTGACGGTATTGCAACCATGGGCGATATTGGCGAAGGGTCCGCCATGAATCAGTGCCAGATTGTTTTCCAGTGTCTGCACCAGATTTGGCTTGATCGCATCCTTGAGCAAGGCGGCCATCGCACCGTGAGCCTTGAGATCACGGGCATAGATGGGGGTTTTGCCATCGAAGTGATACGCAACAATGATGCGCCCTAGCCGCTCCTTCAGATCCTTGAGGCTCTGCGCAAGACAGAGGATCGCCATGACTTCGGAAGCCACGACGATATCGTAGCCCTCTTCCCGAAGATACCCATTGGCGGTCCCGCCCATCCCGACCACGATCTTGCGCAGCGCCCGATCGTTCATGTCCACCACCCGCTTCCACTGGATTCTGCGGGGATCAATACCCAGGCTATTGCCATGGTTGATGTGATTGTCGATCAGGGCCGAAAGGAGATTGTGCGCGACCCCAATCGCGTGAAAATCACCGGTGAAATGAAGGTTAATGTCCTCCATTGGAACGACCTGAGCGTACCCGCCACCCGCGGCACCGCCCTTCACACCAAAACAGGGCCCCAGCGAGGGCTCTCGAAGGCAAATCAGGGTTTTTTTCCCAATCCGGTTCAGCGCATCCCCCAGACCCACCGTCGTCGTGGTCTTGCCCTCGCCTGCGGGCGTTGGGCTGATGGCGGTGACCAAAATCAGCTTTCCATCGGGTTTGGTGGAAAGGCTTTCGATGTGCTCCAGCGACAGTTTGGCCTTGTAGTGGCCATAGGGATCGAGAGATTCGGCAGGAATGCCGAATTGCTCCCGCGCGATGTCCATCACGGGCTTTAGGTGCGCGGCGCGGGCTATTTCAATGTCAGACATGGGCTCAGAATGCGTTGGGAATAAGGAATGCTGCAATTCTAGCAAGTCCGGGCACCGCCGGACCTCGCCAACAGATCAGGCTTTGCCAGAACAGCACTTTTTGAACTTCTTGCCACTGCCGCAGGGGCAGGGAGCGTTCTTGAGGGTTTTGCCAAGATGGGCGATCTTGCCGTGATAGGGAAACGTGGCATCCAGGTAGAACCAATGCCCCCGATGACGAACAAAGCGACTGATTTCATGAAAGAGATAGGTGTCATCCCCGAGTTCATACGTGGCCTTGAACTCCACCACCCCCCGCTCATCCGAAGCTCCGCCACCCAAGGTCTCCACAATCTCCAGAGTCGACCAGCGACGCTCATCCTTGTCAAAATTCAAATGAGACGGCCGCGTCGTCAGATCCCAAGACTCCAGAAGATACTCGGGCTTTCTGAGCTGGAACGCTGAAAAGCGGGATCGCATCAAGGCTTCCGCCGTTTCAGGCTGTTGCGCACCCGAAAGATAGGGGCCGCAACAGGTTTCAAACGGGTGGCTCGACCAACAGGGACAGGCGCCGGTAGGATCCATCTTAATATTTCCGCAAACAATGAATAATTAAAGGGCCGAATTCTAGCAAGCACAGGCTCCCAACCTAAAACCGCTCCGCCGCCGATGCCAAACCCCACCCATTTTCAGTCTCAGGTCCTTCGTTGGTTTGATGTCCATGGCCGAAAGGACCTCCCTTGGCAATCGCCACGGGATCCTTATCGGGTCTGGGTCTCCGAAATCATGCTGCAACAGACGCAAGTGGGAACCGTCCTCGATTACTTTCATCGATTCATGTCCCGGTTCCCCTCTCTGGAAGCACTGGCCGAAAGCGATCTGGATGCCGTTCTGGGACTTTGGGCCGGTCTGGGTTACTACGCTCGTGCCCGTAATCTTCATCGGACAGCCCAGTGTTTGATGACCGATCATCAGGGGCATTTTCCAGCCTCCCTTGAGGCGCTCGAGAGGCTTCCCGGCATTGGGCGCTCAACAGCCGGCGCCATCCTGAGTCTGGGACTGGGCCTCAGGGCGGCGATTCTGGATGGCAATGTCCGCCGCGTCCTGGCGCGCCATGAGGCGATTGATGGCTGGCCAGGACAAGCCGAAACCCTTCGTAAACTGTGGGATCTCAGTGAGTTTCTGACCCCGGAAGCCCGAGTGGCTGACTTCAATCAGGCGATGATGGATCTCGGCTCACTCATGTGCACCCCAAGATCGCCCGCGTGTACTGAATGTCCCCTGGGGTCCACCTGCCAAGCCTATCGACAGGGGAGTCAAGCACTCTATCCTGGACGCAAACCGGCCCGCGCGATCCCGACGCGAAAGGCCTTCTGGCTCATCTTGAGGAAACCCTCTGGACGGATTTACCTGGAACAACGGCCGGGGCGAGGGATCTGGGGCGGCCTGTTATCGCCTCCCGAATTTGAAACCCGAGAAGCACTGGAGGACTTTTGTCATGCCCATTGGGGGCAAGGACATTCCAGCGTCCTCTTGCCAGAAAGACGCCATACCTTTTCCCATTTCCATCTCGACTTCTGGCCGGTGTTGAGCGATATTGATGAGGTTGCGGACGTGCCCTTGGCGCTAAGCGGACATTTCCTCGCCCCGGACCAGGTCGGACACCTGCCCACACCTGTCCGGAAACTCCTCGGGGATCTGCCGTTTCAGACCGGTACCTCTGCCCCCTAGAAACTCCATGACTGAAGCCAAAGAACTCCATCGATGAGCACTCATACCGTTCTCTGCAAGCGTCTCGGCCAGGAAGCCGAGGGTCTCGATAAACCGCCCTTCCCCGGCGCCGAAGGCCAGCGAATTTTCGATCACATTTCCAAGGCCGCCTGGCAGGAATGGCTGAAAGTTCAAACCATGCTGATCAATGAGCATCGCCTGACACCCTTCGAACCCGACGCCAAAAAGTTTCTGGCACAAGAACGCGAGAAATATCTCTTTGGCGGGACCGACAACCTTCCGGAAGGCTATCGGCCCCAGAGCTGAGCCTACTGCTCTTCTTCTTCCTCGCCCTCGATATAGGGCATGGTCTTAACACCGGATGCACTCCTGGAAGGGGCCGGGGCTACGCCCCAGCCTTTTTCAGGCGTCGTTCGCACAGACCTTGAAGGGGGCGGCGCATAGGCGGGTTCGTCCAAAGGGGCGGCCGCCGCCGGAACCCCTCGCGTCGTCCGCGGCGCAGGGGTAATGGTAGACTCGGCCTCGGGCTCCATCGTTGTCACCGCGGGTCGAGGCTCGATCGTTCGGGGCGGACGCTGATCAGTTTCCTCACCGGAAGGCTCAGAGGCTTCATCCGTTGAAGATTTGGGTTTTGGCGCCAGCCCCTGATCGGAGGCTGCAGCGGCTTGCCAGCTGCTGTCAGACTCCTGACCACCGATCACCAAAGGGATTCCGGTGGGCTTCTCGACGGCCTTTCGGACCTTGTCCATGTTGACGATCGCGCCGGTCTTGGCCCGCATCTTTTCGATCTCGTTGCTCGCAATCTTCATCAGGAATCGAGCCCTCTGCGCATCTTCCCGATCCAGCTGGGCTTTGGAGACGTTTTCGTCCGGATCATGGCCACGGACACCCGCATCTTCATCCAAGGGCTGACTGACTTCCATATAGAGCCAGCCGTTTTTCCAGCCCAGTTTCACCGGCTGATTGACGAGATAGACGGGGGCGCCAACGGGCACCAAGGGGAACAGCTTGGCCACATCTTCGTTGTACATGCGCATACAGCCATGGGTTACCCGCATCCCAATCCCATCGGCCTTGGCCGCATCCGTGCCATGAATCAAGTAACCCGATACCCCAAGCCGCATGGCATATTTGCCCAAGGGATTATCAGGACCCGGAGGAACCACATCGGGCAGAGGATCCCCCTTGGCGGCATGTTCACGCTTGATAGAGGCTGGCGGCGTCCAGGAGGGATCCTTCTGCTTATCCACCACACGCGTCATTCCCAAAGGGGTTCGCCAGTCCATGCGGCCCATGCTCACCGGATAGGTGATCACCTGCCCCATCGCAGCACTTTCAAAATCAGGTTGTGTCGGAGCGACAGGTGCCTGAACCACTTCGACCTTCTTTCCCGGTTGGCAGACCGGTGCCTTGGACGCCGTGCCTTTAGCTACTCCTGAAACTCCCTTTGCTGGGCTCGTCGCTCCCTTGGCCTGGGAACCCGATTTCCCTGCATTGGCGGGGGCGCCCTTTCCTGGCAAGGTCTTTGCGCTGCTGGCAAGAGGCTTTGCCGCAGGCTTGACGGGCGAAGGGGCGCTTGCAGCCGGCTTACAGACGGGGGCAGCGGACTTGCGTCCCGATGCAGCAACCGGCTTGATCGGCGCCGGACGCGCCTTGACCGGGAAATAGTACATCCGCATTTCCGGGATATTCACCACGATGCCGGACCGCGGTGCATCCGGAAGGATGAATTCCTGAGGAATCAGGATATCCGTTCCCCCTTTGGGCAACCATCGATCGACATTCTGGTTGGCCATGACCATTTCGTCCTGCCCCACGCTGAAGCGGCGAGCGATATCGATGAGGGTGTCCTCCTGGCGGGCCTTGGTGTGGCGGATGGCACCGATGATGTCATCACCGGCCTGCGGCAAGGAGAAATTTTCTGCCTGCGCCGGCGTGATTCCGGAGAGGACAACCAGCATAGCGACGTGAATGGCAATCAGACTTTTTTGAAGCATCTTTGGATTCCCTATGAGGAACAGGCGGACGGTTTCAATCAGGACGCTTTGGCGGGTGGCTCACCACCAAACCAATCGAGCAAAATGGGAAGAAAGGCGTTGAGCTCAAGACTCATCAACGCAAAATCCACATCAAACCGGGTGGCGGCATCCTCGGATCCGGCATCGGCTGCGGCCTCCTGAATCGTATCCAGAAATTTCAAACGTCGAATGGTCAAGGCCTCATCCAGCACCAGACTCAGCCGATCATTCCAGCTGAATGCCAGCTTGATGGCTTCTTTTCCGGCTTCAAGATGATGGAGGATTTCCGGCACCTCAAGGTCATGGCGTCGCGCACGGACAATGCCACCATCTTCCTCCGGTGACTTGAGCTCGCATTCGGATTCCAGCGTGACCCCTTCAGGAAGGGATCCACCGGCAAGCCAACGGGTCATCACCGATGCAGGTCGCTCCTGCGTTGCGATAGGCCGAACGGGAAAACCATCCAGCGTTTGCCGAAGGGCAGCAACGATATCTTCCGCTTTTCGCGCACTGCTGGAATCGACGAAAAGCCAACCGCCCTTGGGGTCGATATAGGCGAAAGTGCGTCGACTCTGACTGAAGGCCTTGGGGATCATGTCGTGGAGGATCTCCTCCCGAAGTCCCTCGCGCTCTTTTTTGCGCAACTTTCGGGATTTGCGGGCTTCAATCTCATCCACTCGGGACGCCAGACGTTCATTGACGACACTGGACGGCAGGATTTTGTCCTCCCGTCGAAGACAGAGCATCAGGAAACCCTGCGTTTGATGAATCAAGGGAGCGTCGGGATGCCCAAGGGGGGGATACCACCCCTCACTGGCGGGCTCAAGCGCCCCGCAGGGCTGAAAGCGACGGTTCTGAAGTCGCTCTTCGAGGACCTCAGCGGTAAGGTCGAAGGGCGCGGTGATCCTCAAGAGGACCAGATTTTTGAACCACATAGGAGACAAGGGATAAAAGCGGTGCAGTATGAGGGATTTGCACCGCTTTGTCACCCTAACCCCTCTCGAAACAAGGGGTTGGCTATCTTGTGATCGAACGAGCTACCACATGAAGGCGATACCGGAATTAATCTGATAGCTATTCAAATTCTGAATGCCATTGAAGTTCTGGTAATAAGGAACACCGCCTTCAAGACCGATACTGAACATCTTGTAGGTATAGCTACCCCCCAGGAGCATTGTCGCGACCTGTCCCCCCGTATTGTGGGGGTCAAACCCGGGCATGATATAGCCCGTTCCGCCGGCACCATTGGGGTTTACGCAATTTCCGCTGATGTTCCCTGAACACCCTGCGATCTGGCTCTGGTTGACGTAATTGGTTCTGAGCCAGGCCGCGAAGGGTCCAAATGTCTTCTGACCCCAGAGAGAGACCTTGATACTGTTTCCAGGGCTCCAACCATTGTTGGTGCCCATCCACGCGGTACCAGAGAGGGTACTGCCCAGATTCCACTCTTCGTCATCACTGAACCAGTTATAGGTCAGTGCGGGCATCAGGCCCACCACACCGGCGCCGAGCTGCATGTTGTAGGGCATGAGGTTATTGAAGCAGCCGGGGCCCACCCCATGCTTGCAATTTTCCGGCGTCATTCCGGCCGGGTTGTACATCTGGTGGGTGCTCCCCGTCGGCACATTGACCTGAAGGGTTCCAACGAAGCTCTCGGCCAGACGGTAGATGATGTTGAAGTTGGTATCCATGATCCCACCGACATTCATCGGTGCCATCGAGTATTCACGCGACCCCATGCTCATGTTCTGAGTCATGCTCGTGTAGCCATAGTTGATCATCGCCATCAGCGTCAGATCATCGGTGACCCCCCACATGGGCATGAACATCATCATATCCATCGCCATGGACGTCGGTGGCATCATGTATTTCGCATTGGCCTGCCACGAGGGATAAGGCGTGGTTCCGTTCTGCAGGGGGCCCTGTTGATTGTGGAACCACTTAGCACTGAACATGAACGTGTCTTCCGGCATGTTCCAGAATTGGTCGACATCGCCGAAGACCGGGTTCATGGTGAAACGCCCCTGACCATAGAAATTGCCACTGTCATCCGGGGCCTGGTCCATGTCCTTCATCGTGCTGCCACAGCTCATTTGATGGCCAGTAATCGTCTTGGTGGCCACCTTCTGTTTCGGGACCTCCTTCGCCTCAAATGGATTTTCGCTCTTTGAAACATCCCGTTCAGCCCTTGCCGCCCCAGGGGGGGGCACGACCAGAGCTGTCGATTTTGCCGGCAAAGATTCAGCGTTACGCTGATCCAGCGAGTGCTGTAACGACAGATTTTCTCGCTTCAATCGCTCGATTTCTTTCAAGAGCTCCTGGGTTCGGGTGGGCTCTTTGCGCTTGGCTTCAACACTGAATGGCATGAGCGTTGACGTCGCGAGAAACGCAGCAAGGCAAGCCTTAAGCGTGGCGCTCTGATTGACCTCAAAACGTCGTTTGGACATCTTATGTGGCTCCATTTGTTTTATTGTTTTCACATCAACTACCGACTGATACTTAGAATGATTCAGGCCTTCTGGAGGGGGCTCTGTGGCGCAGCTGTTCCGGCAGTTGCAGCCAGGGCCTTTGTCAGGTCATGACCGCCCTATCGGCTCCCCTTTGTATTGGATTGGCGATATAAAAGAAAAAGATCGCAAGGCTGATGCATTCAACTCAAGGGCATAAAACTATGCAAAAATCGCACCCACTCAAAGAAAATAATCCAACACATTGATATGGCTGGACTTTCAAAAAAAACATCTGCAAAAGCGCGCACCCGATTGTGGGAAATGACGCAGTCACTCAGGCTATTGCCTCAGTGGCGAAGCGCATGCCTTCAAAGCCTCACGCTCCTTCTTGCTTCGGCGGGATTGCCGGCATACGCCGACACGGCCTATGTCTCACTCGAAGATGAAAACAGCCTCGCGGTCATCTCCATACCTGACGGCAAGCTTATCCAGCGGATATCTGTCGGCAAGCGACCACGGGGAATCAGCGCTGACCGTCAGGGAAAAAATCTCTGGGTGGCTGTGAGCGATGAAAACACGATCAAGCAGTTCGAGCTGCCTACCCTGAGAGAGACCGCTCGCCTGCCATCTGGCAAAGACCCCGAAACCTTCGCCGTCGACCCTGAACAAACCCGCCTTTTTGCGTCCAATGAAAACGATAATGCCGTCACGGTGATTGACCTCAAGGGACACAAGCTCCTCAAGTCCATTCCGGTGGGCGTTGAGCCCGAGGGGATTGCAGCCAGTCAGGACGGGAAATGGATCGCCAGCACCAGCGAGACGACCAACATGGTCCACTGGATTGATGCAGGCACCTTGGCTGTTACCGATAACACCCTGGTCGATCCAAGACCCCGGGGCTGTCGATTTACCCAGGACAGCCAGGAACTTTGGGTCAGTTCCGAAATTGCCGGAACGGTGATGGTTTTTGATGCAAAAAGCCATGCAGCAAAGGCCTCCATCACGTTCGAGATCCCTGGCGTGACCCGAGAAAAAATTCAGCCCGTTGGGATTCAAATCGATCAAGACCGGCGTTTCGCCTATGTGGCCCTGGGCCCATCCAACCGCATTGCCGTCATTGATGCGAAAACCTATCGCGTTTTGGAGTACCTTCTGGTCGGCCAGCGTGTCTGGAATCTGGCCTTTGACTCTCGAGAAAAACACTTGATTACTGCCAACGGCGCCAGCAATGACATCTCCATCATTGACCTTGAGAAGCGGAAGGTCCTGCGTTCGGTAGCCGTAGGACAAGGCCCTTGGGGCATTGCGGTCGCGCCATGAATCATCACAGCGCCCTTGAACTATCGGAAATCTCCTTCGCCTATGGGGCGAAGAAAGCACTTGATCAGGTCTCATTCACTGTTCCCGCCGGACGTTGCGCGATCCTGCTCGGACCCAACGGGGCTGGAAAATCAACGCTTTTTTCCCTCATCACTCGCCTTTACGACTCGGCCTCTGGCACCATCCGGATCGCAGGTCACGACCTTCGGTCCTCGCCCCTGAAAGCGTTGGCCTCTCTCGGCGTGGTTTTCCAGCAAACCACGCTAGACCTTGATCTTACGGTGCGCCAAAACCTGCTCTACCATTCGGCACTCCATGGACTGGATACCCGCACCAGTGAGCAACGCATCGATGAGGAACTGGAACGACTGGACATGAGAAATCGTGATCAGGAGCTCGTTCGCAACCTGAACGGAGGGCATCGCCGCCGGGTTGAGATTGCCCGAGCCCTCCTCCACCATCCAGCGCTACTCCTTCTCGATGAGCCCACCGTAGGTTTGGATGTACCCAGTCGCAAAGCGTTGGTCGAGCACATTCATGCCCTCACCGCATCCGGAAAATTGTCCGTCCTTTGGGCCACCCACCTCATCGACGAAATCGCCTCCGATGACGCCATGATCGTCTTGCATCAAGGAACTGTCAGGGCTCAGGGAGATGTTCCTGACCTTTTGAAGGTCACGCAGACAGCCAGTATTCATGATGCCTTTGAAGCGCTGACGGCCGGGAGGCCACGATGAACCTGGGTCCCACTCACTACTATCGCGCGCTCAAAGGCATCGTCTGGCGAGAATTGTTGCGATTCATCCACCAGCGTGAGCGCTTCATCTCTGCCTTGGTTCGTCCTTTAATGTGGCTCTTTATCTTTGCTGCTGGCTTTCGATCCACGCTGGGTGTTGCCATCATCCCCCCCTATGAGACCTATATCCTCTATGAGGTTTACATCACGCCGGGGCTGGTGGGCATGGTGCAACTTTTCAATGGCATGCAAAGCTCACTCTCCATGGTCTATGACCGCGAAATGGGCAGCATGAAAACGTTGCTGGTGAGTCCTCTGCCTCGGGGCTTTCTCCTGACGTCAAAGCTCCTTGCCGGCGTCGCCATTTCGGTCATTCAGGCCTACGTCTTTCTAGGAATTGCCTGGCTATATGGGGTTGAAGCCCCCCCACAGGGGTACCTTACGGTATTTCCGGCCCTGATCCTCTCCGGGCTGATGCTCGGGGCGCTCGGGCTCTTACTCTCCTCGATGATTCGGCAACTTGAGAATTTTGCGGGTGTGATGAACTTTGTCATTTTCCCCATGTTCTTTCTTTCCAGTGCACTTTACCCCTTGTGGAAAATTCGGGAGTCGAATCCCCTGCTGGCCCGTATCGCCGAGTGGAATCCTTTCACTTATGCGGTCGAGTCGATTCGCTTCGCCCTCTATGGACAGGTCAACATGGAAGCCTTTCTGGTCGCGGGAGGTGCACTCTTGGTGTTCCTCGGAGGGGCCATCTGGGGCTATGACCCCACTCGTGGCATCCTTCACAGAAAATCACGCTAACCACGAATGTGATACCCCCGAAATGAAGAAAGAAAGCTCCTCCAAGCTAAAAGCCATCCGCCTGGCTATCACCGTTTTCCTCTGTGGTTCAGTCGTCATGGTCATTGAATTGCTGGGCACCCGAATCATCGCCCCTGTCTACGGCACCAGCCTCTACGTCTGGTCCTCACTCATCACGGTCACGATGGTCGCCCTGTCTCTCGGATACTTTCTCGGCGGCAAGATCGCCGATCAATGGAATGGAAAGGGACTCCGATGGATTTTGATCCTTGATGCCGTTTTCATCCTCTTGATTCCAGCCATCAAGGAACCCATCCTGATCATGACAGATCCTCTGGGGATGCGGTTGGGCTCCCTGATCAGCGCCACCCTCCTCTTCCTTCCCCCGTTGACGGGACTAGGGATGGTGTCCCCATTTGCACTCAAGTCATCGAGCCACTCCCTTGAGACAGTGGGGTCGACTGCGGGCCGACTCTATGCCATCAGCACTCTGGGAAGTGTTGCGGGTACGCTCCTTCTCGGATTCTTCCTTTTCCCTCTGGTCGGAATACAGTTCCTGCTCATGAGTTCAGGCCTGATGCTGCTGGCCGGTGCACTGATCCTGGGACCGAGCTGACCGTCGCTCAAGACGCGCCAGAAAACGGTAGAATCCTCGAAGAGGCCGCATCAGGATGTAGCCCCCTTTCATAACCCATGCGTTGACCTCTTTATGCCTTCACCGACCCAAACGATCCTTGTCACCGGTGGCGCCGGCTTCATCGGCGGTAACTTTGTGCTTCGACAAATTCGGGGCGAAAAGACCGAGGTGATCAATCTGGATGCCCTCACCTATGCGGGCAATCTCGACACCCTGGATGACATTGAAGATGACCCGAGACACAGCTTCGTGCTGGGCTCGATCGGAGACAGTGCCCTGGTGGATTATCTCCTTCAGAAGCACCGGCCCTCGGCCATCGTCAATTTTGCCGCCGAAAGCCATGTCGATCGTTCGATCGACTCCCCGGAAGCGTTTATCCAGACCAACATCCTCGGAACCTTTTCCTTGCTGGAATCCGCCCGGAAGTACTGGCGAGGACTGGAAGGGGCTGCAAAGGAAAAGTTCCGCTTTCTGCATGTCTCCACCGATGAGGTCTATGGCAGCCTGGGTCCGACAGGAAAATTTACTGAAACCACCGCCTACCAGCCGAATTCCCCCTATTCAGCCTCCAAGGCCAGTTCAGACCATCTGGTTCGAGCCTATTTCCATACCTACGGGCTTCCGGTCCTGACGACCAACTGCTCCAACAACTATGGTCCTTTCCAGTTCCCGGAAAAGCTGATTCCCCTGATCATCCACAATGCACTGGCCGGAAAGCCGTTACCCATTTACGGTAATGGACTCAATATCCGCGACTGGCTCTTTGTGGAAGATCACTGTGCGGCCATTGCCCGTGTCCTCGAGGCCGGCACCCCGGGTGAGGTGTACAACATTGGCGGCAACAACGAGAAAACCAATCTTGAGGTCGTGCACACGCTCTGCGATCTTCTGGACACGCTGAAACCCCGAAGCGATGGGGCCTCCTACCGAACCCAGATCACCTTTGTGACCGACCGTCCGGGCCATGATGCCCGGTATGCGATCGATGCCAGCAAGATCAAGAACACGCTGGGCTGGGAGCCTTCGGAAACCTTTGAAACCGGTCTTCGAAAGACGGTGACCTGGTACCTTGAGCATCAGGACTGGTGCCAAAGAGTCATGGATGGCAGCTACCGTGGCGAGCGCCTGGGCTCCGCCTGACGATATCGATAACGACGAGGAAGACTGAACGGATGGCAACGACGAAAGGCATCATTCTGGCGGGTGGCTCCGGTACCCGACTTCATCCCCTGACGCACGTCACGAGCAAGCAGCTTCTTCCGGTTTATGACAAGCCGATGATCTACTACCCGCTCTCGGTCCTCATGCTGGCCGGGATTCGGGATGTGCTGATCATCACAACGCCTCACGATGCCCCCCAGTTCCAGCACCTCTTGGGTGATGGCAGCCAGTGGGGCATGACGATCAGCTATCGGGAGCAACCCAAACCCGAGGGACTGGCTCAGGCCTTCATCATCGGCCGGGAATTCGTGGGCCACGACCCTTCCTGCCTGATTTTGGGCGACAATATTTTCTATGGCCATGGCCTTCCCGAGAGCCTTCAGTCAGCGGCGAACCAGACTCAGGGTGCCACGGTTTTCGGCTACTGGGTCAATGATCCTGAACGTTACGGGGTCGCTGAATTCGACAAAAGCGGCAACGTTGTCGGTCTGGTGGAAAAACCCAAAGAACCCAAGTCCAACTGGGCGGTGACCGGCCTCTACTTTTACGATAACCAGGTCATCGATATGGCCCGGGATCTGAAGCCCGGCGTCCGGGGTGAGCTTGAAATCACCGACATCAACAAGCTGTATCTGGAACTCGGACAGCTTCGCGTGGAAAAACTGGGTCGCGGGACCGCCTGGCTCGACACAGGAACGCACGATTCCCTTCTGCAAGCCGCCAATTTCATCCAGACCATTGAAGAGCGCCAGGGCCTCAAGATCAGCTGCCCCGAAGAAATCGCCTGGAGCCGAGGCTGGATTACCGCTGAGCAGCTGGAAGCGCAGGCCGAACCGCTTCGTAAGAGCAACTACGGGGAATACCTCCTGCGCCTTCTCAAGATGGGGCTGCCGACGTGATCATCGAATCCACCCCGCTCCCCGGCCTTCTCAAGATCCATCCGGATGTCTTTGGTGATGCCCGCGGATTCTTTCAGGAGACCTGGAACCTCAGGCGTTATACCGAAGCCGGTCTGGATCGCCATTTTGTTCAGGACAACCTGTCCTACTCGAGGCGCGGAATCCTGAGGGGCCTCCACTTTCAAAATCCGAGACCTCAGGGCAAGCTGGTTTACGTTCTTGAGGGGGAAGTGTTTGATGTCGCGGTCGATGTGCGCACCGACTCTCCGACTTTTGGCCAATGGTATGGCGCGACGCTGTCTTCTGAAAATCATGTGCAACTCTTTGTTCCTGAGGGCTTTGCGCATGGCTTTTGTGTCACCAGTGAATTTGCGCTTTTTGCCTACAAGTGCACGGACTTCTACAATCCCGCAGCCGAATTCAGCCTGCAATGGAATGACCCGGCCATTGGCATCGACTGGCCGATTCAGGATCCGGAACTTTCAGCCAAAGACCGTGAAGGCGTTCCGCTGAGCGCCTTCAGTCGCGAGTCTCTGGCGGTCTGGTAACCCATGCGCATCCTTCTGGTCGGCCAGAGTGGCCAGGTCGCGCATGAACTCGAACGGACCCTGGCTTGCCTCGGTGAGGTCACCTCCCGCAGTCGAGGCACTCAGCCGCAGCTTGATCTTCTGAACCCCGAGAGCATTGGGCCAGCGGTCCGCGAGGCTCGGCCTGATCTCATCGTCAATGCAGCGGCCTACACCCAGGTCGATCGGGCAGAAACGGACGTCGAGGCCGCTTACACGATCAATACCCACGCCGTCGAAGCACTCGCCTTTGCCTGCCGAGAACAGAACATTCCGCTGATTCACTATTCGACCGACTACGTCTTTGACGGGAAGGCGCAAACGCCTTATCGCGAGTCGGATCCGACGGGTCCCGATGGCGTATATGCATCCAGCAAGCTTCAGGGCGAAGAGGCGATCCGAAACGCAGGGATCGCTCACCTCATTTTCAGAACGGCTTGGGTTTATGGACTGCATGGACAGAACTTTCTGAAGACCATGCTTCGCCTGATGGCAGAACGCGAGTCCCTCGGCATTGTGAATGATCAGTTTGGCGCCCCGACCTGGAGCCGACTGATCGCAGAGGCCACAGCCCTTGTTATCGCCCAGTCCATGCGAAATGGTTCCATGGACCTTGGGGAACGCTCAGGAACCTATCACCTGACCTGCGCGGGAACGACGACTTGGTTTGGATTTGCTGAAAAAATCCGCGCATGGGGGATAGAAGGCGGCCATTTGAGTGCTTCAGCGGCCAGCCTCCGGGCCATCACGACCGAAGACTACCCGACCCCGGCCCGAAGGCCCGCCTATTCCGTGCTCGACAACCAACGCCTGATGGCGGCCTTCGGTCTCAAGCTCCCCGCCTGGGAGGAGGGCCTTGCGCTCTGTCTTGAGGCGAAAACCTCGTGAGCGAAGCGTCCGCCCCCTCCTCTGCCCCGGGCTTCATTCACCTTCGGGTCCACACCGAATATTCTCTGGTCGATGGACTGGTGGACGTCAAGGCCTTGGTCAAGCGAACCGCCGCTCTGGGCATGCCGGCGGTGGCCGTCACGGATCACAACAACCTCTTTGCCATCGTCAAGTTTTACAAGAGTGCCCTGTCGGGAGGGATCAAACCCATCGCGGGCGCGGATGTCCTCATCACCCACCCCGAGGAGCTTCAAAAC
>Ga0007862_1000317_pt1 | contig 15759 bp, 10 predicted proteins | sample CryBogCBH20Aug07_FD_71206 | JGI IMG/M metagenome (GOLD analysis project Ga0007862, IMG submission 71206) | Freshwater microbial communities from Crystal Bog, Wisconsin, USA - CBH20Aug07 | ecosystem: Environmental > Aquatic > Freshwater > Lake | place: Crystal Bog, Wisconsin, USA | collected... | reverse complement strand
TGGTTCGACGCCATGATCACGAGTTGCCCGTAGAGAAGCTGGAGAGCGGGAATGAGCCTGTATCCGGCAAAGGCCATGACGGAAAGGTTCGGCAGGATGTCGCTGAAGGGCCTTCCCCCAAGGGCAAGAATCACCACGACGGAAACAAGCCCTCCGAAAGCGATCGGCTCGATCAGATAGCGAGGACCGTTGCCATAAATCGGGATCACGGACTGAAGCCGTCCGATTTCACGGGAATGAAGGAAGGCCCTCTGAAGGAAAAAGGCTGACTTTTCCCGTACCAGAACGGTCTTGATTCCATGGAGGAACTGATAAACCTCGCGCCCCATGCCGACGTTATGAATCTGCAGTCCCTCGGCAACACGACGAAGGCGGGGGCGGATCAGGACGAAGACAACGGCATAAAAACCGCCTAGCACGATAGCCGATCCGACGGCGATCGCTGGCTGGACGACAAAGATCCCGATGACGAGAAGAAGGATCAGCACACCACGGGTCAGGCACTCCCCGATGGGAAGCATCACGTACTGGGTGAAACTCTGGATATCAAGGACACGCTGGTTGAGATCAGCGGAGTTCCTCCTGAGAAAAAAGGCGTAATCCCTGGAGGCATAGGATCGAAGCACCTTTTCCCTCAACCAGTGGGAAAATCCGAACGCGTAACGGATTCTGACGCTCTCGCTGATCAGGCTTCCGGCACCGGCGAGAAAGAGCATCAGGATCGAGAAGCAACCCGCCGCCACAAGCAGCCCCTCCTCACCGAGAGGCGGAAGCAAATGCAGGAACCATCGGCCAAAGGTGGAGTTGCGGATGCGATCAGGCTCGGAGGCTAACGCGAAGAACGGGAACACCGAGGAGACACCCACGAGTTGAAGCAACCCGTTCAGAAAAATCAGCGAAAGGACGGAAAACAGCCTCAGCCGGCCATAGGGCAGGGCAAGGCGGTAACAGCGGGCAAGAAGCCCGAGGAAGGACTTCAGCATCGTTGTGTTCCGGGAATGAAGGATAGGAGGAATCTCCGGACACGGTCGGTATTCCGCTCAAAACACCACCATACCGCTGCGGCGTAAAGAATCACTCCGGCAAGGATTGCCGCAAAGACGAGAAATCCAAGTTGATCGGGAAGAATCCTGTGCCCATGAAACCCCGTGAAAAAGAGCCACGCCAGAACCGGAAAGTGCACGAGGTAAAGGGTGTAGGAAAACTCGGAGAAAGCCGAGAAAACATCTCCGACATAAGGGGAAGGATGTCTGCCGCGGGAAAAAACCAGGACAAGCAGGACAAACGGGATCCCCACCAGAAGATCCGAACTCCCACTTCCCGCCACCCTTCGGGAAATGGCCAGGGAACCGGCAATAAGGACAATCGCAGTGATTCTGGAGATGCCGTGATCCAGAACCCGACGAAGCCATTCCCTGCCAGAGAGATGGAAAGCCCAGGCCCCAAGGGACCAGATCAGGAGTCCCAGTGGAAAGGATCGCGGAAGCAATCCTAGGATCAAGGCGGCCAAAAGCCCGCAAAGGATACGTTTTGGAAATTTCCCCGACCGAAAAAAAATCAGGAAGAGAGGAAACAAAAGGTAATACCAGAATTCGTTCGCAAGGCTCCAGAGCGGGGAATTCGTCCCGTAACAAGGGACAAGGATCGTCTGGAGGAATCCTGCATTTCCCAAAAAGACTGGGAGGGTATCATTGCAGGGTTCCAGGAGCGAGGGTCCTGAGTGATAGAGGGACCGCCAGATCCCCGCATATCCATCTGCATGAAGGGAGGAACCGATCCCATCCCAGAATGCCGTCAGCACAAGGGCCGGTAGCAGCACCACCCAGAGGCGACTCATCCGGCGGACCATGTAGCCGGACCACGACCACGTGCCATGGTTCAGTGACTTGAGAACGCTTCCTCCGACCAAAAATCCGCTCAGGACAAAAAAAAGAAGCACGGCTTCATGCCCGAGGGATGTCACAAGGTAAAAAGCTTTGAGAAACAGTCCCGGGCGCACCGTTGACGGCAGTTCGGAAAAACCAACAAAAAGGAAGGCTCTCAGATGTTCGAGACAGACCAACAGGGCCGCTCCTCCGCGTAGGGCATCAAGCCACGGAAGTCGCTGCTGAGGTGGGAGGGGGGATCCCACGGTCGGAAAAAGGTCAGGCCGGTTTCCCGATCGCGAAGAGGCGGAAACCGATTTCCCGGAGCCTCGCGTGGGGAAGGATGTTGCGACCGTCGAAGAGGAACGCCGGTTTCAGCATCCCGTCATGGATTTTCTGGAAATCAAGATCACAGAACTCGTCCCACTCGGTCAGGACGGCGACAGCATGTGCGCCCGTGCAGGCCTCCATGGCTGAGCGGACCACGACGAGGTTCGGATTCTCCTCACCATCGAGCACATCGGAACGGATCTGCTCCTCGCTCACCTGCGGATCATAAACCACAACCCTGGCCCCCTCGGCCAGAAGGTCACGGCAGACGGCGATGGCCGCGGTCTCCCTGGTGTCGTTGGTGTCCTTCTTGAAAGCGAAACCGAGGATCCCGATATGCTTGCCGGAGACGGTATTGAAAAGATCACGGACAATCCGGCCGCTGAAGCGGGACTTCTGCCAATCGTTGATCCGGACCACGCTTTCCCAATAGGCAGCGACCTCCGGAAGTCCGAAGTGGTGACAGAGGTAAGTGAGGTTCAGGATGTCCTTCTGGAAACAGGATCCGCCGTAACCGACCGAGGCTTTCAGGAACTTCGGCCCGATGCGGGAATCCTTGCCGATCGCTCGGGCCACCTCATCGACGTCGGCTCCGGTGGCCTCACAGAGCGCGGAGATGGAATTGATCGAGGAAATGCGCTGCGCAAGGAAGGCATTGGCCACCAATTTGGAAAGCTCCGAGGACCAAAGATTAGTGGTCAGGATCTTTTCGCGGGGAACCCAGCGGGCATAGATGGAGGCCACCTTCTCGACAGCAGCCAGACCCTCGGGTGTCTGCTCCCCTCCGATCAAGACACGGTCGGGATTCTCCAAATCCTCGATTGCAGTACCCTCGGCAAGGAATTCCGGATTGGAAAGGACCTGAAAGATGCCCTTGCGGGAATTGGACCTGAGGATGGTGAGCATTGCCTCCGCGGTCTTCACGGGGATCGTGCTTTTTTCGACGATGATCTTCGGCCCCTCGGACTCCTCCGCGATCATGCGCGCAGCGGATTCGATGTACTTGAGATCTGCGGCACGCCCGGCCCCGACACCGTAGGTCTTTGTCGGGGTTCCCACACTCACGAAAATGATGTCGGCATCGCGAATTGCGGCGCGAACATCGGTGGAGAAGAAAAGATTCCTCCCGCGTGCCGATTCCACCACCTCCTTTAATCCCGGCTCATAGACGGGAAGAGTGTCCGAGTTCCAGGCGGCGATGCGCTTCTCATTCGTGTCGGTGATGGTGACGCGAATGTCAGGGCATTTCGCCGCAATCATCGCCATGGTGGGACCTCCGACATAACCGGCACCGAGACAGCAGATGGAAATGGACATATTTGGGGAAGTGAAACGTTAAATTATTCGAGGGTTAAGGGCGTTGGAAAAACAGAAGCGGCTATCAGTTGATGAGCGCTTCTCGGAAATAGGAAATGGTCTTTTCGAGCCCCTCCTCGAGGGGAACCTTGGGCTCCCAACCGAGGGTTTCCCTCGCCAGCGTGATGTCGGGGCGACGTTGTTTCGGGTCGTCCGAAGGAAGGGGTTTGTGGGAAATCCTGGAGCGCCCGCCGACTTTCCTGAGAACCATTTCGGCCAACTGAAGCATGGTGAACTCCCCGGGGTTGCCAAGATTCATGGGACCCACGCATGTCTCCTGTTCCATGAAGCGGAGGAATCCCTCGACAAGATCATCGACATAGCAGAAGGACCTTGTCTGGGATCCGTCACCGTAGACGGTGAGATCATTCCCCTGGAGTGCCTGCACGATGAAATTGGAGACAACGCGTCCGTCGTCCGGAAGCATTCGGGGACCGTAGGTGTTGAAGATCCGGATCACCATGATGTCGACACCGTTCTCGCGGTGGTAGTCGAAGAAAAGGGTCTCGGCACAGCGCTTTCCCTCGTCGTAGCAGGAGCGGAGTCCGATCGGATTGACGTTCCCCCAGTAGGACTCCTGTTGGGGATGAACGGCGGGGTCACCGTACACCTCGGAGGTCGACGCCTGAAAAACCCGGGCCTTCACACGTTTGGCCAGTCCCAGGCAGTTGATTGCCCCGACCACGGAGGTCTTCATGGTCTTGATGGGGTTGTACTGGTAGTGGGGCGGGGATGCAGGGCAGGCGAGGTTGTAGATGCGGTCAACCTCGAACTTGAACGGATCGATAATGTCGTGGCGGACAAGTTCGAAGGCGGGATTCCCGAGAAGATGGCGGATGTTGGACTTCCTTCCGGTAAAAAAATTGTCCAGACAGATGACCTCGTGCCCCTGGCCGATCAGCCTGTCGCAGAGGTGGGAACCGAGGAATCCGGCACCGCCGGTGACAAGTATTCTCATCATTTCTGTTTACCGGAAGAAGGTCCCGCCCGGAAGCCTAAAGAAAAACCCGCGCCCAGCTCACTCCTTGCGGGAGGAGCCATAAACGCCGTTGTCGACATAGGAGCCGTAGTAGTTGCCGGAATAGTAGGAGTCGGCGCCGTCAGGAATGAAGTTCAGAACAATGCCCGAGGGTTTGATATGAATTTCCTCGAGGACCTTGAGGGCGCGGACAACCATCTTGCGCGGCGTCATGAAGGAGCGGACCACGATGCAGAGAACCTGGGCAACCGGCGCCACCAGCAGGGTGTCGCTCACCGCCAGAACTGGCGCAGAGTCGATGACAATCCGGTCGTACGTCAGAAGCGCGGACTGGATGAAATCCCGAAAAGGTTGGCCCGCCAGCAATTCCGAAGGATTGGAAGAACGCCCTCCGGCAGGAAGCACATCAAGCCCCTCCACGCCGGAGGCATGAACGGATTCGGGAAGAGTCTTGGATCCGAGCAGAACTTCCGTCAGACCGGGCTTGCGATTCATTCCGAAGAAAATCCCGGAGATGGTCGGCTTGCGAAGATCGGCATCGATGAGCAGGGTTTTGAGCCCCTGCTGGGCAAGGGTCGTCGCGAAGTTGGAACTGCAGAAGGATTTGCCCTCCGAAGGAATCGCACTCGTGAAGAGGAAGATGCGCTGGTTTTCGACCCGGATATTCATCGCAACGGAGGCGCGGAGGGAGCGGAACGCCTCGGCCACGACCCCTCCCCTGTCCTCCTTGACGACCAACTGGCTTCCCTGCGGAAGAGCGGAGGCCCTGTGGGGATGGCCGATCATGGCCATGACGGGACGGATGGTGTCCTGAGCCTCCGTGATCCTGTCAGGAAGGGCCTTGCGTCCGTGCAGGAGAATCCCCCAAGCCGTTCGGAATCCTGCGATCGCTTCCCTGGACTGTTCCTTGGAAAGGAATCCGAAACGGGACGAGGAAGCCCCCCCTATCTGGGGAATCGCAGAAACAACGGGGAGATGAGTGACATTCTCGACCTGATCGACTGTCTTGAAGCTGGTGTCGAGTTTGTGCAGGCCGATCACCAACGCCAACCCAAGCCCGAGGCCCATGAGAATGGATTGCAGAAAAATGGCGACAGGAGTCTTGCTCACCAGGGCCGCCCCCGTGGCGGTCTCCTGAAGCTGGACGGGAGAATCGGAAAGCTCCTTGGTGACGTCGACCTCCTTGATACGTGAGAGAACGGAATCATAGAGGGCCTTGTCGCTTTCCAGTTCACGCTTGAGATCGTTGTACTCGATGGACTTGCCGGTCACCTCAAGGAGCCGCTTTTCGGCGTTCTCACGGTCGGTTTTGGCCGCCGATTGCTGGGCCTCAAGGTTCGTTCTGATAGACTCCAGGAGACCAACGACATCGGAGAGGACCTTGTTCAGCTCCTGGTTGGAGAGATCGAGTTGGGTCTTGACGGAAATGTAAACGGGATGCTTCTGGCGGTAGCGCTGTTTGGCAAGAACGAACTCCTTCTCCAGGTTCGAGGTCTGCGTGACAAGGGTCGCGACCTTCGTCTCGCCGGCCACGCTCGGCAGGCGGAGAAGTTCCTTGGAATTTCCCTCATTGGCCTTGGCGACCTCGAGGTCGCTGTTGATCTGGGTCAGCTTCGACTGGATCTGGAGCTGGCGCTGGGAGAGTTCGTTGATCTGGTTCTGGGCCTCGAGTTGCATCGACTCGATGGACGCGGCCCGTTCGCGCTCCCGGAACTGCTGCATCCCCTCCTCGGAGGACCTCATCTTCTTGCGCAGGCGCTCGGATTCCTCCATCAGGAAGGAGCTGGCCGATTTCGTTGCCTCGTTCCTCTGGTCGAGAAGGTAGCGGAGGTACTCGTCCGCGTAACCATTGGCAAGTTTCACCGAGAGGGAAGGGTTCGGCGTGGTGAGGAAGATGTCGATCAGGCGCGTGTTGAGACGGTAACTGGCATTCACCCTTTTCATCAGGAGTGACGCGGCCTTCTCGGGGGATGCCTCGTGCCCGAGTCCCATCGCCGAGAGAAACTCCTGATCCTGTGCAAGCTTCAAGTGGTTCACCACCCTGAGGGCAAAGGGATAGCTCCTCAGGAGATCAACAAGCGTGTTGATCATGTCGATGGAGCGGATCTGGTCGTCGCGGACATCCTCGACCTTGCCGCTGAGAACCTTGCTCTTGACCTGCTCGATGAAGAGCACACTGCGTGCCCGGTACTCGTTCTGCTGGGTCGCGATCGTGAAAACCGACCAGAGAACGGAAATCGTCAGAAAGAGGATGATGATCCAGAACCGACCGCGGATGGCATGATAATACTCCATCAAATCAAAGGCCCCTGCCGGCTCGTGATGTGGGTGAAGCGGAATGGTGCCTGTCGGCAGGGTCGGTGCGGAAGGGGAGGACTGCATGGGAGGGATGGGGAAAAGAGTTTTGAAAAAAAGGCGTGTCTCAGTACCAGCTTTCGCCGACGTTGATGACGTCGCCGGGCTGAATTTCAAAACGGTCCGTGGCGGAGTCGGCCAGTTTCTTGGCATTCACCTTCAGTGTCTTGACCGCACTTCCCTCTCGGCGCTTGATCACCACACGCCCGCGGTCAGCGATTCGGGTGAATCCCCCGGCCATACCGATGGCCTCGAGGAGATCCAAATCCTCTCCACCACCGAATTCGTAGGTTCCGGGCTTTCCCACCTGTCCTATGATCGTGAATTTGCGGGTGTTGAAGGAGGCGATGTTCAGATAGATCTGCGGCTCGACAAGGTAGTCGGCATTGTATTTCTGACGGACCAGGGAAGTGGCGTTCCTGACGGAGAGTCCCCCGAGCTTGATTTCCCCAAGGAGCGGAAGCTGTACCATGCCATCCTTGCCGACCCTGGATCGGATGTTCAGGTCAGGTTCCCTGAACACGACCATTTCGATGGTGTCGCCCGGCTTGAGCACATAGTCCCCGTTCACGGCTCCAAGCGAGGAGGATTGACCTGCGGAAGTTTGACCTTGGAAAGAGGGTGCGGATGAAGAAGGGGTATCCGCAACCGGGGAAGAGGACGCGGGGGAGTCCCCGCCCGCGGGCTTGGAAATACTGACTTCGGGAGCTGCGGGAGTGGAATCAACCGGCGTCGCAGGTTGATTCTGTGCATGGACTCCCGCCCCAAGCGCAAGGGATAGCAGGAGTCCTGCCACGGTGAATCGGCTCACGGGGAAGGTCTTGGTACAATTCATGGATCCTCTCATTCTCCAACCGAAGGGGCCGGGATGCAAAACTACAATTGCAGGTTGAGGCTGATTGTCTCGACAAACTGGGCATTCCCAAACGACGGCGCACTGCTTCCCTGCCCCTGATTGTTGAGGGTGGGATTCATCTGGACGGTGTTATTAAGCGAGAGGCGGCGGTTGATTCTCCAGAGCAGGGTTGCCTGGGCGAGAAAGTAATTGCTCGGGGGACTCGATATGGTTCCATTCGTCGACGTGGTGCCCGGCTGGTTCTGAACGGTGTATCCGAGGGTCGCGTTCGCCTCGACATCCTGGAAAAGCTTCTGCGTCAGCGTTCCGCTGAGACTATGGGAAACAAGATACCTTCCCGCCGTGGTGGAGGAGTAGCTTTGGGTCGTGACATAGGCAATGGCGACGCTGGTCTTCTCACGGGGATGCCAGTTCAGGGAGATGTTCAGATTGGGGCGGACATCCGTTCCCTGCTCCCCAAGGGCAATGTTGAAGGACGTCTTCTCGGTGGGTGTGTAGGCGGCTCCCAAGGACCAAGCGGGCCTGATTCCGGAGGGAAGCCCCGAAGTGTTGGTTCCGGAAGTTGAAACGAAATTGGGGCCAAGCCCGGCGGTCACGAGAAACTTGTCATCAAAGATGTATTTGTAGCGCGTGATGGCCGAGACATAGGAACGGTCGTTGCTTTGATTCGCCTGTGTGAATGGAGTCACCAGTCCCGAGGAGTTCGTTGTGGAAGTTGAGGCAAAGGACTGGCGGCTGATACCGAATGCCAGATCCTCGCCAAGATGCGTCTTGTCGGTGAGATCCCAGGTCGGTCCTATCAGTCCGGCAAAGTTGGAGACGGTGCTGTTGGGATTATTGTTGTTCTGGACATTGTAATTGAAGTTTCCCTTCATCTCCGCGGAACTGGAGAGCGTGTACTTGCCATCAATTCCGGCCAGACCCGTGGTTGTTCTCGTATAGGTGCCTGTGGAAATGTTGTTTCCCGTTCCCGATGAGGCGCTCAGGAGAAAATTCAGGACATATCGGCTCATTTCGAGGCCGGTCTTGAAGAGAACCTGCTGGTTGAGTTGGCTCGCCTGGTTGATGCCTCCCCCGGCTCCCGCAACCTGAAAATTCGGATTCAGATAGTAGGTGTAGCCGATGTTGTAGGCGGCGAACACGGACCACGGGCCATGCTCCAGCCTCTCGTAGCCAAGGGTCAGGGCGGGACCTGCGATGGGACTGTTTCCCGGACCATAGGTTGTTTTCGTCACCACGGAGACGCCGTTGGTCGTCCTCGCATAGGTCTTCTTGGCCAGGGCCTGGTTGGAAAGGACCCAACCAAGGACCAGGGAGGGATCGAACTTGAAGGGGGACTCGGCCTTGACGTTGGCCAGAGCCGCCTCGGTCTCTGCATTGAGCTGATCAGGAGTCTGCAGGGAGCCGACCATCGCACCGAAACCATTCGGGGGGGAGGCCGTATTCCGGAAGGGGATCAGATCGACATTCTGCCCCACCCATTGGGATCGGAACTGATCCTGCTGGACCGTCGGAAGCCATTGTCCGAAAGCCTCCCCTGAAGGAACGAGAAAAGCGCATCCCAGCAAAAGCAAGAACACGATCCCGTGGAACCGCTTGCATGGGAAAACGAGGGGCATGGCAGGAGAAGCTAACCGCTTCACGGACGCCCGGTCGCGTCCAAAAATGCGAGGATCTGCACGAGTGCCTGGTTCCAGTGTCCCTGAGCAACCGCAAGATCGGCGGCCACAAGGGAGCGTTCGGATGGTTCGCCCCGTCCGGCACGTCCCGCTTCCTCAAGACTGCGGGCCCCGGCAAGGAAATTGCCCCGACCGACGTAGTACTTGGCCGCCTCCAGCGGATCGGCGGGACAATCCGCCCCGGCTCCCTGAATCAACGATGCACGGCTTTCTGGTAGAGTCACGGGCACGCCATAATGCTTGATCAGGAAGCGACAGGCCTCTTCGGGCTTCCCCTCTTCCGCAATCAGTCGGGCCTGCATCTTGGGATGACCCTTGATGCTTTCGGGATGTGCAGAAAGATAAGCGATGGCACTTGCCCTGTCTGCCGACGACCACCACGCCTCGAGCAAACGTCCCCTGCCCTCCTCTTCCAGAAGTCGGAAATAGGAAGGATCCATGACAGCTTCCCGGATCAGGGAAGGATCGACACCCGGTTGGAGGAGATATCGTTGCCGAGTGACTGGCGAGGCCGCGGCCACCCCGGAAAGCAACGGTAGAAGCTGCGGATGCTGGGAAGCCACCGTGAGCATCGTTCCAAAAAGCTCCCCGGTCCTCGGCACTGTTCCGGCGGCAGGGTTCGCATCCATGATCGACTGTCGTTCCAGCGATATTTTCCAGAGCCGAGCCGCTTCCTTCGGATCCTGATCGGCGAGGATCCAGCCCTGTTGGAAAGGAACGTCAGCATCATCGGGACAGAGCATCCTCTCCGCAGCAAAGAGCGCGGCTGAACGCCCCGGATCGGTTTTTTCCTGGATCAGGAAGGTCGCATATTGGTGAAGCAGTCCCGTATTGAAGGGATAGCGGGCTGTCAGGCGCTCGCATTCGGCAAGCACTGGCCCGGCGGCGCCATAAGGAACGGCTCCGTAAAGACGGAGCACGGCATCACGGGCCCCGATGGTTTCAAAGGGAGGCGTCGGAGGGATCCAAGGCGTCAGTGAGAGAATCATCCAGAGACCCATTGCGAAGATGCCGGCTCCCCCCGCGCTGAAAACAAAGCCCTGCCATCTCCTGCGGGATCCGGTAGCGGACCAAGAGGATGCGGAACATCCCCCCAGGATCAGGATCCACCATCCGAGCTCGACCCGGTGCAGGGGGACGTCAATGAACGAGTGGCAGACTTCCGCCAGAAAAGCCGATGCCATCGACCAGCGGAGAGGCCAGTCCTCGGAGGCAAGCGCCTCTCGGGGAATTCCCAGGAACATCATCAGGAGGACTCCCAGAATCAGGATAACCTCGGCGATGCCAGAGTCGTATGCCATCAGCAACCAGTCGCTTTCGGGGTGTAGCGCTGTCGTCGCATACCGGAGACTGGCCTTGGCATGCAGGGGGTAAAGCAGCGCATAGGTTCCCATCCCATGACCGGTCAATGGTGCTGCCCCGATCATCGGAAGCGTGTCTTTGGCAATTTCAAGACGGGGACCCGCTCCGGTCTCGGAATGATTGCCAGAGGTCAGGCGTTTCCAAAGAGGAGCCCCCGATGTGATGAAGAAGAGGCCTGTCAGAAAAGCGAAGATCAAGGCCGCCGGGAGCAGCCATTTCGGACGTTTTGAAGACGTTCCCAGTCCAACAAACCAAATCAGCAAACCGACTCCCAAAAACATCATCCCCGAACGGGAACGGGATGCAGCCAGAAGCAAGGAAACCTGAAGGGCCAGGCTCAGCGAGGAAAAGAGAAGCAATCGCATCTTTCCCCTCTGGGCGGAATCCAGAAGCAGCCCCGCAGAGAGCACGGCGCCGCTCAGAAGAAATCCGGCCGTGTGATTCCGGTTGGGAAAAAGACCAAACACCCCCTCCATCCCCGGCTCTCGAAGCCAACCGGGAGGAGTGACCAACCCCTTCCAGACAAGAAAGGAAACCACTCCGTAGGCGGCGGAGAAAGCCGTCATCACGGCTACGAGTGCTCTGAAGGGAATGGGCTCCAATGGAGTTGAAAGAAGATACAGGGCGACCAGAATGGATGCGCCCAGCATCACGGCCCAGAAAACCGTTGTGAGCGGTTCGGGAGACATCGGCCAAAAACCGGAATGATTCGGAAGAATCACCCGAAGAAGATCCCGGGTCTCGGAAAGAGCCGGCATCATCAACGGCAGCAGGGAGCAGAGGAGAATTCCCATTCCCAAGATCCAAAATCCAACCGAAACTGACCTCGATGGAGTCAGACGGAATAAAATCCACCCGGCCGTCAGCAGAAAAATTCCCAGCCCCAGTTGTCTCTCCAACCCTCCGGATAAAAGAACAGCCACACAGGATGCCGAGACAAGCATCATCTGAGGGAAACGGCGGAGAGTGTTTTGGCTAAAAATCATCTTTCCGGAAAAAAGAAAGCCGCAGTCCGGAGACTGCGGCTTTCGTGAGAGAAATTAAGACTCTTACTGGGCGCTGAAAGTGTAGGCCTTGGTCGTCGAATTATAGGTCCAACCGATATTATAGGTGATCGGTGTGGCAGCATTGAAGTTAGCCGAAGCCACAGTAGTTCCTGTCACAACTGTGGATCCTCCAGAAGCACCACTGGGGGTGACTTTCCCACCAGTAACGCCGACACCACTGAAAACAACAGGTTGTCCAGCTGCGGACTTAAGTACTGGTAGAGTCAAACTGGCACCGGGCGCAGGATTCGTAATCGCCGTCTTAGTTATGCTGTCACTACCCTTATTGACAGTCAGAGTACCGATGGCGGTGGTGACCGCCCCCTTCACATAATTTGCTGTGGCAGCCCAAGCGACCTCGATGTCCACAGGACCGGCTCCCAAGAGGGTAATCGTGCTGCCGGAGATCTTGGCTGTCTTGGCCTTGGTGGAATAAGTGAAAACCACACCGTTATTCGCGTCGCTCGGGGTTAAAACAGGCGCCGGAATGGCGACCGTGGCATTGGAAGAAAAATTCACAGCGTTGAAGCTGATGTTTCCTACTGTAGCAACACCTGGAGCAACCGTGATTTTATCGATCAGGGCGGCAGGAGAAGCGTAATTGGAATCTGTCCCGAAGGTGGCTGTTACAGTGGCCGCACCTGCGCCGGTGATGCTTCCGGCTCCGGTGGAAGAATTGACAGAAACAGGCCCGGTCGAGCTGTAGGTCACCGAACCTTTCCAATCAGAGGGAAGCCCGGTAAGACTCGTGGTGAAAGAGGCATTTGGAGCGTAGGTGAACTTGCCTTTGCCACTGTCAGCAAAAACAGCCTTGGGGGCGGCCGCCTTATTGATTGTAACGGTGGCTGTGACGGCAGGAGCAGCAGTGTAACCATTGGGAGTGGTGGTGGTCGTAGCAGTCACAGTCACGGAACCGGCCTTGAGGATGGTCCCTTTTCCAGTGGAGTCATTGACGCTCAGTGTCGTGGGGTCACTGGAAACGTAATGAATGGCAGCTTTGGAAGCCGCAGCAGCACCAAGCGCAACCTGAGCAGCTCCTCCGGTCACATAGACCGTGGAAACAGCTTTGAACGTGATGACGTCGGCTTTGGATGCGGGTGCACCTGCCGCGAATGTTTTGGCACCCGTGAGCGCCAATGCAAGGATTGCAGTGATGGAGAGGAGTTTGGGGGTATTCATAGGGGCTATTAAAATCTAGCTCATGAAATCCTAGGGTCAATAGATTTTTTCAAGGGGAAAAAAGCTTTTTCTTTCCAGGACATGGCTTTCCGAAGGCGAAAAAATCACCTGCTACCATGGCATTTCTCCCCACAGACCCGGAGTGATCTCCCGCCTTCGGAGGCACGCCATGAATCCCGGCCATTGGACCCCCACCCCTGCTCCCTACTGTTTTAACCCCAGTTTCTTGAGTTTGGCGGCTATCACAACTTGGCAATACGGGTTCCTGCCTTTGTTGTTCTTATAATAATCTTGGTGATAGTCCTCGGCGGGATAAAAGGCCTTGAGAGGAACGATCTCCGTCACGATGGGAACGGGATAGAGGGCCTGGGCATTTTTTTTGGAAGCCTCCGCTTGAACCGCCTGCTCCGGCGATTCGGTGAGAATGATCGAGCGGTATTGGGTCCCGACATCGGCTCCCTGCCTGTTCAGGGTCGTGGGATCATGGACTTTCCAGAAAAGTTCGAGAATCTTGTCGTAGCTGACCTTCGATGGATCGTAGTTGACTCTGATCACCTCGGCATGACCGGTCGTACCTGAGCAGACCTGCTCGTAGGATGGGTTCGGCACCGCTCCCCCGGCGAATCCGGAGGTCACCTTGGTCACTCCGGGGAGTTGCTCGAAGGCCGCGTCCAGACACCAGAAACATCCGCCTCCGAGGACCGCGGAGGCGCTGGAACCATTGGTTTGTCCCGGCGACGGGTCCGGCTCCACGGCCATCGCAAGGTTGATGATGGCAATACCGGACATGATAACGGGAACGAATGAAAAGAGCATCCTCATAGCAGGACTCTCGGTCAATGCGCGGGAATTGCCAGAGCAATCGGCACTGCCGGATTCCAACCGAAATGCACGTGCTACCGGCGGTCGGGTTCGAACCGACACATCTTTAGAGGATACCGGATTTTGAGTCCGGCGCGTCTGCCAATTCCGCCACGCCGGCGAGCGCTAATCAAATGAAACTACATCCGGAACGGTTTCCCTGCCAAGCGGCAAAGCAAGGACTATCCGCGCAGGGAGCAAACCGACGCATCATACGCATCCCGTGCCTCGGCATGCGTCGAGGCACTGGTGTGGAGATCCCTAAGCAAACCATCCTGCATGCCATAGATCCACCCGTGCACGGTGAGATCCTGCCCGCGGTCCCATGCGTCCCTCACGACGGTGGTCTTGCTGACGTTGGCAACCTGCTCGATGACATTAAGCTCGCAGAGCCTTGAAAGGCGCTCCTCCTCCCCCGCTTGGGCATCCAGCAGGGGCTGATGCTTTCGGAACACGTCATCCACATGGCGGAGCCAGTTGTCCGCTAGTCCCACGCGATCGCCCCTGAGTGTGGCAAGGACACCGCTGCATCCGTAATGACCGCAGACGATGACATGGCGGACCTGCAGGATATCGACGGCAAACTGGATGACCGAAAGGGAGTTGAAATCCGTATGGGCGACGACATTGGCCACGTTGCGGTGGACGAACACCTCCCCGGGAGCCAGTTGCACGAGTTTTTCGGCCGGGACCCGGCTGTCGGCGCATCCGATCCAAAGGAAATCGGGCTTCTGGGCGACGGCGAGATGCTCGAAAAACTTTGGATCGGCCGCCCGCTGATCGGCGGCCCACACCCTGTTCCTTTCAAAGAGAAATTGCAGCGCTTCCATGATGATTGAGTCTGTCAGGAAAGGAAACCGCACTTCACGAAAAAAGTCCCGGACGCAATGCGTCCGAGGCAGGAATACGGAATCCGACTCGGGAAGATCAGACAGCCTCCTTGGCAAGGATCTCGGCGACCAACGCCGTCCATCCCGTCTGGTGCGAGGCACCGAGGCCCTTGCCGTTCTCGCCATGGAAGTACTCGTTGAAAAGAACCAACTCCTTCCAGTGCGGATCAGACGCGTACCGCGGGTCCCCTCCGTGGCAGGGGCGTTTCCCCTCGCTGTCCGGAAGGAATATCGAGACAACCCGCTCCGCAAGGAGTCGGGCCGCCTCGCCGAGGCTGACCATGGTCCCGGATCCGGTTGGAAACTCGACAAGAAAGGAACCCCCGTAAAAATGATCGTAGGTCTCTAGCGCCTTGATGATCATGAAATTGATCGGCATCCAGACGGGTCCGCGCCAGTTGGAATTCCCCCCGAACATTCCGCTCTTCCCCTCTGCCGGCTCGTAGCCGACGGAATAGACGGTGCCGTTGACGGTGTAGGAATACGGGTTCTTCTCGTGGAACTTGGAAACCGAGCGGATGCCGTGGGGGGAAAGAAACTCCTGCTCGTCGAACATGTAGCGGAGAATGCGCTCAAGGCGGTTCCTGGGAGTCACCGTCAGCAAATGGATGGAGTCGAGGGAAGAAGATCCTTGGTTCACCTCCAGAAGGCGCGACGCAAGTTGCGGCCTGTTCTTCATGAACCACTGGAGGCGAGACCTGTATCCGGGGCTCCGGTTATTCTGCTCGGGGGTGACGTAGCTCGTGGCCAGGAGGGGGATGAAGCCCACCAGCGAGCGGACCTTAAGTGGTATGTTCCGTTCGCCGAGCTGGAGATGATCATAGTAGAACCCATCCTCCTCGTCCCAGAGACCCGATCCACCGAAGTCGTTCATCGCCTCGACAATGCGTGCGTAGTGCGTGACAAACTTCGTTCCCATGTCACCGTAGACCGGATTGTGGAGTGCCAGTTCGAGCGAGATGCGGAGCATCATCAGGCAATAGAAGGCCATCCACGAGGAA
>Ga0007862_1000306_pt1 | contig 15939 bp, 13 predicted proteins | sample CryBogCBH20Aug07_FD_71206 | JGI IMG/M metagenome (GOLD analysis project Ga0007862, IMG submission 71206) | Freshwater microbial communities from Crystal Bog, Wisconsin, USA - CBH20Aug07 | ecosystem: Environmental > Aquatic > Freshwater > Lake | place: Crystal Bog, Wisconsin, USA | collected... | reverse complement strand
CTTGGGATCGGTGTCGCGGTCATGATCATTTGATGGGGGACCATGCCATTTTGAATCCCCTTCTTCCTGAGTGCCAGACGTTGGTGGACGCCAAAGCGATGTTGCTCATCGATGATGATGAGGCCGAGGCGCGCGAAGTCGATATCGTCCTGAAAAAGAGCATGAGTCCCGATCGCGAGTCCGGTTTTGCCGCCCGCCAGATCCGCCAGCGCGGTATTGCGCTCGTCCTTTTTGAGTCGGCCGGAAATAAAGCTCACCTTGACGCCAAGGGGTTCAAGCCAATGGGTGAAACTTCGGGCATGTTGGTCAGCTAGAAGGTCTGTGGGTGCCATCACGGCGACTTGGTATCCAGAAGCCAATGCAGCCAGAGCGGCCAAAGCCGCGACCACCGTTTTCCCACAACCCACATCCCCCTGGACCAGACGCATCATCGGTGTTGAACGTTCCAGATCCGAAAGAATTTCCGTGACCACTCGCTCTTGTGCGAGGGTCAGCTTAAAAGGGAGGGCGCTAAGAAATGAGGATCGAACGGCGGGGGGGAGCTTGAGCTCGGGGGCCATCTGATGGCGAACCCGGCTTCTGTAACGGCTCAGGCTGAGGTGATGCGCCAAGAGCTCCTCATAGGCGAGGCGACGACGGGCGTTTTCCAGTGACTGGCTTCCAAGACCAAGACCTGGAGCAGGACGATGAAGCGCAATGAGGGCATCCTTCAGCGAGGGACCCAGGGGGAATGGGGGAGGGTGGCCCTCCAGCAGATCATGAAGCCCGTCAATCTGTTCGAGAGCCTGGCTGACGAGTTGACGTAAGGTTTTTTGATGGACGCCTTCGGTCACGGGATAAACCGGCGTTAGGCAGGCTTCAGGTGATGAAAGACCCTCTTCATGGGGAAATTCATAGTCAGGGTGGCTGACCTCAAGTCCCTGAAATCCGAAGCGGACCTCACCAAAGCATCGCAATCGTCGCCCGGGGGTGAACTGTAGTTCTTGATGTCGTGTGAAATGGAAAAACCGCAGAGTCAGCAGACCACTGGGATCCTGGATGCGAACCAGATAACTGCGGCGAGCGCCCTGACGAATTTCAACGCTAAGAATATCGCCTTCGACGAGGACGGTTTCACCAGGTCGTGCCTGAGCAATCGGCGTCAGCCTGGTTCGATCTTCATAGCGAAGTGGCAGGTGAAAAAGAAGGTCCTGAACAGAGAGAAGATCGATCCGCTCCAGTTTTTGAGCGGTTTTAGCCCCTACCCCACGAAGCGAGGCGATCGATCGACCATGAAGAGGCGTCGAAATAGTCAGGGCTAAGGAGAAAGATCAGCCGGCGAGAACCAGAACAGCATCCATCTCGACTTCTGCGCCTCGAGGGAGGGCAGCAACGCCAATGGCAGCCCGGGCAGGATAGGGTTGGCTGAAGTAGGTGCTCATGATCTGGTTGACCTTGGCAAAATGGCCAAGATCGGTCAGGAAGACGTTGAGCTTAACCACATCATCCAAGGAGCCACCGGCGGCTATTGCCACTGCGCTGAGGTTTTCAAAGACCCGATGAATCTGGTCATCAATCGGACCTTCAACCAAGGCCATGGTCTTGGGGTCCAAGGGGATCTGGCCTGAAAGGTACACCGTATTGCCGGTCTGGATGGCTTGCGAATAGGTGCCGATGGCTTCCGGGGCGAGGTCGGTGTGAATGGCCTTCTTACTCATGGGTGCTCTTTTTGCGGAGTTCGGATTTAACGCGGGAAATCTTAAGAACAATCGAGAGTTTGCGAAGTTCCTTGACGACCTGCGCGAGATGGTTTCGGTCTCTGACCATCAGTGTAATGTAGTCAATCGACAACTGGCTGTCCTGATTGACGATTTGCACATTCTCGATGTTCGCACGCATCCTTGAAATCGTCGCAGCCACCTTGGCCAGGGTTCCCACCTGATTCATGAGTTCGATGCGGATCAAGGCGGGGAATTCGCCGCGGGCTTGCTTGTCCCACTGGACATCAACCCAGTTTCCATGGCGCTTGCGCAACTCTTCGATGTTATTGCATTCAGTGAGATGGACGACGATGCCCTTGCCTGGATTGAAAAATCCGATGATGGGATCGCCGGGGATCGGTCGGCAGCATTTGGCGAGCTTCACCACCATGCCCTCGGTCCCACGAATAATAAGGGGTGTCAGTGAGGGGTGCTTTTCGGATGGAGGGCTTCCAATTTGTTTGGGACCCAGATCGACCAGCTGTCTTGCCACCAACATAGGGAGACGATTGCCGAGACCCAAGTCTTCAAGAAGCGCATCCCGATTGGGGATATCGAGTCGTTGAAGGAGTTTTCCGATTTGATCCTCGGGAATGCTCTCGTACTGATAACCCAGGGTTTCGAGCTCTTTTTCTAACAGCCGCTGTCCAAGCGCAATGCCTTCCTGCATTTTAAAGTTGCGCAGGTGGTTCCTGATGGCAGCCCGCGCTTTTGCCGTGACAACAAAGCTGAGCCACAGCGGATTGGGTCTTGCCCACGGAGCGGTGATGATCTCGACCGTCTGGCCGTTTTGAAGAATGGTCTGGAGTGGAGCGAGCTGACGGTCGACTCGGGCAGAAACACAAGTGTTCCCGACATGGGTATGGACGGCGTAGGCAAAGTCAACAATGGTGGCCTGACGCGGGAGCTTGATGATCTGGCCCCGAGGGGTAAACACATACACTTCACGCTGGAACAGGTCGACCTTGAGGTTGTCGAGGAATTCAAGGGAGTCCCCGGCACTTTGCTGAATTTCCAGGAGGTCTTGGAGCCATTCGTGCGCTCGGGCCTGACTCTGTGCCTCGGCGTCCTTTTCATCGCTTTTGTAAAGCCAGTGCGCGGCGATGCCCGCTTCTGCGAGCTGATGCATTGCGCGGGTGCGGATCTGAATTTCGATCGGCTGGCCAAAAGGGCCTGCCAGAACCGTATGAAGTGACTGATAGCCATTCGCTTTGGGAACGGCGATGTAATCCTTGAAACGGCCCGGGACCGGTTTGTAGAGATTATGAACAACCCCGAGGGTTCGATAGCAGTCGTCGATGTTTTCCACGCTGATGCGGAAGGCATAGACATCGAAGACCTCCGCAAAAGGTCTGCGTTTTCGCACCATTTTCTGGTAGATACTGAAAAGGTGCTTTTCCCTACCGATGACTTCGATGTTTGCTAAGCCCGCGTCATCGAGCCGCTTCTTGATGGAATTCTCGATGCTGGAGACGACTTCTTTTCGGTTGCCTCTGGCCTTCTTGACAGACTGAGCGAGGACCTTTGCCCTGAGCGGGTACATGGCGGCAAAGCCGAGATCTTCGAGCTCAAGCCGTAACTGATGCATCCCGAGTCGATTGGCGATAGGCGCGTAAATGTCCAGCGTTTCCGCTGCAATTCGACGGCGCTTGTGACTCGCCATGGTCTCGAGCGTCCGCATATTGTGAAGACGGTCAGCCAGCTTGACCATGATCACCCGAAGATCCTTGACCATGGCCAGGAACATTTTCCTGACGTTCTGAGCTTGGGTTTCTGCGCGGGATTTGCTGTCGATACGGCCCAGCTTGGTGACGCCGTCAACCAATTCAGCCACTTCCTCGCCGAATTGCTCAATGAGTTCGGACTTGGTGACCGGGGTATCCTCGATCACATCGTGCATGATGGCCGCCATGATTCCGCGCATGTCCATGCGCATGTCAGCTAGGATCAGCGCAACGGATAGGGGATGGCAGATATAGGGTTCCCCGGTGAGCCGGGTTTGTCCCTCATGGGCTCGATTGGCAAGTTCGTAAGCCCTGACGACCTCAGCGACCTGCTCGGGTTCCAGATAGCTGGAAAGCGCCGTGCACAGTCGCCGGATCAGCTTTTCCTGGGGTTCTTCGATTTCTTCACGAGCCGCGAGCATGTCTTTAGTTGAATGTCATGGTGCGGTTGAGCTCGGATACCCAGAGGGAGAATTAGTCGAAGTCCTCGTCGTCGAGGTCCGGACCCGGTGTAGGGAAGGGTGGCCGGGAGAGAGTAAAGCGGTCCTGCTTTACGGGAACACTAAGGTAATCTCGTGTAATGTCACCCGAAGCGATTTCGCGTAAAGCGACCACGGTCGGTTTGTCATTCTCCCAAGCTACCTTGGAATCTTCGGGGTGGATGGTGAGCTGGCGCGCACGCTTTGCGGCGACTAAAACCAGCTGGAAACGGTTGTCTACATTATCGAGACAATCTTCGACGGTCACTCTTGCCATGAATTTGAATACTCTCAATCAGTAACTTGCTTTAGCTTGGTTTTTACCCCAAACGTCAGGATTTGTATAGACCAAAAAGCACGCAGGCCCTCACTCAATGGGGCCTACGCGCTGGTTTAGGGACTTACTTGTTGCGGCTTTCAAGCATGGCAACGGCCGGCAGTTTCTTGCCTTCCAGGAACTCAAGGAAAGCACCGCCACCGGTCGAGGTGTAAGAAACATCCTTTTCGATGCCGTACTTCTCGATGGCTGCGAGGGTATCGCCGCCACCGGCGATGGAGAATCCCTTGCCGGTCGCCACGGCTTTAGCAACTTCCTGCGTGCCATGGCTGAATTGTTCGATTTCGAATACACCAACGGGGCCATTCCAGACGATGGTGCCAGCTGACTGAATGATTTCAGCATAACGAGCCGCAGTGTCTGGTCCGATATCGAGAATCAGGTCGTCATCGCTGACATCCTGTACTTTCTTGATGGTCGCGGCAGCTGATTCTGAAAACTCTTTGGAGGTCACGACATCGGTCGGGACGGGAATCTCACCGCCGCGCGACTTTGCTTTTTCCATCAGGCGTTGGGCTTCCGGGATCAAGTCGGCTTCATACAGTGATTTCCCGACGGGGTATCCCGCTGCAGCGATGAAGGTGTTGGCAATGCCGCCGCCGACGATCAGCTGGTCACACAAATTTGACAGGGATTCCAGAACTTCAAGCTTTCCAGAAACCTTGGATCCACCGACGATCGCCAGCAGGGGACGTTCCGGGCTCTTCAGTGCCTTGCCCAGAGCATCCAGTTCTGCAGCCAGAAGGAGACCTGCACAGGCCACCGGCGCGTGAACGCCCACACCGTGAGTCGAGGCTTCGGCCCGGTGCGCTGTTCCAAAGGCATCCATCACGTAGACATCGCAGAGTCCGGCCATGCGCTTGGCCAGATCTTCATTGTCTTTCTTTTCGCCCTTGTTGAAACGGACGTTTTCGCAAAGGATGACCTCACCGTTGGCGCTGTCCACACCATCCAGCCAATCCTTGGCGAGCGTGACGGGCCTGCCCAAAAGGGCGCTCAGGCGATCCGCTACCGGCTTCATGGAGGATTCCTCTGCAAACTCACCTTCGGTAGGACGTCCCAGATGAGACATGACCATGATGCGGCTCGCACCGGCCTTCAGGCAGTGCTCGATCGTCGGGACGCTGGCGCGGATGCGCGTCTCGCTGGTTACTTTTCCGTCCTTGACGGGCACATTGAGATCCGCACGGATCAGAACACGCTTTCCGGTCAGATCAAGTTCGGTCAGTCTCTTGAAACTCATGTGAAGATTCCTGCTGGTTGGATGTAACTGAATGAAGTCAGGGTGGATTATTCGGGGGAGCGCCATTTGATGGAGCAGCCCATGCTGGCCGTTTGTTCCGAGGGGCCAGAGCCTGTCTCAGCGATCATTCGCATGGCCTCGAAGAGGTCGCGGCGGACCTCTGGGCCTGCGGCGTGGCGGCCACTCTCATCAATTCTTCCGCGGTATTGAAGTCCAAGGTCGCGGTTGTAGCCGAAGAAATCAGGTGTGCAGACCGCCCCATAGGCTTTTGCGATCGACTGGGTTTCATCGAGGAGATACGGAAACGGGTAGCCGAACTCATCGGAGATCCGTTTCATGTTTTCAAAGCTGTCTTCCGGATATTCGCGAGGATCGTTGGACATGATGGCGACACTGCCAATGCCCAGAGTCAGGAGCTCCGCAGTGTCGCGTACTAGACGATCCTGAATGGCTTTGACATAGGGGCAATGGTTGCAGATGAACATGACCAGAAGCCCGTTAGGCCCCCGACAGTCCTCAAGTGACCAAATTCGACCGTCGACTCCGGGAAGCGAGAAGTCGGGTGCGGGAATGCCGAAGTTACAGAGGGGTGTATGGATCAGAGCCATCGAGGGATTCCTTAATCAGCCGGGTATTCTAGCAAAACTGGCACTCCATGGCCCGCGCGACGGGGCCTGGCGCCCTGGTCAGCGTCCTACCGGATCTTCATGCGCCAGAGGATCCAGGTCACGATACTCAATGCCAGAAATCCGGGGAAGGCCACCGAGAAGAGAGGGTTCATTTCATAAACGAGTCCCAAGTGGCCAAACATCTTGTCAAAAAGATGGAAACCGAGGCCAATGACGACACCCGCGACTATGCGTTGTCCTGTTCCGACCTCGCGTCGCACGGTCATGACGAATGGCACAGCAACCATGAGCATGATCAGGGTGACCAGGGGGTTCATGATGCGCCCCCAGAAAGCCTGCTCTACGATCTGTGAGGCCTGTCCGTTTTCCTTCAGGTACTCCATGTAGTGGAGTAGTTCAACGACGGAGAGGTTCTCAGGGCGGATGACAAAGGCATTGAGCAGGTCGGGTGCCAGAACCGATGACCAGTCCGTATCGTCCTGATGTTCGGTTACGGTCTTGTTGTCTTGAAAATAGGTGGTGCTGATGTTCTTGAGCCGCCATTGCAGTCCGGTGTGAACTGCCTCCTTCGCGTGCGTTGCCTTAAGGAGATCCCGGGACTCTCCAACGTCGTAGATGTTGATCTTGCCCAAGGTCTGCCGCTCATAGATCGAGCGGATGTTGATAAACACATTGCGATCGCGCACCCAGAATCCATATTTGGAGCGGGAGGTCACCTGATCCGTTTGGGCGATGGATTTGAGATTCTGTGCGGCACGCTCAGAGGGCGGGGCGATGAGCTCCCCGACCAGAATGGACAACACAAGCAGGACCACCCCGCCCAGAAGGACGGCACTAATGATTCGAATACGCGAAACGCCCGCTGCTTGCATGGCCACGAGTTCTCGATTGTTGGCGAGAGCGCCCAAGGTCACGAGGCTACCCACCAGCGCAGCAGGTGCCTGAAGCTCGTAGAAGTTTCGAGGCAGGGTGAGCAGAAGATAGGCAAAAATCTGCTTCATGCCATAGGCGCCTTTGCCCATGTCACTGAGTTCGTCGGCAAAGCTAAAGAACGTTAGCAAAGTCAGAAGGACAAGCAGCGCAATCAATGCACCCTTGATGACTTCGCCGGCGATGTAGCGGTCAAGACTCCCGATCATTTTTTAGGGGTACCTGCTGAGGCGGTGACGGATCCAGCGCGGGCCAAGATTTTTGAGGAACAGGGCCATCGTCATGACTCCAAGCAGCCCGTAAATTAGGGCATAGGCCGACCACCAGGGCAATTTGCCGCTCATGAGCATGCCTTGGGTAATCTTCTGGACGTTTTCGTAGACGATATAAATGATGAAGGCGTAGAAAACGCTGCCATAGGGACCTTGCCTGGGTGAAACGCGGGACAGGGGCACGGCCAGAATGGCCAATGCTATGACGCCGAGGGGAATGCCGATACGTTTCTGAAACTCGGCCAATTCCTTTGGGGTGCCACTGACAAGGAGTGCGGTGCTCGACATCGCTTCCCGCTTGAGACTATCAGCGACCTCCTCGGGGCCACTGATTCTGACGCCGTATTCGTCAAACTCGCTGATCGTATAGGTAGGGTCTCCGGGTACCCCCTGATAGCGCTTGCCGTGATTCAAGATGACAAAGTTGTCACCGTTGGGCACCTTCTGAAGCCTTCCTGAGTCTGCGATGACGACTGAGGTGGAGGAGTTTTTGCTGCTCTGGACGAAAATTTTGCGCATGTTCTGCTCTTCATCCATCTCTTCGGCGTAGAGGACGATGTCGCCTGAGCTGAACTCATTGAATCGGCCGGCCTTGATGCCGCGGATGTCATGGGTTTCAGTGTCGCGGTTGATGAGTTCCTGGCTTTTTCGCTCGCTCCAGGGCATGACCTCAAGCGCCATGACGATCGAAATGAGGAAGACAGGGAGGATGACCCAGGACAGCGCCTGAAAAATGCGTTTGGAACCGACCCCGGCAGAGGCGAGGACAGACATTTCATGGTCCCGGTACATTCTCCCCATGACACTCAGAACGGCCATGAAGGCGGACGGGGGGATCAGGATGGCTATGGCAGAAAGAGTTTTGAGGCCAAGTAGCGAAAAGACGGTTTCGGAGGCGACGTCCCCTTCGATGGCTTTCGTCAAAATCCCCAGAAACTTCCGGCTGACGATGATCGTCACCAGAACTAAAAGGATCGAAAGCAGTGTCTTGAGAAGCTCCAGTGCGATCATCCGGTCGATGACCGTGATGAGTGAACGACTAGCGCGGCGGGTGGTCCTAACGATCGGGTCGTTCATGCGTCGTTTTGGCTGAAGGTCTCGGCATCTTGGTGTCAGGATAACGGCCTGGGTCCTCAAGAGGCGGTTTCGCCTTGGACGGACGGCCAGTTTGCTTGCTATGCTTCCGGGCTAATCATTTCCGGGGTTAAAAGCCGGCAACATATCGCGCCCGCAACCTATCCGAAAATCCAGTTATCCGGAGCGACAGTTTACTATGGACTACCAGGTTAAATCCGAATTTGTCGAAAACCTTGAGGCGTCATGCCTTATCGTCGGGTTTTACAGCAAGCGAAAGCTTACCCCGACGGCAGAGGCACTGGATGCCCGACTTGATGGGCTCCTTGAGCGACTTATGAAGCGGGATGACCTCTCAGGGAAAGCCGGGGACCTCCTGATGATCGGGAATACCGGTATCGAAGGGATTGAACGCATTATTGCCGTGGGTTTCGGCAAGAAAGAGGAACTGACAGTTGCCTCGTACCGCAAATCCCTGGCTGCTGCTGCGCGAGCCGTTTTGGGAACGCCCGCCAAGCATGTTGTGAGTGCGCTCCACGAGGTTGGGGTCAAAGGTCAGGATGTTCGCTGGAGTGTCCGCCAGTTCATTGAGATTTTTGAAACCGCGGCCTACAAGTTCACTGAACTCAAGACTGACCCTCCGGTAACCAAGGTCAAGGTGTCTCGTGTGACCTTCCTTGACGCTGCGACTCATGACAGCGAAGCCCTGGAGCAAGGCCTTCTTGAAGGCCAAGCGATCGCCTCAGGGATGAACATCGCACGGGAGCTTGGAAATCTTCCTGGAAACATCTGTACGCCGAAGTACCTTGCCGGGGAAGCTGAGCGGATTGGCAAGGCACATAAGAAACTCAAGACCAAGATTCTTGATGAGGACGATATTGCCGAACTGGGGATGCATTCGTTTCTTTCGGTCTCCCGTGGCAGCGAGGAGCCGGCGCGACTGATCATCATGGAATACAGCGGTGGTGCGACTAAAAGTGCCCCCCATGTTCTTGTGGGCAAGGGTTTGACCTTCGATGCTGGCGGCATTTCAATCAAGCCTTCTGCCGGCATGGATGAAATGAAATATGACATGTGCGGTGGAGCCAGTGTGATCGGCACCATGGCAGCGATCGCAGAACTCCAGCTGCCGATCAATGTGGTCGGTTTGGTTGCAGCTTCTGAAAACCTGCCGTCAGGTTCCGCCAACAAGCCAGGTGACATCGTCAAAAGCATGGCGGGTCTTACGATTGAAATTCTTAATACCGATGCCGAAGGCCGTCTGTTGCTCTGCGACGTATTGCATTATGCAAAACGTTATGAACCCGTGTCCGTTATCGATCTGGCAACTCTGACGGGGGCCTGTATTGTCGCTTTGGGGCGCCATCCCAGCGGCCTTTGGAGTAACGATGATGCGCTTGCTGCATCCCTGATCAAGGCCGGCGAAGTGTCGCATGATCGTGTCTGGCGCATGCCTCTGTGGGAGGAGTATCAAGACCAGCTCAAATCTAACTTTGCAGACCTTGCCAACATTGGTGGCCCGGATGGCGGAAGTATTACGGCGGCCTGTTTCCTCTCCCGGTTCACCAAGGATTATCCGTGGGCGCACGTCGATATCGCGGGAACCGCCTGGAAGACGGGAGCCGACAAGGGCGCTACGGGGCGACCCGTTCCTCTATTGATGCAGTATCTTCTTGATCAGGCTTCATGACCACTCGGGTCGATTTTTACGTTCTCCAGTCTGATGATCCAGCGACACGCCGGATCACGGCCTGTCGGCTGATTGAAAAGATCTACCGTCAGGGGCTTTCTGTGTTCGTGAGTCTCGATACCGAGGAGGAAGCAAAACGCTTCGATGATCTCCTCTGGACCTTTCGTCAGGGGAGTTTCGTTCCTCATGAACCCTACGATCCCCAAGGCGACGAGGCTCCGGTCCTGATTGGTTTTGGTGGGCCAGTCCCAGGCGGTCAGGACGTGCTTCTCAATCTCGGCGGTAACATGCCGAGCGGACATGACGGATATCCCAGGATTGCTGAAATTGTTGATCAGGATCCTGAAGTCCGCCTTGCAGGGCGCACTCGTTACCGGCAGTATCAGGCCTCCGGTATGGAGCTCCAGACTCACCAACTCTGATTCGGGTCCTTGGACCCGTTATTCGCACTTGAAGGCCCCATCGATCGAGGGTGATCTGGGCCGACTCAGCCTACTCAGGAAACATGGATAAGACTTACGAACCCCACAGCATCGAACAGCGTTGGTACGAATTTTGGGAAGGACAGGGCCATTTCCGTCCGTCAGGTGAGGGCACGCCATTTTGCATCATGATCCCGCCGCCCAACGTGACCGGCAGCCTCCATATGGGGCATGGGTTCAATAACACCATCATGGACACCCTCATTCGTTTTCGCCGAATGCAGGGGCACAACACGCTCTGGCAGGTCGGTACCGACCATGCTGGTATCGCGACTCAGATGGTCGTTGAGCGGCAGCTGGCAGCCCAGTCCATCACCCGGCTGGATCTGGGTCGTGAGAAATTCCTGGAAAAAGTCTGGGACTGGAAGGCAGAGTCCGGTGGCCATATCACACGTCAGTTGAGGCGATTGGGGTCCTCCGTCGATTGGGCGCGTGAGCGGTTTACCATGGATGAGGGGCTTTCAGAGGCGGTCAAGGAAGCCTTTGTCCGGCTCTATGATGATGGCTTGATCTATCGGGGAAAACGCCTGGTGAACTGGGACCCTGTCCTGCACACCGCGATTTCCGACCTTGAAGTTCAAAGCGTCGAAGAAAAGGGCAGTCTCTGGCACTTCAGATATCCCCTCAGCGATGGCTCGGGTCAGTTGGTGGTCGCAACCACCCGTCCTGAGACCATGCTGGGTGACACGGCGGTGGCGGTGCATCCTGAAGATGAACGCTATCGCCATCTGATCGGTAAGACGATTCGCTTGCCTTTGGTGGGCCGGGAAATTCCTATCGTTGGTGATGAGTATGTCGACCCACAATTCGGTACGGGCTGCGTCAAGATCACGCCCGCCCATGATTTCAACGATTATGAGGTCGGCAAGCGCCACCAGTTGCCGCTCATCAATGTATTCGACCAGAATGCCCGGATTCTTCCCGAATTCACCGTCCTGACCTTTGGTCAGTATCAGGCCGGACATGGTGAGAGGGCTCCACTAGCCTATGCCGGGCTGGATCGCTTTGAAGCCCGTGAAAAGATCGTCGAGGACCTCAAGACACAAGGATTCCTGGAAGCGATTGAGCCCCATGCGCTGAAGGTGCCCAGGGGAGATCGCTCCGGCGTGGTGATTGAACCCTGGCTTACGGATCAGTGGTACGTGGATGCGAAGAAACTCGCTGGTCCCGCCATCGAGGCTGTAGAAGATGGCCGGATTCGGTTTGTACCCCAGCAGTATGAGAATCTTTATTTCTCCTGGATGAGAGATATCCAGGACTGGTGCATTTCCCGTCAGCTTTGGTGGGGGCATAGGATCCCGGCTTGGTATGACGAAACCGGACATGTCTACGTGGGTCGCGATGAGGCAGAGGTCAGGCAGAGATATTCTCTTGCCGAGACAACGCGACTGCATCAGGACGAAGATGTACTCGACACCTGGTTCTCTTCAGCGCTATGGACGTTTTCGACCTTGGGCTGGCCTGAAAAGACCCGGGAACTCGCACTTTTTCATCCGACAGACGTGCTGGTCACCGGTTTTGACATCATCTTCTTCTGGGTGGCTCGCATGATCATGATGACCATGCATTTTATGAAGCATCCGGATGGCAGCCCCCAGGTCCCTTTCAAGACAGTCTATGTTCATGGACTGGTCCGCGATGCCGAAGGACAGAAAATGTCCAAGTCCAAAGGGAATGTTTTGGATCCCCTCGACATCATTGACGGCATCACACTGGATGCTCTGGTGGCCAAGAGGACCACGGGGTTGATGCAGCCCCAGATGGCTCAAAAGATTGATAGCCGGACCCGAAAGGAGTTTCCGGATGGCATCGCATCTTATGGGTGCGATGCGCTCCGATTTACCTTTGCCTCGCTGGCTTCAACCGGGCGAGACATCAAATTCGACATGGGGCGTGTCGAGGGCTATCGAAATTTCTGCAACAAACTGTGGAATGCAGCCCGTTTTGTGATCATGAATACCGAAGATCAGGTGCTGGATGGAACAGATTACCGCCTGAGTCTTGCCGATCGTTGGATTCTCTCTCGTTTGAATCATGCAATTGAGGAAACGACCACGGCATTCAATGATTTCAGATTCGATCTTGCGGCGAGGAGCCTTTACGAATTTATCTGGAATGAATATTGCGACTGGTATCTCGAGCTAGCCAAGGTCAGTCTCCACAGCGATGACGCGGCCTTGCAGATGGGGACTCGGAGAACCCTGGTCGAAGTCTTTGAGACGGTGCTTCGTCTGACCCACCCGGTCATGCCCTTTATCACGGAGGAAATCTGGCAGAAAATTGGACCTTTGGCTGGGAAGCGAGGGTCTACGATCATGCTTCAGCCCTATCCTCTCCCCGAGTCATCGCGCACGGACAAAACCAGTGAGGTGACGATTGAGTGGATGATGGCCCTTCTGCTGGGCATCAGAAGAATTCGGGGTGAAATTAATATCGCTCCGGGCAAGCCGCTAAAGGTCATTCTCGATGCGGGATCAGCCCAGGACCGGGAATTCCTTGAGGCTAGCCGTGACTTTATCCAGAAGGTCGGTCGGGTTGAGAGTCTCGAGTGGCTGGCGCCCGGAGCGAGTGCACCTGAGTCTGCGATTGCGCTGGTCGGAGATCTCAAAATTCTGATCCCGATGAGTGGCCTCATCGATAAGGATGCGGAACTTGCTCGCCTTGATAAGGAAATTCAGCGACTGACCAAGGAAGTCCCGCGTCTTGAAGGAAAACTGAGTGATGAGAGCTTTTTGGCCAAGGCCCCTGAAGCTGTTGTTGCTAAGGAACGGGCACGGCTGGATGACCTTAAGAATAATCTGTCCGAGCTGGAATCCCAGATTCAGAAAATCAGGGCTCTATAGCGAGAGCGGGAGGCTCTGCGACGGTGATTGAACTCATTCCTGAGGGATACTGGCTGGTTTTCGCTGCACTCACCGGCGCCGTGCTCGGAAGCTTTGCTTCTGTCGTGATTCACCGTCTTCCGATCATGATGGAGCGTGAATGGCTTCAGGAGCATCAGGCGTTTTCGGGTGAGGAGACGAGGGAACCCAGCGTCTCACGCTATGACCTCTCCTTTCCGGGCTCTTCCTGCCCGCACTGTGGGGGGCGCATCCCTCCGTGGTTCAATCTCCCTTTGATCGGTTTTCTGCTTCTTCGGGGGCGTTGTCACGCCTGTGGACATGCCATCTCGGCTCGTTACCCACTCCTTGAGATGCTGGGCCTTGTCATGGCGATTTCAGCGCTCCTGTGCTTTGGGCCGGGTGCCGAGGCGCTATGGGCGATGGTGCTTGGGACCTTTTTACTGATCCTCTCCTTTATTGATCTTGATCACCGCATTCTTCCTGACCGTTTGACGCTATCTCTCCTCTGGGTGGGTCTGCTTCTCAGTGTCTTTGATCTTTTTACTGATAGTCATAGCAGTATTTTGGGAGCATCCTTGGGCTATGGCTTGCTCTGGACAATCCATGCGTTGTTTCGGCTGTTGGCCAGGAAAGAGGGCATGGGTCGGGGTGACTTCAAGCTCCTTGCGGCGTTAGGTGCGTGGATGGGTGTGGGGCATCTTCCGCTGATTGTTCTTATCTCATCGGTGGTGGGAGCCATGGTGGGTGTTGCCCTGATTCTCCTGGGTGTCCGAAAGCGGGAGGATGCGATTCCCTTTGGACCCTTCCTGGCCCTTGCCGGCTGGATTGCTCTTTTGGCAGGGGACCGAATCAACGCCCAGTATTTGTCCTTCTATACAGGCTAAAACCATGCTGTCGAGTCTGATATGGTCTATCGCATCGGATTAACGGGGGGCATCGGTTCGGGTAAGAGCACCGTCGCTTCGATGTTCAAAAGGCTAGGGGTACCAGTCATTGATGCCGATCAGGTCGCAAGAGCCGTGGTTGAGCCTGGCACGGATGCGCTTTCTCGGCTTGAGATACATTTCGGCCCATCGGTTCTCAGCGAAGGTCAGCTGGATAGACGCCGTCTTCGCGAGATCATTTTTTCCGATGAGGCGGCCAGGTATTGGGTCGAGAACCTCCTGCATCCCTATATCCAGGCGGAAATGCTCCGTCGTGCTGATCAGGAGGCTTACCCTTACGTGGTGATGGAAGTGCCGCTTCTTCTGGAGGCGGGGTATCAGAATCTGGTTGATCGTATATTGGTGATTGATGCGCCGGTTAGCCTTCAGATTGATCGTGTCGTCAGCCGTGACCAAGTCACATCCGACCAGGTTGCAACAATCATCAAGACCCAGATCGACGCTGAAACACGCATCCAGCAGGCGGATGATGTTCTCGAGAACTGTGGAAATCTCGGGGATCTGGAGCGGCAAGTGGAGCGCTTGCATCAAGACTACCTTGGGAAGGCCAGAACGCAAGACTGAAAAGCATTAAAGTCTGTGACTATAATCGAGTCATACTGATCGACTGAGGCAAACAGAGGGGGAATGGGTTGCGCGACGTCATCCTTTACGAATTTCCGTTGAACGAGCGCATTCGACTTTTCATCAGGCTCGAACAGCTTTTTCATCAGCTTGACCATTTTATGCAGGGAAGTTCGGTCTGGGACTGCCGGGCGGCAGTTGCTCAGCTGATTGAACTGGTCTCGATCTCAAGTCGCAGCGACCTTCGTTCAGAGGCGATGCAGGAGATTGACCGGCAGACATCCACGCTGAATCGCATGACAAGGCTTCAGAGCGGTGTCGATCACCGGATGCTGAATCAGGCCATAGAGCGACTAGAAGCCTTGAATCGAGATCTTTTTGCGAATCCCGGAAAACTGGGGATTTCGGTGATGGAGGATGAGTTTTTCAAGAGTGTTGTCCAGCGGGCTGGAATGCCGGGTGGCGCCTCCTCCTTTGATCTCCCAAGCTATCACCGTTGGCTGGAAGCAGATCCTTCGGTTCGGCATCAGCAATTACGGGAATGGCTTCAGCCCTTTCTTCCTGTTCGGGCGTCGATTGATACGTTGCTGAATTTCATTCGGACCAGCGCGATCGCAGTTAAGGAGGACTCCGTGGCGGGGTTCTACCAGAAGACCTTGGACCATGCGATGCCGTACCAGTTATTGAGGGTAGGGGTACCTGTTGAGGCGCCCTTCTTTGCAGAAATTAGTGGTGGGAAACATCGTTTCACCATCCGCTTCATGGATCGGGACATTAATCAGCGGCCGGTTCAAACCTCGGAAAACGTTCCTTTTTATCTAACCTGTTGCCTCTTCTAGCCTCTGTTCTGCCCTCATGAAATCTGACTCAGCACCAACGTCCGTCAGTTGCCCAAGCTGTGGCAAAAAGGTTGCCTGGACGCCCCTTGAATCGTTTCGGCCCTTCTGTAGCGAACGTTGTAAGCTGATTGATCTTGGGGAGTGGGCCAC
>Ga0007862_1000303_pt1 | contig 16092 bp, 14 predicted proteins | sample CryBogCBH20Aug07_FD_71206 | JGI IMG/M metagenome (GOLD analysis project Ga0007862, IMG submission 71206) | Freshwater microbial communities from Crystal Bog, Wisconsin, USA - CBH20Aug07 | ecosystem: Environmental > Aquatic > Freshwater > Lake | place: Crystal Bog, Wisconsin, USA | collected... | reverse complement strand
AAGGAAAGACATCACCTCTCCTCTCCAGCTCCCGGATCGACGCGGCAAAAGGAACCCGCTGGAGCGTCTTTTTCACGGAGGAGGTCTCCAAGTGGTGCACCGCCTACTTTGACCGGGGGCAGGCTCTCTGGGCCTTTCCCTGGAAAGGGGAACCTCTCTTCACCGCATGGCGGCAGGCGGCCCTCATCGACAGGAATCCGGAAACCGCTGGCCTGAAAGGCTGGAGGAAATTCCTGGGGAGCTTGTCCGATGACCCCCAGCGGGAGATCGACCGGGCGGCCGCCCTGATGGGGCTCGAACATTCGGAAGCCACGGAGGTGTTCCACTCACTCCTGGTCGGGATTTCCGGATGGGCGGGCCACCTGCAGTTCCTTGCTCATGAAGCGGGGTTGAACGGCGGGCGGGATGACACCCTCCGGCATCTGATGGCCATCCGGCTTGTCTATGAGAGCGCCCTTTTGAACCTTCAACCGGATGTCCTTCCCGTGCGGAGCCCCACAACTCCACGGGCTTCCGAAATTTTGCCCCAACTCCTCTGGCAACAGGCCCATGAAAGGGCCATCCGGCGGAATCTCTTTTCAAAACTTGCCGGACAGCCGCCTGCGCGGCGAAACCCGACTCCCGATGTGCAGGCGGTCTTCTGCATTGATGTCCGGTCCGAGATCCTCCGGCGGGCTCTGGAGCAAGTCTCCCCATCCCTTCAGACCATCGGATTCGCAGGATTCTTCGGATTCCCGATCGAGATTGTTCCGCCGGGAGAAACAACCGGGGCCCCGCAGTGCCCCGTCCTTCTGAAGCCGGCCGCAACCGTTGCCTCCAGGATCACCCCGAGGGAAGCCGCGGCAATCGCGGGACGCAAGCAGGGGAGGGCGGCATGGAAAGCCTTCAAAAACTCGGCGGTCTCAAGCTTTGTCTTCGTCGAGGGACTCGGCCTCGGATTCCTGGGAAAGATCCTCCGGGACCTGACCGGACACACTCATCCCGGCAAGCAGTGTGGCCGCGACGTCGATATCTCCTCCCTGACCCTCGGGACCAAGACAGCCCTTGCTGCGGGAGCACTCCGGCACATGGGAATGGCCAAAGGAGGGCTCGCCCCACTCGTCCTGCTCTGCGGTCATGGGAGCGCAACGGTGAACAATCCCTACGGGGCCAGTCTGGATTGCGGCGCCTGCGGCGGACACAGCGGCGAAGCCAACGCACGGACGGCGGCGCTGATCCTGAACGATCCCGATGTCAGGAAAGCGCTTCGGGAAAGAGGCATCCTCATTCCCGACGAGACGTGGTTCCTGGCCGGATTGCACAACACGACCACCGACGAAGTGACCCTCCTCGATCGGGAGAAGGCACCGGCTTCCCACGGCGATATGATCCAGACCCTGGCGGTTCATCTCCTGAACGCCGGTCGGATCGCGAGAAAGGAACGGGCTCCCCTTCTGGGACTGAATCCGCATGCGTCTGATCTGGACCCCCGGGTCGGTTCGCGGAGCAGGGACTGGGCTCAGGTCAGGCCGGAGTGGGGACTCGCGGGCAACCATGCCTTCCTGGCCGCACCAAGGGAACGGTCGAGGGGCCTCGATCTTGGTGGCCGTGTCTTCCTCCACGATTACCGGCATAACCTCGACGAGAACGAGGCAACCCTGGAACTTCTCCTGACCGCACCGGTGATCGTGGCAAGCTGGATCAACCTCCAGTACTTCGGCTCCACAGTAGACAACAGGCTCTTCGGATCGGGAGACAAGACCATCCACAATGTGGCTGGACTCCTGGGTGTTCATGAAGGCAACGGAGGCGATCTGCGCACGGGACTACCGTTTCAATCCGTCCATGACGGGACAAACTGGAGGCACGAACCCCTGCGGCTTTCGGTGATCGTGGAGGCCCCCGCAGGCTCCATCGACGCCATTCTGGCCAGGCACAAGGACGTCTCAAACCTGGTGGCCAACGGATGGATTCACCTCTACAGCATGTCGGTCCAAAGCCCCGGAGAACTTCAGTTCCAAAAGTCTGACGGACGCGGCTCATGGAGACCCGAGCCGGTTCCGGTCGTCGCGTGATGAAATCACGGGACCAGGCGCCCGGATTCCGATGCGGAAAGAAATCGTCGGATTGCTTTCAGGGTCCCGGAGGAAATTGTTTTGGGGGAATCTCCTTGCTGCTTTAAATTCAGGCCGCTTGATCCTCGCCGCCGCTATCTTTTCCTCCCTTTCGTTTCTCGCCTATGGCACCGGCTGTTTTTTCTCCGCGTACCTTGAGAAGGAATTCCGGCGCTACGGTCTGGCGAAGTACCGGAAGCCGATCGGGGTGCTCCAGGTCCTGGGAGCGATCGGCCTGCTGGCCGGCCTCCGGCTTCCTTATCTCGGAATGGCCGCCGCGGCCGGATTAAGCCTGATGATGTTTGCCGCGATCCTGGTGCGGATCAGGATCCGCGATTCCTTCCTCCGGACGATTCCGGCCATCCTTTACATGGCCGTGAATGCCTACCTCGTGATTTCGGGTTTTTAGAGAAGCGCGATCGCGGCGGAGAGAACGAGCATCACCAGCGAGGGCCAGGCCTTTGCAAACGGATCCCGGACCTTGATGTGCATGGAAAACGCCCCGGCCATGAGGACGGCCAGGGCGATCGCCCCCGGAGTCACCAGGGCATGGATCCAGATTCCGGAAAGGAGGGCGAGGGCACAGCAGATTTTCAAAAAACCGACGAGGTAGAAAACCCAGGAAGGGAGACCATACGTCGCGAATTCCTCCCTGAGGTTCTTGGCAGAACCCCCGCGATACGAGGTCTCCCGATTCGCACGGACAAGCCAGACATTGAGGATACCCAGGCCGACAACGACCTGGAGCAAAATACGGGTCGTCTCCATGGGGGCACATAACTCTTCCTTTGAAGAAAAGGAAAGGGAATTTCTCCTGCGACGATCTTTCCAGCCTGTTTCTTGCCGCCCGTCACTTTCTCGAGCTTGGGACGCATACTTGGAACGGCGCGAATCTCATCCCAAAAAACCTCAAAGCCACGAAAAAACGGCTGGAATTCCTTCACGACAAGAAGGTTTCCGACATGACAGGGGGCGAGATCGACGAATGCTTCAAAGGCGCCTCTGCCTCTTACTGTAACGCCATGCTCCGGGAGACTCGATCGGTCTTCAATTGGTGCATGTTCCCTAATCCCTCAAGGAATGACCACGGAAAGGTCGCCGCATCAAACGGCTGCTCTGCCAACCTCGAAACTGCCTCCTCAATCTCTACGGCATTCATTCAGGGGTATTTTCGGGAAAGGCTATCGAAACGCCCTACAAGTGACGAGGAGGAAGGGAAAAGTTATTCCCCGGCCGCCGCCTTCTTTGCTCTCTCCATGAAATCTGTATCCCCGATCGGGAGTGTACCGCTGATGTCGAGGCGTCGAAGGATGATGGTCGTTTGATCAGGAGATAGGGTCGCATCAAGCACTGCTCCTGGCTTTGCGGTCTGACGGATTGTTCCTCCTTCCACAGTACCTGAGAGAACAACCGGAGCGGAGATCCGAACCTCCTTGGGCCAGTACTTGGAATCAGGGAACGCATTTGAAGCCGCCTGCTTCGGTGTTGCCTCTGATGCTGTTGGTTTTACAGGTGGGGCAGGCGTCACTGGAGTGGTCGATGTGCCTGCCTGCTTGGTGTTCAGGCTGCTGAGCCAGCCAATGAGAAGAAGGATTCCGAAGAGGATAAGGCATCCGTGCCCGTTTTGATTGGGCTGCTTCCAAGGCTTATCCGGATGGTCGTAGCAGTGGTCGATAAAGGCATCAGGGATTGCGTGCCCATGATCGGCGTAGAATCTCTTGAGGAGAGTCTTGGATGCTTCCTTCTGCTGATAACGGAGCTGCTCGATCAGATTATCCGCCTGCACTTCGCCAAAGCCGCTGACCTTGCTCAGTTCAAAGTTGGGAGTGATGGACTTGATGGTGTCGAGTTGATCGGGACGGATCGGTGCCTCTCCTGGCTGGCGATCCGGGGTGTGGATGGTGACATTGACCCGGTTGTTGCGAATCCAGGACTCAGAAGGGGTAGGTATCCTCGGATGCCTTGATGCAACCCGTGAATGGCTTCTGTGGATGTCTGTGTAGGAGAGCCCTGTTCCCGGGATGCCAACCGTGGTTCTACTGCCAGAGGATCCTATCGTGTAATGGAATCCCCGGCCTCCGAAACTCAGTGACGAGCTTCGCATTCCGATGTTCCAGCGAACACCGGGGAAGAGTTTAACGCTGCGGCGGAATCGGAAAAAGCCCATGGAAGGTCAGCGAGAAGTATCACACTGAGGGATGGGTTCAACGGTCGAGGATTGGTGCACCGTGAAACCCTACCTTGCCTCCCAAGACACCAAGTGTCCTTCCCTCATAGGAAATCTTGAAGTGCCGAGCCTAAGTTTTAACCTATCCGTATGCCAAAAAAACGAGACGGGATCATGATTGTCCGCATATCCATGGACGACAAAACGATGCTCCAGAAAATCGCCGATAAAGCCGATATCACGCTCAGTGATGCGGTGTTGACGGCCGTTCGGAATTACATGGAAGCCAATCCGGTTCCGGACAAGAAGGCCGATAGCTAAAAGAAAGAGCCCACCGGGGATCTTTTTTCCGCACCTGCCAACCCATGTAACGAGTTGGAAACTGGAGCCGGCAGACGGATTCGAACCGACGACCGCCTGATTACAAATCAGGTGCTCTACCAGCTGAGCTATACCGGCGACTGGATATGTTCACGCTCTCACGAAGCCGCTCCTTCGGCAAGCCTGTTGGTATCGGGGGGCCTTCTGGCCGCGTCAGTCGGAGGCGTACGAACAGGGGTGTGTAGAGGGCGGGATCCCGCCCGATCTTTTCGGGAGAGGCATTGCAGACATAGGAAATCACGACTTCGTTCCCACGGGCGGCAAGTTCCGGATGTTCCTTGCCGGCATAGCAGGCGATGGCACGGTCCCGCCTTGGCTCGGGGGCCCGGTACAGGGTGACGCTTCCACCCCACGGCCCCCAGGGATCCCGTGCTGTGCGGGCCACGATGCGAGCGGAGAGCCCGTTTTCGGTCGTGACCAGAAGCCAGGAATTCAAAAACGGCTTCCAGGAAACCGATAGCTCCGCACCGACATGGTCGCAGAGACGGGTCGCATCTTCCGGTCGGCGGCTCCAGCCCGACCTGGTCAGGAATTTCCACGCCGCGAAATTCTCCAGGCGGGCCGACTCGCACCGGGCCATGAGCAGGTGCCTGCCGGAGGGGAGTTCTTCCATGCCCGGCAGATAGATGCGACCGTCCCGACCGAAAAAAGGGTTTGCGAAGCTCATGCTCCCCTTCCCTGGCGCATGAACGGGCCACGGCACGCGAAAGGATTTCCACTTCCACCGATCGGGTTGCTGATCCGGATGGGAGATCCTGACCAGGCGCATCCCCGCCGGTTTGAAGCCGAATCCGTTCCGTTGTCCGGGGATGGCCCGGAACTCCGGCAGGAAAACGTACAACCCCTCCTCCGTGCGGAGGCCGCCACGGCAGGGCCAGACCCAAGACACGCCGTCGGGGTGGAAAAACGCGCGCGGCGTTCCTTTGCCGGCCTTCGGGAAAAACCTCATGGAATCGGCCCCCGTTCCTTCGCGGATGGCCACGGCATTGCGGATCATCCCCGAAATCACACGGCGCTTGCCCTCGTGATGGCCCAGGTAGCTGTCGCCAAAAAGCCATAGGACCCTGTCCCTGCCAATCGGCACGGAATCCGCCGAATCGCCCCCGATCCAGGGATCGAGATGCCGGAAGATCCGTTCAAGCGAAGAATCCCTGCGTGCGCCCAGAACCTTGAAGGGCATCTCCAAAGGAGTGACGGGCTGGCCCGCGACCAAGGGAGCATGGAAGCTCAGGAAAGCTGCGATCATGGCGCGGAGCCCATGCATCGGCATCCTCCGACCAAAGATCTTGGTGATGGGAAGCGATCGCACAGCCGGATCCGCGGTCAGGACGAGATCACGATCCGCGGATCCCGAAACATCCGCTCTTCATGCGCGTCGTGACGAAAAGAACTCCTTCAAGATCCGGCCGGACTCCTCAGCCAACACCCCGCCCGTGACCTCGCAGCGGTGGTTGAGTCCCGGCATCTGGAGGATGTTGATGAGCCCGCCGGCCGCTCCCCCGCGCGCGTCGTGGCATCCGAAAATGACCCGGCGCAGGCGCGCATGGACGAGCGCCCCGGCGCACATGGGGCACGGTTCCTTCGTCACGTAGAGGTCGCAGTCTGTGAGTCGCCAATCCCCCACGGCCTCCTCGGCCTGGGTGATCGCCAGCATCTCGGCATGGGCGGTCGCGTCCCGGAGGGTCTCCACCTGATTGGCGGCGCGGGCGATGATTTTTCCCTCGCGGACGACGACGGCCCCGATCGGCACCTCCTCGGCCTCGTAGGCCTTCAGGGCCTGACGGAGTGCCTGCCCCATGAAGTAGTCGTCGCTACGGAGATCGATGATCGGCTCCCCTTCGGAGGGTCCGTCGTTAAAGAGAATTTCCATCTCGTTCGAGCCTAGCCCAAGGAAACTCGAAACCTAAAACCTCAAACGTGAGGATGCGATGCAGACCAACCGGGCCTTTCATTCATCCCCTTCATCCGTGTGAGTTCTTATCCCCGCATCGCGCTGATTTCCGCAGCACGGTCGGCAGCCTTGAAAACAGAGGTTCCTGCCACCATCACATCGGCCCCCGCCCCACGGCAGAGGGCAGCAGTTGCCGGATCGATCCCGCCGTCGACCTCGATCAGGAAGTCGAGCCCCAGTTCCGTGCGGAGGTTGGTCGCCTCTCGGATCTTGGGAAGCATGTCGTGCATGAACTTCTGGCCTCCGAAGCCGGGCTCCACGGTCATGACCAGCAGGATGTCGAACTGCCCAAAGTAAGGACGCGCCTGATCAAGCGGAGTCCCGGGCTTGATCGAGAGTCCTGCCTTCCGTCCCGCCGCACGGACGGCACGGAGTGTCACTTCGGCGTCATGCTCGGCCTCGAGATGGGTCGTGACCGACTCCACGCCTTTCACGGAGAGGAACTGCCCGATGTAGCGGTCGGGCCGCTCGATCATCAGGTGGACATCGAGGGGGAGGGACGTGTGGCGCGAGGCCGCCTCCACGATCGGGGCTCCGAAGGAGATATTCGGGACGAAGTCCCCGTCCATCACGTCGCAGTGGATCCAGTCCGCCCCGGCTGCCGTCACGCTCTCCACCTCCGCCCCGAGGCGCGCGAAGTCACTCGCCAGGATCGATGGGGCGACGAGGGAGGACGTGAGGACGGGCATCGGGCGGATTCCCTGCTGGTTATCAGATATGGATGGCGTGGCCCTGGGCTGCCTCGGTCGCCTCGAACACCGCCTCGCTCAGCGTGGGGTGGGCGTGGATCGTGGCCGCGATGTCGTCCCACGTGGCCTCGAGGGTGATGGCGAGTCCGAGTTCGGCGATCATCTCGGTGGCGTCGGCCCCGATGATGTGAGCGCCGACGATCTCGCCGTGCGGCTCGTTGAAGAGGAGCTTCACGAAGCCGTCGCTCTCGCCGACGGCGAGCGCCTTGCCGCTGGCCTGAAAGGGGAACTTGCCGACCTTGACCTTGAGACCCTTTTCCTTCGCGGCGCGCTCGGTGAGGCCGACGCTCGCGACCTGCGGCTGGCAGTAGGTGCAGCCGGGGAAGGTGCGGCGGCGGACCGGCTTGCGCTTGCCGAACATCCCCTCGACGGCCTGAACGGCCTCGAAGCTGGCGACGTGGGCGAGCCACGGGGGCCCGATGATGTCGCCCGCGGCGTAGACGCCGGGTATGCTGGTCTCGTACTTGTCGTCGACGGCGAGGTAGCCGCGCTCGTCGAGCGCGAAGGGTGCGGCCCCGCCGGGAAGCAGCGGGGAGACGCCGATCGCCACGAGGGCGACATCGGCCGAGAGGGTCTCGTTCGCGCCGCCGGAGACGGTGATCTTCACCCCGTCCTTGGTCGCCTCGGCCTTCTCGACCCTCGTGCCGGTGAGGATGCGGATGCCCTGCTTGGCGAGGGATTTTTCGAGCGCCACGGAGACCTCGGTGTCCTCGACGGGAAGGATGTTGGGCATCATCTCGACGATGGTTACCTTGGTTCCGAAGGCATTGAAGAAGTAGGCGAACTCGACGCCGATGGCCCCCGCGCCGATGACGATGAGTTCCTTGGGCTGCTTGGGCAGAACCAAAGCGTGGCGGGAGCCGATGACGCTGGTGCCGTTGAAGGGGAAGCCCGGCATCTCGCGGGTGACGACCCCGGTGCAGACGAGGATCTTGCCCGCCTCGAGTGTCTGCCGGGCACCGTCTGCAGCCGTGACCTCGACGGAGCCCGCCTTCGGAACGGCCGCATCTCCCTTGATGTAGTCGACCTTGTTCTTCTTGAAGAGGAACTCGATGCCGCCGGCCAGCTTGTCCGCGACTTTGCGGGAGCGACCGATGACCTTATCCCAATCGTACTTCAGCCCGTCCACCGAGAGCCCGAAATCCGCCGCATGGTGTCCGATGAGGGAGTAGAGTTCGGCATTCTTGAGCAGTGCCTTGGTCGGGATGCATCCCCAGTTGAGGCAGGTTCCGCCGGCGCGCTCCTTCTCCACCACGGCAACGCGCTTGCCGAGTTGGGCGGCGCGGATCGCGCCGACATATCCGGCGGGTCCGCCGCCGATGACGATGAGGTCGTAGGGTGTCGTGGCCATAAATGTTGAGAGATTCCGCGTAGGCCGTCCCATCGTCAAAAGGATTCTTCCCCTCCGTCGGCAAAGGGCCGGCTTTTTCCTGAAGCTTTTCCCGGAAATTGGGTTATGCTCTCGCCATGGAGATATCCCTGTCCATGTCGGACGGCGTTCCCGTTTTCCGCCTTTCCGGCCGGCTGGATGTCCTCACCGCACCGCTTCTGGAGGAAAGAATCCGCCCCCTGGCCGAGGGAGAGACTCCGTACGCCGTTCTGGATTGCAGCGGTCTTTCCTATGTGAGCAGTGCCGGGATCCGGGTCTTCCTGACAAGCCTCCGGTTATTGAAGGGCAAGGGTGGAGGGATTGTTTTCTCCACCCTCAGCCCGTCGGTTCGGGAACTCTTCCACCTATCCGGGCTGGCTGATGTCTTTTCCATCGAGGAAACCGTCGGGAATGCAGCGGCCCGGATCAAGGGGGCCTGAAGAACAACGCCCCTTCAGATCTTTCGACCGGAACAGCCGCATCCACCCCCGCAACCGGGTTTCTTCCTGGACCTCGCCCAGCGGGCCACGAAAAAGGCGACGGCCAGCACCACAAGGCCGAGGGCCAAGGCTGTCTGAAATTCCGGGGACATGACCCACTCTAGCATGGTTTTGGGCAACGTTCCGTCCGTTTTGCTGATCATCCCTCTCGGGGATCAGTGAAATCCCAGGAAACGCCCCCCCTGATAGACCAGGAACGAGGCAACCCATGCCGTGCCGGTCATGATGCAGAACTGAAAGAGGGGCCAGCGGAGGCTGTTGGTCTCGCGGCGGACAACGGCAAGCGTGCTTACGCACTGCATGGAAAGGACAAAGAAGATCAGGATTGAAAGGCAGGTCAGCGTGGAGAAGACCGGGCCCCCGTCGGGCCGTTTCTGCAGGCGCAGGGTTTCCGCCAGCGTATCGGGTGCAGCCCCTTTCTTTCTTTCCACGTTGTAGACCACGGCCATCGTGCCGCAGAAGACCTCCCGGGCTGCCTGGGCCGCGACCAGTCCGATCCCGATCTTCCAGTCCATGCCGAGGGGCCTGATGACGGGCTCGAGCGTCCGGCCAATATGTCCGGCGAAGCTGTGCTGGAGCTGCTCCGCCTTGGTCGGCCCGGGGGCTCCCTCCGGAACGGAGAACTTTGGAAAGCTGGCCAGGAACCAGAGAATGATCGCGATTCCGAGGATCACGGTGCCGGCTCGCTTCAGGAAGATCCCCGCCCTCTGCATCATCTGTTGCAGGATCTGGGGCACGGAGGGCATCCGGTACGGGGGCAACTCCATCATGAAGAGCGGCGTCTCGCCGCGCAGGATGGTTCGCTTGAAGAGCCAGGCGAAGAGCAGCGCGGCCGCGGTCCCGAGCAGGTAAAGCGCCATCATCATGCCCCCCTTGGCCCAGACCGACCCCGTCCCGGGGGGCCAGAGCGCCGCGATCATCAGGGCGTAGACGGGAAGCCGGGCAGAGCAGGTCATGAACGGGGCGACAAGGATCGTGACAAGACGATCCTTGGGATTCTCGATCGTGCGCGTCGCCATGATTCCGGGTATCGCGCAGGCGTAGGAACTCAACAGGGGTATGAACGATTTGCCGTGCAGGCCGACGCGGCTCATGACCCGGTCCATCAGGAAGGCTGCGCGGGCCATGTATCCCGTGTCCTCCAGAAGGCCGATGAAGAAGAACAGGATCAGGATCTGCGGCAGGAAGATCACCACGCCGCCGACGCCCGCCAGGACACCATCCACGAGCAGGTCGCGCAGATCTCCCGCAGGCATCGCTCTTCCGATCCACCCGCCCGCCGTGTCAAAGGCCGCCTGAATCCAGTCCATCGGGACTTGGGCAATTGTGAAAAGGGCCACGAACATCAGCGACATCGCCCCCAAGAAGACCAGCCATCCCCAGAGCGGATGGGTCACAAGGTCATCGATCCGCTGGGTGAAACCGTCGCCAGCAGGCGTGCGGCCTCCGTGAGCGGCGTGGGTGAGCCTCGCGATCCGGTCATAACGCGCCGCCACGATGGCCTCGCGCCATTCGGGAAGATGGCGGTCGAGTTGTGCCCGCTGGGAGACAGCCGCGGCAAGCGCCTGACCGGCCCCGAATTCGGCGGCGATTCCGACGGCCTCCTCCTCGGCCGCCCCGAGCAGGAGAGCTGACTTCACCCGGATCTCTGGATTGTGCGGCGTACGCTGGTCGGAAGCGTTCCCGGACGAGCCGGGCCAGTGGGCCGCCACCGCATCGGCGGCACGGGTCCAGACCGCCGGCAGCTCCGGGGACCAGCTGCTGCTCGGGATTTCCGCACGGCTGAGCGCCAGACGGAGAGGCAGAATGCTTTCGCGGCGCGTCGCCTGCACGGGGATGACAGGCACCCCGAGTTCCTCGGAGAGACGGGCCGCGCTGACAGGCGTTCCCTGCGCCTGGGCCACATCCACCATGTTCAGGGCGATGACCGTCGGCAGCCCCAACTCCAGTACCTGCGAGATGAAGTAGAGATTCCGCTCGAGATGGGAGGCATCGACGACGCAGAGCAGGCGATCGGGACGCGGTGTGTCCTGACGCAGGTCGAGCAGCACGTCACGCGTGATCCGCTCGTCGGGAGCATGCGCTCCCAGGCTGTAACTCCCGGGCAGGTCGAGAAGCTCGATCTTCTCGCCATGCTGGCCGATGAACTGCCCCGACTTCTTTTCCACGGTCACACCCGGATAGTTGCCAACCTTTTGGCGGAGACCGGTCAGGGCATTGAAAAGGGTCGTCTTTCCGGAGTTAGGATTACCCACGACGGCATAGGACTTGGGACGAGGCGATCCGGTCGTGACTGGGCTCTCTTCCGCCGACACATGATGGATCGAGACCTCGGTGCGGACCCCGCCCGAGGAAAACACATGGGAAGGCGGGACTATCGGCAGCACATGGCCGGCCGGTTTCGCCTCATCCAGGAGTTCGATCGTGACCTGGGCCGCATCAGCTCGCCGGATGCTTAGCTCGAATCCGCGCAGACGGAACTCCATCGGATCCCCGAGCGGTGCGCACCGGACGAAGGTGATCTCCGTGCCCTTGAGCAGGCCCATCTCCCTGAGGCGGATCGCCAACGACACGTCGGCCGGGAGGCCTGTGACGACGGCGCACTGGCCTGGCTTGAGATCGGAAAGCAGGGGCATCGGGAAAAGAGAGATTGAGATTCAATCTCAATATTATTCCCGAGTCAATTCGTATCGCGGCCTGTTGAAATTCGATGGGTTGGAACGCTCTCGGCTTCCTGATTTCCAGACCCGGAGTTAGTCTTTACCTGATGGACACGTACACGCGGCTGCTCCGCCCGATCTTCTTCGCCCTCGATCCCGAAGAGGCCCATGACGCCGTGCTGGCGATGCTGGGGACCGGATCGCAGTGGCCGGGATTCATCGGCCTCTTTGCCGGGAGGAAGGTTCCCTCCGCCTCCCGTACCGTCGCGGGGATCAACTTTCCGAATCCCGTCGGCCTCGCCGCCGGGATGGACAAGAACGCGCTCGCCCTACCCGCTTGGGAAGCGCTCGGATTCGGATTCGCCGAGATCGGCACGGTGACCGCCCTCCCCCAGCCGGGGAACCCGAAGCCCCGGCTCTTCCGCTATCCCCACCAGCAGGCGCTGATCAACCGCTTCGGGTTCAACAACGAGGGGTGCGAGGCGGTGGCTTCGCGCCTCGAGGGTCTCCATGCATCCGGCCGCTGGCCCCGCATCCCGGTCGGGATCAATATCGGAAAGTCCAAGGTTACTCCAGCCGATGAGGCTCACAATGATTACCTCCTCTCCTACAAGAGGTTCCATGGCCTGGGTGATTACGTGGTCATCAATGTCAGTTCCCCGAATACCCCGGGCCTCCGCGACCTGCAGTCCACCGAGGCGCTGAGCAGAATCATCCGTACCCTCCGGGACTGGGAAGGCTCCTCAACGCGGCCCCTGTTCGTGAAGGTGGCCCCCGATCTTGCCGAGGAGGACCTCGTTGCCATTGTCCGGGTTGCGGAGCAGGAGAAACTTGCCGGGATCATCGCCACGAACACGACGCTCGATCACTCGTCGATCCCAGTCGGCCAAGACCAGATCGGCGGACTCAGTGGAGCTCCCGTCCGCGCACGCTCGCTGGGTTCGCTGAGGACGATCCGCTCCCACACGAATCTCCCCGTGATCGCCTGCGGCGGGATCGGAAATGCGGAGAGCGCCCGGGAACGCCTCGATGCGGGAGCCGAGCTCCTGCAGCTCTACACCTCCTTCATCTACCAAGGGCCCGGCGTCCTGCGACGGATCGCCTCCGCCGTTTAATCTTCAGCCCAACAGCTTAACAGTCTAACAGTCTAACAGTCTCTTTTATGTCCCACGCTCCCGATTCGACGCTCCTGCTCGGCCACTCTCCCGATCCCGACGACGCCTTCATGTTCTATGCGATGGCCGCGGAGAAGATCGACCTGATGGGGTACAAATTTCAGCACATTCTGCAGGACATCCAGACGCTCAACGAACGAGCGATGCGCGGAGAGCTTCACCTCTCTGCCGTCTCGATCCACGCCTACTCCCACCTGCTCGACAAGTACGCCCTGCTGCCCTGCGGCGCGAGCATGGGCGACGGCTACGGGCCGATGTTCGTCACGGCAAAGGGTCACGGCCCCGCGGCCGATGCCTCGCTCGAGGAGAAGAAAGCGTGGCTTCGTTCCAAAAACATCGCCGTGCCGGGCCTCATGACGAGCGCCTACCTGAGCGCCCAGCTGTTCCTCGGCGCCGGGTTCCGGCATGCGGTCGTCCCCTTCGACCAGATCTTCGACGCGATCCGCTCGGGCTCCGTCGAGGCCGGCCTCATCATCCACGAGGGCCAGCTCACCTACGCTGCGGAAGGCTTCGAGAAAGTCGCCGACATGGGCGAGTGGTTCAAGGCCGAGACGGGACTTCCCCTGCCGCTCGGCGGCAACGTGATCCGCAAGGACTTCACCGCCGAACAGCGGAGCGAGCTCAACGTCATCATGAAGGAAAGCATCCGCTACGGGCTGGAGCACCGCCGCGCCGCCGTCGACCACAGCATGGCCCATGCGCGCGGCATGGACGTGCCGCTTGCCGACGAGTTCATCGGGATGTACGTGAACGACTACACCCTCGACTACGGCGAGAAGGGACGCGCGGCGATCCGCGAGTTCCTGGGCCGTGCCGCCGACCGCGGGCTCGTGCCCCGTCTGGACAAGCTCGAGTTCGTTTCCTGAGGCCGTTTACTTGGTTTCCGCGGGGATGACCTCCCCGGGCTCTTTCTTGAAATTGAGCATCAGGATGCGCCTCCCGTCTGTCTCCTTCACGGTGACGAGATATTCGCCGATGCGGATGGTTTCCCCGCGGTGGGGCAGGTGGCCGAGGAGCTGGGTGACGTAGCCCCCGATCGTGCTGACCTCGGTCTCGTTGAATTCGAGATCGGTCTCCTCCGCCAGATCATGCAGGGCGAGCGTTCCCTCGACGTCGAATTCCCCCTCGCCGATGTTGGTGATCTCCTCCTCCTGGATGTCGAACTCGTCGTGGATCGAGCCGACAAGCTCCTCGAGCACGTTGTCAAGGGTGACGATGCCGACCGCCCCGCCGTATTCGTCGACAGCCACGGCCAGGTGGGCGTGCTTGCCGAGGAAGTAGTTGAGCAGTTTCTCCAGAGGCATCATTTCGGAGACGTGATGGATGGGGCGCTCAATGCCCCGCAAATCCTTCGCCCCTGACTGGACCAGTCCCAGGAGATCCTTAATGTGAACCAGTCCGGAGGAGTCGTCCAGCGCCCCCGTGCAGAGGGGAAAACGGGTGTGGCGCGAGGAAATCGCCTTGTTGAGTTCCGTGTCGAACGACTCCTCCGCATCTAGAAAGATCACCTCGCTGCGGGGGGTCATGATGTCCCGGACGACACGGTGCCGGAGGTCGAGGGCGTTGACGGCCAGCTGTTCCCCAAGGGGCGAGACCTCCTCGGCCTCACGGCTCTCGGTCAGGATCACGCGAAGTTCCTCGTTGCTGAGGGCGCCTTCCGTCTCGCCCGGAGGCTCGATCCTGAGGACATGACGAAGGAGGAAATTCGCCGATACGTTCAGCAACCGGATGATAGGGCGGAAAAGCGTGTGGAAAAGCCCCAGTGCCGGACTCAGCCAGAGAGCCACGGCCAGGGGCTTGCGGATAGCCATCGCCTTCGGAGCGAGTTCCCCCAGCACGATGTGAAGGAACGTGATGAGCGAGAACGCCAGGACAAAGGAGACGGTGGTCACCAGCCCGGTGCCGCCGATTCCCATCAGATGAAAGGCCGGCTCGATCAGGTGGGCCACAAAGGGCTCGCCCAGCCAACCGAGCCCGAGGCTCGAAAGGGTGATCCCGAGCTGGGTCGCGGAGATATAGGACTCGAGGTGATCGGTGATGTGCCGGGCAAGCAGGGCTCGCTTGTCTCCGTCTTCGGCAAGCGTGTCGAGCTGGCTGCCCCGGACCTTCACGATCGCTAACTCCGAGGCAACGAAAAAACCGTTCAGGAACACGAGGGCAAGAATGGCTCCTCCCTTGAGAAGAAGCGTGTCGCCTGATTCCCAGTGTTCCAGGGGAAGGGCTGTGGGAAGCGGGGCGGGAAGCCTGACAGGATCCCCGTCCGCCACCGCCAGAAGAGCGGCAACGAGCGTCATGGGGATCTCAATTTGCCGAGCGGCAGAGGAAGGCCGAAACGCTGAATCCGGTAGCGAAGAAGAAGGCCTCCGGAGACTTCATGAGAGGAGAGACAGTGACTCAAGAATGGGGCGCACGCCCCATGCGGGGGAAATCCTTACCCCTTACCAGCTGGACTTGGTGACGCCGGGAATCAGACCGTTCGTCGCAAGCTCACGGAAGGTGATACGGGAGATCTTGAAGCGGCGCAGGTAGGCGCGGCGGCGACCGGAAACCTGGCAGCGGTTGACCAGACGGACAGGGCTTGCGTCGCGGGGAAGCTGACTGAGGCCGATGTAATCCTTCTTGGCCTTGAGTTCGGCACGGAGTTCCGCCCACTTTGCGACGGTCTCGCGCTTGCGTTTGTCTCGTTCGAGCCAGGAGGTCTTTGCCATAGGGACGTGTGAAAATAGGGCAAATCGGGATCAGGGCAAGCACTTTTTTAAAAAAAGTGCCGTCCCAGTGGGGCGGTGGACTTGTCCGGGAGCTTATTTTTTCCCCGACGTCGCGGCGTCGGCCTCGAGGGCGGCCTTCACGGCCTCCTCGATCTCGGCGTAGAGCTCCGTGTTCGTCTTGAGGAGATCCTTCGCCGCGTCGCGACCCTGGGCGATGTTCTCGCCCTTGTAGCTGAGCCAGGAGCCGCGCTTCTCGAGCACGTTCTTCTCGATGGCCAGATCCAGGAGGGAGCCGGTGGAGGAGATCCCCTCGTTGTACATGATGTCGAACTCGGCCTC
>Ga0007862_1000302_pt1 | contig 16100 bp, 20 predicted proteins | sample CryBogCBH20Aug07_FD_71206 | JGI IMG/M metagenome (GOLD analysis project Ga0007862, IMG submission 71206) | Freshwater microbial communities from Crystal Bog, Wisconsin, USA - CBH20Aug07 | ecosystem: Environmental > Aquatic > Freshwater > Lake | place: Crystal Bog, Wisconsin, USA | collected... | reverse complement strand
CAAATGGTCGCATAAACAGCCCTTTCACTTGAATATTTCGTCAAGATAGTCGTGCCCCATAGACCACACTGTCGGCCTGCAGTGAATGAGCTTGAACCGAACAAATCCGTTTTCGGGGGGCGCTATAGGGTATCTAAGATCCAATGAAAGAGTGAGTTTTAAAACGGAATTATTTGCGTGAGTTCATCTTGTTGCAACCATGGTTATACATATCACCTCGCAAGACATTTGGAGAGAGTTCGTCCACTATCGAAAATTAGGGTTCACAAACATCGCATTCGCACATCTTCGGGTGCGAGAAACCAAGCCCTATTTTGAAGCTATATTGTCCGGAATAGCATACCGCAATTATAATCCTCAATTTGGGGATATAATAACGGCTGGTCCGGATACACCGTATTCATTTATGTGGGATTACGAAACGGAAAGAGCATTCTATGGACTGAAAACGGATTTGTTCCCAGCGAATCTGACAAAGGCAACAAGATGCAAAACACTGATCCAATGATGACAGTTCGCGAGTATCTTACGCTGCCCAAGAATCAAGCAGAAGTATTTCTGAAGTTGTGGGCTGAACGCCAACCAAACCAATCTCGCGCAGTATCACAAGCACAAGGTCTTCGTCTGAGGGCTGCGCTTGCGGTTGCTGATGGAACTGAGCAGAACCATCCTCCTGAAAATCAAAGCTCTTACCGTGAAAATAAGGCAGACTATGATCACGGCGATCTTGGTCCTCGTGAGACGCATGAGGAAGTTTGTATCGACTGCTATGAAGAGCCGTGCGACTGCGATCATGGACAGTATGCTCGCCGATCTACAGGGCTTCACTGGGAGGATCAAGTGGATCCTTGGGGTCGGACCTTTAAGGAAGCATGGAAGCAGCTTGGAGAGGGAATCGAGCGGGAGAACGAGCGCGTTAGAGCTCTGAATGCAGCAGGCCCGAAAACGGATTTGTTGGGTCCAAAGAAGGAGGGATAGTGGTCGCGTAAGTCACTATGGTGCTGCCACCAAACCAGGACACAACCTGGCTAAAAAAGGAAGGAGGAGACAACCGGCGACTAGGCCAAACCGGAAAAGGGTGAGCTTTTTCGTTTAAGGCTAGCCTACCCCCCGAAAACGGATTCGTTTGGTTTAAGGAGATTGATTGTGGGTAGTCACTGTTATAGACTGCCATCAGAGGAGCATACCTCTATAAAAACCAGAGTATTCGTAAAACAGGAATGGAATACATGATACGGCGCGAGGGAGGGGGCGCAGTAACACACATGACTAAGTCATAGCGATTCAAACGGATCACTATGACAATTCGAGGAAATGGAGCAAACGGAAGGTTTGCACAATCTATAGCGAGGTCGGGGCTTTAGATAAGTTGATCGATGTTGTGATGACATCATTTTTTCGTTTAGATTTGGTAGTTAATGTCGCAGTAAGAAGTGGTTCTTTAGCTCAGAGGTAGAGCGTTTGGCTGTTATGTATGCAGTTTGCAACCAAAATGTCGTGTGTTCGACTCACACAAGAACCGTTTTTTACATGTAATTAATAATGGTAAAGGGTGGATCAGATGATTTCTTTAAGCGAGCTGCTGCTCACTCACTAAACCCGACTATCGTAAATAAAGACAGCAACTTCGTCGTCATCACTTACTGGTGGGGTCGTGGAAACTTGAATAAGAACACTCAGCGTCCTTGCCCTGAAGATCTGAAGGAGGGAGAAGCTTTGACGCGCCCACCTATTCTGTATGAGACGATGATCCAAAATTGGGAAAATGCTTGCCGCAAACATGGATGTAACTTTTTAGCCGAAGAGTATCCTGAGTTTGCAGTCAAGGGAGGATACCAGCACGCAATCAACTTCAAGCCTTACTTTGTTCAGTTAGCGTTAGAAGCCTCTTATCCCCGCGGTGTGCTATACATTGACGGAGACATGGAAATACTAACTTATCCAGGAGTATTTGATATTCGCGATATCGATTACATGGCTCGTGGATGGAACACTGATTCTCGTCCAGGTAAAGGTCGTAAAAAAGGGTTGGCGTGCTTTGATCCTTTCGTATTTGAGATGTCGGGAGGCACTATGTTCTTTGGAAACACGAAGGGCGGTCGTGATTTACTTGAACTGTGGCAGAAGGAAACATCCAAACATCCAGGAAAGGCAGATGACCGTATTCTGTCTATGGCTATCATGCTCCATAACGCACTCGCCCCCCTCAATACGATTCAGTTACCCATTGAGTATTTATGGCTCGATCTTTCCTACGGTCCGGAAGTTCCGCTCATCAAAGGAGAAGACTATATCCAGCCGGTTATCTCACACCCCGAGTGTCTGACTGGAGAAGACCGCGCGACATCGGAGGGTGCTGCGGCAAACCGCTATCCTCGCGCATACGATCGGTATGTATCAGACTTCTTATACTGTGATTGGCAGACAGTGTTTGAGTATATCCACTTTGAGAAGAAGAGTCAGATTGGACCGTTCCGTAAATACTTCGATTGGATGGAAGAGAAGGGATTGGTGGATATCGTACCCTTTTCGCAGAAATACGGAAAGAAGTTCAACAAGATTGCGGATGCGAATGAGGATCTAATGAAAAAGATGACACTCAAAGTTCGTAACCAGGTTGTTCTTATCAGCAAACAAGATTTGGAAACAACTTCGCTACACAAGATAGAGTCGGAGCGTGAACTGTTTCCTCTGGCGCTCAAGTATCTACTAAACGGTCAGCATGTAGTTTGGGTTCCAATGGGAACGCGGAGCATAAAAACAGTTGTAGGAAAGGCAGTCGACGATGAACTGGAGTTTGTAACGAAGAATGTGAACAAGGACGATATTTCAAAGGCACGACCCAAATACTATTTGGAGCTGGATCATGACTATCCGATTTACTTTAGCCCGATGAGTCGGGTACTGAAACATCTGCTCATGATGTCCGATTCTGTTGAAAATATGCAGAAAGTATTTAATAGTTCTTACTTATTTTTGACGCGTATCCGATGTGGATGGACTTAATGCTTGCAGATTTTAAATGAGAGTTTTTAGTAAGAATTGCAATGAAGCCTTTATTGCTGACTCCAAAAGAGGAAGCGTATATACTCTGTTATATTGCTATGTATTACAACTGTGATAAGAGAACATGTTGGAAACACATAGCAGAGATCATATACAAATATGGTTCTGCTAGAAACAAAGTAGTCTACAGAGGACAAGCAAAAAAGGACAGCGTAATAAAAAATACATCACTGTTTGTATCCACAACTCCCAACAAAGACATGGCTGAATTATTTGTTGAAAGGGATTGGGCCTTAGATGAAGATACACAGCGAGTAGGGCATCTATTTAAAATACATCTTAAAAATGCCTTATGGTTGAGTACGCGCAGTATTCAATATACGTTTACAGACGAAGTAAAAGAAGAACTGCGAACCATAAACAAAGGTAGACTGATACAAAAAAGGGATAAGACATACACCTTTGATGATTTTTTTCCGATGATGAAAGGATTGATACAGGAGTTGGTGTTTACCGATGAGTCGCAGAACGGTGAAGAAATACTCGTATTAACAGGCGGAACATTTTATAAAGATTCCGCACTGAAAACAAAAGGATTTATGCCTATAAATACGACTGATTTTGAAACATGGTATTCCTTCTCCAATTAATGCTTGCGGTGGTGGCGGCGCGTCTTGCCTCCCTTCTTCATGGATGCTGAACGCTTGACCGATGCCGAACGACGAGCACCACCCTTCTTCATAGATGCTGAACGCTTAACTGACGCGGAACGCTTTGCCATTTTTACTTCTATGATTAGAAACTTATTCGTAGAGACCAAGTCAATAAACTCTCAAAGGAAAGCAATGTGTGGTATTTGGGCATATCTCCGGAAGAAAGGATCCACTACCGTAGTCCCACGACTATACGATAATGTCAAGGTCCGAGGCCCGGATTACACAAATATAATTTCAGAACCATATTACTTCTTGGCATTTCATAGATTAGCTATTCTCGATTTAACATCGGCGGGAAACCAGCCATTTGTGTTCGAGTTAGGAGAAGGACGGCAGTTCATATATATGTGCAACGGCGAAATCTACAATTACGAACTTCTTCTAAAAGGATTTGCTGAAATCACCACCGAATCGAAGTCCGATTGTGAAGTTATTGGACATTTATTCAAGTTGTTCTCTGAAGATTTCGAGCAAGTCGTGAAGTTACTGGATGGAGAGTTTGCGATAATGGGCATAGTGGTCAATAATGGAGAGATCGAGCGAACAGTTGTAGCGCGTGATCCTTTCGGGGTTCGACCACTGTATTGGGGAACAAATACACAAGCGACAATATACAGTTCACTTATGTATGGAATCCCTTCTGGTACCAAGGCCTTCCACTTTCCTCCAGGATACTTTAGCGACAATCAAACTATGAAACGATATTTCGCGATTCATCTTCGTTCAATACCAACATCTCATAAATCAATTGTAGATTCATTAGTTCGGTGTGTCGCAAAGCGGATGTCGTCTGACCGACCAATGGGGTTTCTTCTTTCAGGAGGCTTAGATTCAAGTTTGGTTGTTGCTATTGCCGTGAAACTCTTACACATACCGAATGTGCGGACATTCAGTATCGGTATGCCCGGAGGAACCGATTTGAAGTATGCCAAAATAGTCGCTGATCATCTTGGAACTCATCACACTGAAGTTCATTTCAACCATATTGAAGGACTCACATCGTTGCCCAAAGTTGTGTGTGCGACTGAAACTTATGATATTACGACGATCAGAGCATCTGTAGGTCACTATTTATTGGCAAAATACATTGCAGAGAACACGGATATTCGCGTTATCTTGAATGGCGATGGAGCGGATGAATCTCAGATGGGATACCTTTACAACTACTTTTACCCATCGTTCGATTCAGCTCACCATGATAGTTTGAGATTACTGGATGAGATACATTGTTTTGATGGTTTGAGAGTAGATAGGTGTTTGGGCGCTCACGGATTAGAAGCGCGTGTTCCGTTCCTGGATCCGGATTTTGTGAATAGTGTACTGTCCGCACCAGTTGAAATGCGAGTTCCTACGGGGGCGCGCATGGAGAAACAGTTTATCCGCGAAGCATTTGAAATGTATTGTCCAGGTATTCTTCCAGGGTGCATTCTTTGGCGAAAGAAAGAAGCGTTCTCGGATGGAGTGTCGAAAGTAGAAGAATCATGGTCGAATATAATCAAAAATGCGCTTCGGACTCATCGGATTGTTCAAAAACCACATATCCAACCCACCACTCCGGAAGCTGCATTCTATCGGGAAATATTTGACCAGAACTTTCCAGGCCAGGAGCATATTGTTCCGCACTACTGGCTTCCAAAATGGACGGATGCAACGGATCCGTCGGCTAGGACTTTAAAGCTTCCCTCCAATAATCAGTAATGGAGGATATGTTTCCTCGTGTAGCTGGAGTTGATTACTCCAAGCTTCGGATCACGGAAGAAGGATCATACAGTATAACTAGACGAAGAGATGCGGAACAAATTATTCACATAATTAAGAATGCAGTTCCCGAATGTTCAGTAAAAAGCATTACCGATGCAACGGGGTGTATTGGCGGCGACACCCTGAACTTTGCTACCATTTTTGACAAAGTTCATAGTATAGAGTTAAACGCTGATAACTTTGAAGCATTAAAGAACAATGTGGGGGTCTATGGCTTCACTAACATTTCCCTTTATCACGGCGATTGTACGGATGTGTATAGGTGGGTTTCAGATGTTCTGTACATCGATCCGCCATGGGGAGGCCCAAACTACCGCACTATCCAAAATCTGAACTTGTTTTTAGGTAAAATTAGGTTAGATGAATGGCTAGAAGATATTTTGTCCGGGCCGTATCATCCATCACACATATTCTTGAAAGTTCCTCTGAATTACAATACGAAACCACTCCAGTTTCTTACGAATATTCGGTCAATTATGAGTCATCGAATTAGGACTTATATGTTAGTACACATCACCGTACAGTGAAAAATCGTCGAACTCTCGTAAATACATTCCACACTTACCTTTCAATGTGAGCTTTTGGATCTTTTCAAGTTCTCGTTGTAAGGATGGACTTATATGTCCTCGTTTTCTCTTTTTAGGTAAAAAGGTAAGAATCAGGTTAACAATATCGTCGGGCAACTTATCTTTGACAGCTTGTGGAAGGAACATCCTTATTTTGACCCTGCGGTTTAATTTCGTTTAGACGGTTTTTCCAAAATATAGTAATGGGAAACTCCAAATCTAAACAGGTAGAAAAGCCCGAACCTCCGAAGCCATGCACGGTTCCTGCTTGTGGAAAACCCATGTTTTGCCAAGGGTACTGCCAAGATCATCAGCATCGCGCGCTCACCACCGTATACGGGACCACCAAAAATGGATTTGGTGGGTTTAAAAAATAAGAGTGCAACAAATGACTCCCAATCGCGCAGCAATCATAATTCAGCACGCATGGTTGAACTGGCACAGCTGGTGTGTAGCCCAAGACATAGAGGATAGACGGTATTCTCCCGAACCCAGTTGCACAAACTATTACGAAAACTACAGCACCTGCTACGAGGGGGTGGACTATTGATGAAAACGGATTTATTTAGTTCAATAACATGTATCTCAGGCTTATCTACTGACCCTAGTGGAGGGGGTAAGCCTATAAATTGCACTGTTAGAAATGATGGGCTTTTTTATTGCTATTTAATATCACTTGAAATGGGATGTTATCACAGCAAACCATTATCGGCATCTTTAGTTGTAAAGGAAATGTATACACCGAATACAGGAGACTCCTTCCGGTATTTCGTAAACCCTAACCGCTCATTTCATACATATCTATTCCCAAAACGGATTTAGTGGAAGCAACTTAGGATAAGTCAATCAAACATGTCAGAAGATATTCACACTGTCAAGAAGATCGAGACGATTATGAAGTTCATTCCCAGTGTTGCTGAGTTTGGTCGTATGCTGGACATTTCGCACCCGGCGTTCGAATACATCGTTGGTCCAAAGCCGGTGTTTCCATATTCACAAGAGGATGCGACAATGATGCACAAGGAGGAGTACAAGATGAAGTTTGCGCACTGGGAGGGCGATGTACGCATTTGGGAGAAGAATGGTTACGATAAGTTTCGTCGTTGGAATCTATACTGCCTGACGGAGACGGACGCAGACCGTGAGCTACATCATTTGGAATGGTTGTGCAATCGCATCGCCAACAAGAAGGTTTGTAATATGGACATGGAGTTCGTGGATCCTTTCCAAACGGCAGGTATCTACTTTGACAAGAATCGGCATATTGTTGTTTACAATGGCCGCTGAACACTAAACAAAAACGGATTTAATGTGGGTAAATACCTATTTTTCAATCAAGATGGGAGGACAGACTGCATTTGGATTTTATGATACGGATGCTAAGTTGGTGTCATATTACTTCATGGGTGACTCGGCAATGAACGACATCAAGACGCTTCTTCGGGAACCATACAATGTCCTGTATGATTGCGCCAAGCCGCTATTCAACGGTAACTGCCTGCTGAGCGAGTTTAAGAGCCGCGAGTTCCAGGACGAGCACGATCTTGTAGGAGCAGTGATGATCCTGCCCGACTCGTTTGTGGTCTATGATGCAGAGACGATCGTGATTTATCGCCGGCGCAGTGAGTAACTAAAAACGAATCTAATTAAGGCGAATAGCCCGTTGTTCATACAAATGTCTTACAAAGAAAAATTTGAGCGCGTACGGAAGGTTATTACAGAGAAAGTACTCCGTATTGTGCATGAGTACTATGAAGGTGGGTATTTCAATATTGAGATAGGTGATCCTCATGGCATTTGGGAAATGTATGTATACGAGTTCAAGAAGGAGTTTGGGTCTTTTGTGACAGCAGATGTAGAACACGCACTGTGTATGGCCGGAACGATGCTGGGATTTGCCGTTCAAGCACATCAGAGTACTACCTCAAATTTCAATGTTAATAAACTTATTGATTATGTTCGCACATTCGTTGAACTTCAATTTGGCGATTTTACTAACTGGTGTGATGATATTAGTATGGCCATGTATGAGCAAACTTCTGAATATGAAAGAGAGTTTGGTAGTAAAATACCAGACGACCCAAAGTAACGACAGCACTAAAAACGAATCTAATTAGGGCGAACAGTCCACTTTTAACTATACGATGCTGATCAGACTATTCAGTTTCTTTTACCGTCCATCATCCCATAAAGTTATATTGGGACGATGGGGGTATCATTGGGAAGTCAATAAACATATTCAAAAATATTACGAGTAAACTTATTTCTTGTAACAGTTCTTGTATGGACGACACGAGGCCTTTTCCGTGAACCCCATTTTCTTGCATGTCTTTTTCATGCAGTGCCTCTTCCCAAACTTACGCGGCATCTTGAACTTGTTTTTACGAGTCTTCATTATCTTAAAAACGGATTTGTTTAGGTGAGGTTAAGGGGTAGTAACCTTCAAAGATGACTACTACCGTATGGTTGTGCAAGATTGAGACGAATGATGCAAATAACGGCTGGAAGACTGAACACATATTTCCCAAGAAGTCAAAGAATGCAGTAATGGATTGCGCTTCGCGAATCATTACCCAGGATTTGTGGGAAGATACTTACACCGGCATCAGTCCGGACGACAATGATATTATTGCGAATCTTCTGTGCATTGATAAGGATAAGGGAAGTGGCGAGTATGTTGCCGAGTGGGAGAGCGAGACTGAGTTCATTAGCAATATCAGGGTGACTGTTTGGGAGACCGCTATGTAAACATAAACTAAAAAACGGAAAAGATAGGATACAAATCTGTCTTTTTCAATTAATAATTACAGATGGGATTCAGATATATTCTTGTCAATCATACTCGCAAGGTTATTGAAGAGGCGTCGCTGCACAGCATTTGGAGTCTAATGGGTTACCTTATTGAGAAGGAGGGATGGCGTCCTGATGATAAAGTTGAAATGATGTTCGAAGAGAACAAATGGGATGAGATCGGAAAGCTGGTCAAAGCCGGATACAAGAGCCATTATCATGTCCGTGATTTCGATTAACCCTAAAAACGGAAAAGTTAGGAGTCAAATCTGTCCTTTTCAATTGCAATAATGAACATCTTCTTTCTGAGTCGGCGTACTCGTCAGTGTGCTAAATGGCACTGTGACAAGCATGTGGTGAAAATGATTTTGGAATCTACGCAGCTTCTGTATACTGCCCACCACGAAAACGGAGGAACACACATGATTCAGGACTCTGCGCCTGTGTGTGCCTCAACAGGAAAGAGGGGATATCGCTCGACCCATAAGAATCATCCGTCCGCATTATGGACTCGCGCAAGCCTAGCTCATTATTACTGGCTCATTTGGCTCGCGAAAGATTTGGTGGATGAACATATGTTCCGATTCGCTCCAGCGAAAATCCACGCGTGTTTCGCACACTTGGAATGGCTCGAACAGAATCCACCTCCTGATTTGGTGGAAACGCGATGGTTACAAGATCCTACTCCAGCTATGCCGAACGAATACAAATGCCCCGATGTTTTGGAATCATATCGCAAATACTATACTGTAGCTAAGAAAGATCTGTTGAAGTATACGAAGCGTCATGTGCCACACATTCTATGTGAAAAATAATAGGGTATCCAAACAAACATGGATCCAGTATCAAAGACTGATTTAGTTGCTCTGCGCGCGCAGAAGAAGCTTGAGGAAAAGAATGAGTATATTGCCCGACTTATCAAGGATGTATATGCAGTAGTCACCGCTCAGGCCAGGGATACCGATGACACGCATGTTCAGTGGTGCTTTGCCCGTTTTTCTAACTTGGCGGAGTTTCCAGGTGTAAAGGATGAAGTTGTGGCTCAGTTACAGGCTCTATTTCCCGAGTGTGCTATCGAGTACATTCTACCCACAGATGATGCCAACGGACGCGCATCTCACATAATTACCGTCAACTGGGCAGATAACAGTAACAATTCCGCCCCTGCACCAGTTCCTGAGGTCGTTCCTGAACCAACGGCATAATACAATTGGATTCAGTCAAAATAACAATGTTTTATGTTTAGAAATTTGTCATCACCGAAAAGTGAAAATCGGTGAAATGGCTTAAAGGGTTTTGGCGTATTTAATATAGAACCAAATGGTGAATTATACTTGCAACATCTGCTCTAAGGTCTTTAATCAAAAGGGGCATCTAGAAGTTCATAAGAACCGAAAACTGCCTTGTAAGAAGGATAACACCATAGAACAGCTGGTTGAGAAGAAGGTGCAGGAGGCTTTGGCAAAAACGAATGTGACTGCGTTAAAAAATGAGGCCTTACAAAGCACTAACGCTATGTCTAATGAAATGGATTACACTAAAAAGTCAAGAGAAGAACTTATCGTTATTTGTAAGGAAAAAAAAATAAAGGGATATTCGGGGAAAAAGAAAGATGATATTATTATCTTACTTAACTCAAGCACTATAGGCGTAGAGAATGTAATAACCGAAGATGAGCATAATAAGTTTGTATATCAAACTATGCTTACATGTATCGGTAATAAGAGAAAACTTGTGTCAAATATTCGTTCTATAATTGATGATATTAGGATTCTTCTTTCAAAGGATAAATTGAATATTGTAGATGGATTTGCTGGTTCTTCTGTAGTATCAAGAGAACTTACATATGTTTCTGAAAATCTTTACACAAACGACATGGAACTGTATTCATACTTGATGGCATATTGTTATCTAGTAAATCCTTCAGATATTCAAAAGGAAAGAGTATCAAATCATATAAAAATTATGAATGAAATTGCAGAAAACGGTCCCTATTCTGAAGGCATCATATGTAAACTTTATGCCCCTAAAGATAGCAAGTGCATAAAAGAAGGAGAACGATGTTTCTATACACGAGAAAATGCACTTATTATTGATACTCTTAGGAAGTATATATCAGAAGAAGTAGAAGAAGATATTGTAAATTACTGCCTTGTCCCTCTTCTAAATAAAGCAAGTATAAACACGAATACTGCTGGAGTTTTCAAAGGATTCTATAAGAAAGATAATATCGGATGGTTTGGAGGAAAAGGTGAGGTTGCATTATCTCGTATCACAAAGCCTATTCGTCTAGATATTCCAGTTTGGAATTGTTCTATTTACAATGCATTTCCTTCAAATAAGGATATAAATGTATTAGTAGATGAACTTCCCAGTAATATTGATGTCATGTATTTAGATCCCCCTTATAATCAACATCCATATGGAAGTAATTACTTTATGCTAAATGTTATTGCTAAGAATGAAGAGCCGGTAGAGATATCAAATGTTTCCGGTATACCTACAAATTGGAACAAGTCTAACTATAATAACCATAAAACTGCGGTAGAATCCATGAAGAAATTGATGTTAAGCGGTCTGTCAAAATCATCATATCTTCTGATTTCATACAATAATGAAGGTATTATTACAGATAGTGATTGGAAAATATTATTCGAACCGTATATTGTGAAAAAATACGAGATAACATACGACACATATAAGGGTAGCAGAAATCTGAAAGATAGAAGTGACAAAGTTATAGAGATTATGTATCTAGTTTCTAAGAAGTAGGGAAGGATTCAACAACCTTATCAATTATTTTCTTTAAAATCTGTATTTGTTCTTCTTTCTTCCAAAGCGAAGATCCATGCTTCATCTCATCCCACTTATGTGCCTTTACAAAGACAGAAGCAATACTCTTATTACATATTTTTTTTACATTAATTGAAGGAACAATATCATCAATCATTGCTTGAACTTCTTCTTGGGTTGTTGTTTTGGCTATCTCAACATAATGATTTGGTATTCCCATATTCATCATCTCTATCCGCTTAGCAATTGTTTCGGTAGAATGGAAGTCGCACCCGGATGCGAATATTACATAAGGAAATATCTCAAGACCAGCAAACAGCATGTCTGCTCCTCTGATATTTTTTCCACCTCTTTCAATAGCATTTCCTGTTGCCTGTCGCTGTTTCTTCTGTTCAAATAAATTGTCATTTGTCCCTTGAACTTTATCCTCAACAATAAGAATAGGTATCCGTCTTTCTCCGGACACTGCAAATAATATTCCACCATCCGGTCGCATACAGACTTTCTTATTATCCGGATTTGGCTTTGGACCACCAACCTTTTCAAAGAAGGACTGGCAATCAAAGAGTGAAATGGTTTTTTCTAGAACAATCGTATAGCCAAGGGGTTTGAAATGCTCCTTAGCATAAGGGATAATTTCACACATCGCTTCTGATAGTATTCCTTCAGATGAGCAACTATCATCATTTAGATGTCGTCCCTCTTCAACCAGTTGTGTTAGACGCTTACTTAGTCCATCTGATTGCGATTTTACTGGTGTAGTCTTTATGCCATCAACAACTTCACTTTTTAGATGAAACTTCTTGTTATTGCTCCGGTGTCCCTCCTTCTGACAAATAGAACACTTCATGTTGATGGGTGTATTGCTTGGACTTTATAATTCCGTTTCCCCATACTTGTGATTAACTAAAACTAAAAAACGGATTCATTCGGATCCAGTTTTTAGATTTCAACAATGTCGTCCGATGATAAATGTATTTCAGATATTGAAATACCCGATTGCTTTGTTTGTAGTGCTCTTAAAAACACAAAGGAGCATGGTAAAGTAGGCCACGGCGAGTCTAGATTGTATGTTGGTAATGATAAATCTATATGCGCGCTATTAACTACGAAACCTTGGGTATTTGAATTTGATAATTATCAAGAGTTAGTTTCTTCTCACGACAAATATGATTTTATTGTAGAAAACATATCGCTGTTTGAGTCGAAATATTCATTAACACTCAATGTAGAAGAACAAAATGGTAAACAGGATTGTAGGCGTTTCTATGTCGGAGGAAAACCAAATAAAGTAGCATGGACCTTGCTACGAAAGTGCCTCGTTCCTCAAAAAACTAGATTGAGGATATATGAGTCTGAAGATAAGTTCATTGTTCGAGTAATGTATACGGGTGGCCAAAAACTGTCAAATTGCAAAGGTTACTCCAAGATTGCTATTCGGTGGCTTGAATATTTAGAAAAGAAACATACTATCAAAATTCAACACGCCTTGCAAGGCGGTGAATTCAGTATCCGTACACAGAAGGGATATACTTGGCCAGTTGATGGATTTTGCGAAGAGTTAAATACAGTCTATGAATTTATGGGTGATTATTATCACGGAAATCCTGCAAAGTATAGTGGTACAGATACATTTCACAATATCCCATATTCTGTAAAGTGGGAACGCGACGCAAAAAAGCGGGATGAATTTGTGAATAGAGGGTATAAATATGTAATGATTTGGGAATCAGATTGGAATGCTATCGAGAAATCACAACATTTGACAAAATGTGAATAAATATATCAACGACAATACTATTTCCAGCTTGTTGATAGCAACGAGTATCGGATACTACGATTTTATATGTATCTCTGAAACCCATGAGTCGCAAACATTCTCTAGGAGTTAATTTTCGTAGACGATTATCGGGAACTGTAATATAATTATCAATTCCTGCTCTATGCATTTTGTGAACAGTTGAAAGTATTGGTCTAGCCACAGACAGATCTGTATCCGTCGTTGTCTTAAAAGTTTTTGTTCCAGTCTTAAGAACATATTCTTGAACCTTTTCAGATAATATGTATTTTTGGTCTACCGGTCTAGGTTCAAATACAAAATCACCAAACCAATTGAATTGTTGATTCTTTTTCTGACACAATGCAATATTCCCATTAATTTGGGTATACTTTTTCTGTATATTCATGTCTTTGACTACAAAGTCCTGGCCCTTTTTGTCAAGAGAATATTTTGAATCAACATTGTCTTCTAAGAAATCTCGCATTGTACAAGAAAGCTCGAGTGTTGGTGGGGGAAATACTATCTTAGCAACAACATCGGGTCGTCGTCCTAGGATAAATAATCTTTGACGGCTTTGTGGAATGCCGTAGTCTTTTGCATTCAAAATACTATGCTGCAATACATACCCAGTTCGCGTCTTGAATTCTTCAAGAACATACTGAAAGGTTTTTCCCTTATCGTGTGTTGTTAATCCCTTCACATTTTCGAAAATGAAGAACTTAGGTTTACATTCATTCACTACACGAATAAACTGAAATATGAGAGTACCGCGGATATCATCGAGTCCTTCTTGTTTTCCAACCGTTGAGAAAGACTGACATGGAGATCCGCCTACAACATAATCAATATTTTCGTAAAGAAACGGTGTTGCATCAATCGTATTGACATCTGTATACCAACGATCGTCCGATACTTTATAATTGCCAAAATATGAAGTCTTTACATATGGATCATTGTCGCATGCAAATACAACTTCATATTTTAAGTTCATAACGTCTAGGGCATGTTCAAATGCACCTATACCTGTAAACAGGGTACCTATTTTCAGAAGTGGTTCTATATTGGTATGTTTAGTATCATTCAGAGCATCCGAAACAGCTTTCTGGACAATACTTGTTAACGGATCCTTCTTACATGGTATCTTTCGCTTCTTGTGCGAATCTAGATGACTCTTTTGTTTGAACATTTTTTCACATATTTCACATATATGATTGGGCATTATATATGGTACCTAAAATAACTAATTAGGTTATATTCGTTTTTATTAAAATCTATAAGGTATTAAACTAAAAAACGGATTCATTCGGATCCAGTTTTTAGTTTGCAACTGCAAGATGACAATGATTTATGTTTTGAAACTTAAAAATGCTAATTACTATGTTGGGAAATCCGACAATCCGGAGCGGCGTTTCTTGGAACATATAAGTGGATCAGGAAGTGCTTGGACTCAGAAGTTTCCACCCATTTCTCTCAAAAAGACCTACAAAATGAAGAGTCCATTGGATGAAGATCATAGAGTCAAGAAACTCATGCTCAAGCACGGTATCGATTCAGTCCGAGGTGGATCTTATAGCTCAATCACTTTGAGCGATGAACAACGAAGAACATTGAATCGAGAGTTATGGGGAGCGACTGATAAATGTTTGCGATGTGGACGAAATAATCATTGGGCTTCTGAATGTTATACGAATATTGATAAGTCCGATAGTGAAGATACTTGTTTTCGATGTGGAAGGGTTGGTCATTGGGTTGCCGATTGCTATGCACGAACACACGCAAATGGATACTATCTATCCTGAAAACGAACTAAATCCAATTCAATCTATAGATTCCAAGAATGGAGCAAGTGAAACAGTTCGCCGATCAAGTATTTGCGACTTTAGGTGCTGGGTTCACTGAACGAATTTATCATAATGCGATGGTCGTTCTTCTTCGTAGGCACAAGATTCCATACAAGACGGAACAGACGATTCCAGTTATGTTCGAAGGTGAAAATGTTGGCAGTGTTCGTGCAGATCTTGTAATTGGAGATTCGATTGTAATTGAGCTGAAGTCAGTACGATCTCTAAAAGACGATCATGCAACGCAGTGTGGAATGTATATGAAACTCTTGAAGATCCCCAATGGACTCGTGATAAACTTCCCATGTTCTGATTTTGAGTCTGTATCGTATCAGGAAATGCATGAAAGTGTCGGATGTAAAAGGTGTGGACGAGACAATCACGAAGCGTCGAAATGCTATGCTAAACGACACACAGATGGCACACCTTTAAACAATCTCCCTGCCTAAAATACAGATGGCTTTCTATGTGTTGCCGGAATACACGCCGACCGATAATGAAATAGTGAATGTAGCAGAAATCATGATGGGAGACCAGTATATCAAGATTTCATGTTTTCCTAAGACAGGAACTCTGTTTATGAACGGTCTTTTTGCTCCGAAACACCTGACGATCGGAGAAAGTTTGGAATGGTATTTGCAAGAATCTGTGAATGATTACGAGATCCAAACACTGTTTTTCCAAAAAGATGTGAATGATCCAAGGCATGCACATGCTTGGGAACGGGCCAGTTTTTTACAAGGACATTGGCGAGCGTATGCCAAAAACAATATCCGAATAACTGCGACTTTCGTTACTATGAATGATGATTACATTATCAATGTTTCTTAGCGAGTTTCTTATGTTT
>Ga0007862_1000300_pt1 | contig 16182 bp, 31 predicted proteins | sample CryBogCBH20Aug07_FD_71206 | JGI IMG/M metagenome (GOLD analysis project Ga0007862, IMG submission 71206) | Freshwater microbial communities from Crystal Bog, Wisconsin, USA - CBH20Aug07 | ecosystem: Environmental > Aquatic > Freshwater > Lake | place: Crystal Bog, Wisconsin, USA | collected... | reverse complement strand
CTGTTGTAAATAGTGCCTGGACCGGTGTCGTCGACGCCGCACCGGAATACTGGTATGTAATCAGGTGTATTCGATTACTGAACCCCGAAGCAGGTGCGGAAAGAAGGGTCGAAGGTCCTGGCGACGTTGTCGAAGCTGTCGACAACTTCGCACCGCCGTAAGGGTTCGTGTGCTGGTACGTACCGCTTACGCTACCGTTTGTTACTACGTTCAGACCAGGCGTTCCGTACTGCTGTGTAATAGGTACCGGTGTCGAACCTAGTACGGATCCTTCTCCGGTAATCTTTACCGCGTTCGACGTGGTGCCAAGTGTACCGATTACTGACAACGGTCCGGCGTAGTTCGATATGGGGAAGCCGCCACCGATACTGGTGGCCGCGACGTAGATAGGCGTTGTCGACGTATTGGTAACTGCCGTCGTCGAGCCGCTAACACTCTCCACGAAGAACGGCGTCGAGCTGGTGTTCGAGACCGTTACCGGTAGCGATCCACCGACGGCGTAGACGCCCATAGTGGTATCTGCTAAGTCGGCACCGATATAGATATCGTACGAGTTGCTAATCAACGCCGCCGTATATGACGTAATAGTGACACTGGTGTCTACCGACGCGGAGATAGGGATAAGAACAATAGTGGTGCCGGAAATCGTACTACCGGCGTAAGGAACAATAGTGCCGTAATACACTATGCCGCTTACGTTGCCAGTTGCGGAGTACGTATAGAGAGTAGGACTACCAGTACCACCGCCCGAGTTAGAGATAATCAGATAAACATTACGCCACGAAGGGCTAGTAGGAATAGTGGCGATAGTCGTTGTAATTCCACCGCCGCCTAATAACTTTCGCACTTTCTCGATAAAGATCTGTTCCGTCGAACTGGTAACAGTGTCGGCGTAAGCGTTCGGATAAATAATCTGTGGTTCGTTGACGATATTGGCGTACCCGTATCCGGCCATTTGGTACAACGTGCCAGGCACGAGACCGGTCGCAGTTACTTGTAGTCGGTCGCCGCCTTGTAACTGTAACGGTCCCCACGAGTTCGATCCCTTAAACTGTCCGAACTGTGTGCCACCGCTTAACGCAGTAAACCGAGCAGTATCTTCCGCACCTGCGCAGTTAATCGTAAGTGTCCAGGTATTCGATAACGCGACGGCGTCGAACAGAAAGGTCGCCGTACCGTCGCTGGCGGCCGTCTGCGAAATGATGTAGTTAATGGGCTGGTACGCACCGCCGCGAGAAGCGTCGCCGTAATAGCCGCCACTGGTACCGACGTATGTCACTGCGACGCCTGTGCCTTTCGACGTGCGGCGGCGGCCTTCCCTGCTGGCGACTGCGACCAGGGTCGACCGTTCTTACGTTCCCACTCTCGACGAGCTTCTAGGACGTCTGGTGGCACCGTCGACGATCGCGTGGCCGTTTGCTGGTCTTTCTGGTTGCGACGGTTGCCGACGCGATTAAACAGGTTCGACAGTCCGTTATTTGCGGCCTTCGCTGGACGATTAACAAGACTGGCCAGTGACTTAATGTCGAAGCGATCGTCGGCGTTCTTAATCACGATCGTTATGCCGCCGGCCATAATCAGTACCCCTGTCATTACCAAGAAGCCGCCGACAACGGCCTTCGCTTCGCACTCGCTAAAGATACTGCCGCCACCAAGATAGTCCGGCCAGGATATTAGCGATCCTCGACACTGGTTAAAGGTGTTGTCCGTAGGCGTACTGCCAGGTATCTTCGACGTTCCGTTCGGGTTGACTTCGCTGGTGGCGTACGACTGATCCGATACCGGTATCTTTGCCGCCGAGAATAACGCCGTCGGATACCTACCGCCCTGGCAACCTCGGCACCAAGAAGACTGGTTAATGGCCTTCCATATGTCTTCGAGTGTGCTGTTTGGATTACGCAGTGCCGCGACGATCTTGTCGTATCCGTAGTCTCCTATTAGTAACTGATTAGCGACGGCATTTACGAACGGCTTATACGAGTTGTACGCGTTTCGCTTCGTCGACGACTGGCCGTAGTTCAGTGGATTAAAGTCCGGCGATATACCGCCAGGTTCCTCGGACTGCGCCCAGTAGTCCAGTGCTAGAAGGTTCGTCTTCGTTACCGGTGCGCGTAAGGCCATTAGTAACAGGTGTTCCCACTCTGGGAACTGGTTCAGCTCGGCGTTCGAGACCGCTTGTGTATTGGCGATCGCCGGCACGACTACGCCTTCTTAGTAAGACGCGACCATATTGTTTCGGTGCCACCGGTACCGGCGTTCGTGGAAGGGTTGCGGATCTGGTATTCGTAACCAACAATAAAGACGCCGGAGATAGCGACACTGGCCCAGAACGGTACAGGGTCCTTTAAGGCCGACGACACTGCGGCACCAGTGGCGATAACGATCGCAGTGGCCGCCACTTCACCTGCGCGGATACGCGAGATATTGCCGGCCTTCGCTTCTTGTTCGTGGAAGAAGGGACTAGCGACGGTGAACCAAGACGGACAGAAGCCTGCGAAGACGCCTGACGCTTCTCCGATTAGAAGGATAATAGTAGTGACGCGAGTAGTGGCGTTACTCTCCATTGTCCTAGTCCGTAATCGTCATTGTGTTTGTTTGGTACTTGTGGTACTGACCCAAGATACGCGGATCGCCGGTGCCAGGTTGCGGCGTTCGAGCTTCGAGAAGCGTAATGTAGTTCGTCCCAGGTTGACGGATACCCTTTGGTCGACGTGGTGCGAACTGTGCGTCCAACGTGTTACGTCGCAGGATAGGACTACTGGTGGAACGAGTGTTCAGATTAAAGTCGAAGCGACGCTTCATCGGCCAAGCCATTAGCGACCTGCCCTAATGTCCCAGGCACCTTGTCCACCGAGATCGCGCCAACCGTCCAGGCCGGCTTCGAGACGGATCATATCGACAGTGCCGTCGGCGTTACAGTCGACGTTATACGCGGTCGCAGTTGCCTTCGGCGTACCGTCCAACGGCCATACCGAACGGCCGCTACCGTTCGTCGAACGGAAGAACAGTTGTCCAGGAGAGAAGTGCTGGACGCCGATCGCAGGTAACTTTCGCATTTAGGCACTCTCCATAGGTTCGCTGGCCGAACTAAATAACGGCATACCGTTCTTATTGCGGCGATACAGATAATACCCTGCGCCAACGGTGCCGGCCAGGATCAGAAGAACTTTGTAGTTACCGGTGATACTCGACAGGATACCGCCACCAGTGGCCGACGCAGTGGACGTCGACGGCGTGGACGAGCTTTGTGCGCCGGCACCGCTAGCGTTCGCGGCCGTAGCGTCTTGTGCGGCTTGCGCCGAAGCACCGGCGGCATACGCTTGCGATACCTGCGTTTGCGTCTCGCCGGCGATGTTCAGGATCGACGTAAGGTCGCCGGCCGACAGATCTGCGTTACCGGTGTTTGGTGGCGCGGCCGTTGTCTTCGTTGTACGACCAGTCTTTGCGGCAGGTGCCGACGCCTGGGCCGTAGTGACGCGACGTTGTACGGCCGTCGCTGGCGCTGGTGCGACGGCACCAGACTTACCGCTCGTGGCACCGGCCGTTACCTTTCGTGGATCTCCGGCAGGTTGCGGTAGCAGTGGTGGACCGCCTTCGGACGCTGGCAGTACCGTCGTCTTCTGTGGTAGCAGTGGTGGACCGCCTTGTGACGCTGGCAGTACCGTCGTCTTCTGTGGTAGCAGTGGTGGACCGCCTTGTGACGCAGGAAGGACAGTGTATTTAGGATCGGGAGAAGGCTTAGTAGGGACGGCGGCCATTAGTTACTAGCACCGCCGGAGTACGTGCGCCACTGCGTAAAGGGACGCACTGCGCGAGTAACGCGATTACCGCCGATTACCGGTTTCTGCCAACCGGTCTGGGCGATGTTGCCAACGGCCGTCGCTGGTACCGGCGATACGTTCGTAATGTTTGTGTCACCTGGGAACTTCATTGTTTGGTTCACTCGCACCGTATAGATCGACGGCAGGAAGTAGTTTGGTGCGACGCTGGAAGGCTGGTTGTAGGGACCGCCCAGCTCGCCGTCGTTTAGTGCCGGTGGACGTGGCGACGGTACGGCACGATTACCTGGCATACCGGTAACGATGTTCTGTCCGTTAAACTCTGCCGTCGAGTTCGACGCCGGAATAGGCGTGAAGGCGCCGGTTCCCCATTGTGTAGGGACCTGAAGAGTACGGATCTGGATACGCATATGCCTATCCTACGCCTTATTACCGAGAAGGCCGTTAATCGACGACGACCATAACTTCGTGACGCCGGACGACGCGGCCGCAGTGCCGGCAGGGTGCGTAAGGATATCGGCAATAATGACGCCGCCGATAATGAGAGTTGCGAGAGATAAGACGCCTGACATATGTTCCTTTACTTTGTAGGTAAGACTTTCGGAGTAGTGCCGGTGTTCGCTTTAATAACGGTCGCACCAGGCGTAAAGACGTTCAGTGCCGTAGCAACTACCAGTCCCCAGGCCATTAGCGACGACAGTCGATCGAAGGACGACGGCAGTAGTGCCAGTCCACCGAAGACCAGTACGACGCTGGTGTATTGCGAAGGGATAGGTAGGTGCGGAATAGGGTTGTCGACGTTCGATCCGTTCTTTACGTCTCGATACGTAATAAGGACAACTTCGGCCAGGATCGGATACAGAAGCGGCGACGCCATTACTGGCCGTCCCTTCTTGTAGCGGCCACTTCAGGCGTCCACCGAGAAGGAACAGTGAGATCGAGTAGACCCCAGTTGCCACCTTGTACCTGCGTAATGCCGTAGTAGGCCAAGCTATACCCTGCGAGAGTAACTACTAGGCCTACTACGAGCATTAGAAAGTCCTTTGACGTTCCCTTAGTTCATCTTGCCTGGAACAGGCTTAATGAACTTGTGGAAGGCCCAAGCACCGGCGACGCCTACGGCAACGTAGAACAGTGGTGATCGTGTCATCTTTGGTTCTTCTTTCTTTAGTTAGGGAGTGTATTACGGAGATAGACCAGGCCGGCGATAGCACCGATACCAAGCCAGGTAGCCATACCGAAGGCGTTAGTAGGTGATAAGGCCTGACCCATAGTAGGGACAGGGTTCGTCGCTGGACCGGCGAAGGCCGCACCTGCGGCACCCATACCGGACATATACGACTGCGCCGATCCATACTGCGGCGCAGTGGTGTTTGTAGCACCACTAAGGCCGCCCTGTAGGTAAAGTCCTGCCATTGGTTATCCCCTGACTAAAGCTCGGGAAGGCCGGTGATCAGACTTCCAGTGGGGACGATCTGCCCGACCAGGCACGAGATCGTCGCTGGACTATTAGAACCGGAACCGGCAGGCGCGAAGTTCAGTTCCAACAGTGTCGCAGGGTTCGTCGACAGAAAGACTTCGCCAGTGTCGAGAAGACCAAGTGACTGCTGGTTAAGTGACGTCTTGCGGCAGAAGGCAATAGTACCGGTAGGACGCGTCGCGTTGTTGAGACCGGAACCGAAGCCGTACTGGATCGCCATATCGTCGTACAGTTCGTTCATAGTGGTATCAACGAGTGGGACGCCGTCTACGTACCACTGAAGGCGTGAAGGCCAGAAGCCGTCGGTACGTGCGCCAGTGCTATCGCGAGCGATCGCGACCACTGTGTCCAGGTATCCACCAAGACGGGGGAACTGTACGCGAGTTGACGCCGAAGCAGAGACAGGCGGGTTCGCCTGGACGACCTGCCACTGACGCGTCGTACCGAGACCTGGCGGCTCGACGCCGGCAGTGCCTTCAGGCAACCAGTAGAAGTCAGTGTCGATCTGCGTACCGATAGTGGGATAACCACCAGTTGACGCCGAACCGAAGACGCTGGTCGCGCTGTTGTAGTTAAACTGAAGCGTAGGCAACAGTGAAGCGTTAGCGGCCGACAGGACGCCGTATGCCTTCGAGAACTCCAACGGCAGAGCGTACGAGAACGTACCGGCACCGGTCGTAGTCGAGATCGCAGAGTACGAAGGCAAGTTCGTCGCCAGGTTCGTGCCATTGTTCAGGCCGAACGAACCACCGTACAGGTTCACCAGGTTCGAGATAGAGAAGCCGTCTCCAACAAGTAAAGGTGTGCCGAACGCGTCCTTCATTTGGATAAGGCTGTTCAGGTTGTATGGCGCGTCGGCGTTCAGTGCGACGGTACCGGTAAGCGAACCAGTAGTGGTTAGCGTGTGCGTCACTCGAAAGTTACGGAAGTAACCAGGACGCGCTACCAGTGGTTGCGTCAGGGTACCGGAGAAGGCACCGCCAGTTACGTTGTAGATCGGTGCGCGACCGGCCTGCGAGTTACGGATAAAGGGACCCGATCCTTCGATCGTGGTCTGCGGCTGTGGACGGCCGGCTTCCTGTGCTGTTGAGGTCTGTCCGGTTGCCATTACAGAGCTACCACCAGTGCGTCGCCCAAGCGACCGGTTGCGCCGGCGTTCTCACGAGACCAACGGCGTGCGGACATACGAAGAAGTCCGACCGCAGGGTGGAGAAGTAGCGAAGTTAAGACAACGAGATCGAAGGTACGCTTCGTCGGCATTGTTTAGTCTCCTATTGGATATGTTCGCCAGTCAGTAGGGACATTATCAGGTGTCGCGTACCGGCGCAACTATTACCAGAAAGAAAGAAGTCCCCTGGTCCGTAGCGGCCGGCACCAGGGGACTTCTTAACTGCCGTAGAAAGATCGGGTGCGTGGCGTCCGACCGAGAGAAGACAGTCTTCTCTACTCTATCGACCTTCTACGTACCTGGGCCAGTTTGGTTCTTCTTCCGGTTCCCCTATGGGCTTTAGCGGTCCTGGATACTTATCCTGGAAGGCCTTAATCATCTCATAGCCAAGTAACAGTCCGTCGGCCAGTCCCCAGGCGTACGTATTTATCCGGTTCTCTTTGTAGTCGACGCGAGACTGCGCGACGTTCCGGCGAAGTCGCTGGACGATTATGTCTAGATCTTTCAGTTCTTCATTTGTCATTGGTCTTCCTTTCGTGACGTGGATCGGTATAGAAGTACGTGTCCAGGCTTACGAAGACTGTGTAGGTTTGCCTGTAGCTTTACGACCGGCAGTTCCTCGGTCGACAGAGTGACGAAGCCGCAGGTCTCGCAGATCGCGTCGAACGTGTATGTCGCCATTACAGGTCGTCCCTTCCGTCGGAGTTCCACTGCCGGTACCGACGAACGTCTTCGCGTCGGTTCAGTTCGTCATTTATCTTCTTGTAGGCGTTCGTATCTCCGACCATATATCCGAACGAGAACGAACCAAGAAGCGTAACGATAATCACGTAGAGAAGCATCAGATACCTTCCTTCTCTCGCGCCTGGATCGCCAACAGAAGTTCGAGCGCGATAAGACGCTGGCCCTCAAAGTTGTCGCACGTATCAACGTACAGGCGGCCGGCCTTGTGGATCGCGTCCATAAATAGATCCTGGATACGGTCTGCTTCGGCGCGATACTTCTCCGAGAAGTCGTCGGCCGTAATCGCAACCGTACGCTTTGTCGGGATCTCGACTACCTGGTCGACTTCTTCTTCTCGAAGCTCGATGCCGCACGTCTCGCAGAAGACCACGAAGTCAGTGTCGCCGTTTGCCCAGAACTTATCGGTAACGGACGTCGCGTGATCTTCGCAGTACCAGACTGCGTATCGGTACGCGTCTTGCGTTGTCAACCACCGGTAGTACGCCGTCGGTGCCTTGTCTGTAATGTTATTTGCCATTGTCGTATCTCTCTTTCTCTCTCAGTTACTACGACAGACTTAACTATACACGAACTTTAGGTCTTGTGTTGCTATTTCTCAATATTTATTTATTTCTTTCGTGGTGCGTATATTCGCTGGCATTTGGTACAGAAGTACCCTCGCCGGCCTTCTATCTTTCGCATATTGGATCGAAGGTCCAGTGTCGTACACCATTTACCTGCGCAGGTATCCATATGGAGTTCGTCGGAGAAGTGTCCCATTAGACGGCAACCTTTCTAAGTTCGGCCAACTGGTCTTCTAAGCCGTCGCGGTCGCGAGACGATCCACTCGCTAGGCACCGGTCGACGTTCGACAGGAAGGCGATCTTTGTTTCTAGTTCGTTCGTTCGCGAGAAGGTTGCGACGGCCTGATCGTGCGTCTGTCCTGACGCGACGTAGTTCCACCGGTACGGTTCGTCCGGTCGAGTGAACCGGTACAACTGCGGCGCACGTACTTCGAGCTGGTTCATAACTTCTTTCTCGCGCCACTGGCCGAAGTTCGTGCCAGTGTTTCTAACGGTGCCGCCTTCGTTAATAATTACGCCGTCAGTGTCGACGTGGATCACTAACGAACCTTCGGTGCCGTACAGACCTTCGAGCAGTGTTTGCGTTCGTACTCGCGAACAGATCTCGGCGGCCACGTGAAGTCCGTACACGTGCGGCAGTCGGCGTTCCGGTAGATCTATCCCATACGGTTCGTTGCCTTTGGTATCGGACCATAAGACTTCGCCGCGTTCTTCGCCGCGCATAGAGAACTGTCCCCAGGTTGCGTTCGCAATAGCCTTCGCCAGGTTGTCGCCACCGTTCGGTAGCGTTCGACCTTCCTGCGCCAACTCCCACCAGGGACCGAACAGGTCGTAGGTGCGACGCGGCGCGTAGCAGTCCGTTACGTTCACTTCGCACCCTAAAGACTTCGCGGCCGCCAGTTCGCGCCAAGTCCAGGTACCGGATACTTCGTGATACTGGAACTGGATCGCGTCTTTCGTAACGCGCACCGGTAGCGGCGCGTATGGCAGTTGTATGGGAACGAAGACGTTTGCCGTCGCAAGACCGGCCACGTCAGGATCGAGCGTCGTCGACGGATCAACGCGACGTAGCGACAGTGCTATCGGTGCCGCCGCCATAGCGTTCGGATACGCGGCCTTTATGTCGACCGACCGGCAGTTCTTGTACGTATCTGGTTGCCATATCTCTTGTCGTCCACCGAAGAAGGCTTGTGACGAGATATCAGGATCGAAGCCCAGGCGCACTGTCTCGGTAACGCTGGCGCGAAGAAGCTTCCAGGCCATTGACGCGATCGACGACGGCGCGATACCGAACGAACGTATCCACTCCATAGTCGTCGACAGTGCCAAGAAAGGATCGTCGCAGTTGACTAGGTTGCCTTGTAGAGACGTAACGGTGACGCCGGAAGGGACGTGCGTCATCTTCACGTCCCTTCCGCGCCACGTAGTTAGCACCCACTCCGTCGCGTCAGTTATATGACGTAGCGACTGGACGCCGGCCTGAACGTAGCAGGTGAAGTCCTTTAATCGGTACAGAACGTTCGTGACGTCCCTAGTTCCTTTATATAACTTCTTGCCGTAGACCGTCTCGACGTAGACCGATCTGGTGCCAGGCGTTAGTAGCGCGAAGTCTTTGTGTGTGAACTTACCAAGCGGATCAACGTTCATTATCCTTCGTCGCCTTGTACGTCTCGACCAACGATACGAACGTCTCGAACTTCTCCTGCGCGAGTTCGCCGGCTTCTTGTGCGCGTTGACGAAGAAGCTCGGCCAGGTCGTCGCGACGGTTCTCAACCGTATTCGCGACGGCGTTAATCTCCGCTATTGCGGCGTCCAAGTATTCACTTCGCGCCTGGTGGATCTGTGCTTCCATATCTCTACTTTCTCTTTCTCTTGTTTGGTACGGCACGTCCAACGGTTGACGTCGGTAGTTTCTGTGTCGGCGTCGCCGGCGACCCTGCGTCTATTCGACGCTGGTAATCTGCGATCCTAGTAAAGGTGACGCCGCCAGTAGCACTGGATACCGTCTCACCAGGACCGACGCCGGTGCCAATATTGTTTAGTCGTATGTAGTTCTCTAGTTCTTCGGTCGTCCCTCGATCCGGCAGTACGACCTTACGATCCTTACCGCCTTTGCGCGAGACGAAGTAGACAACGTAGGTGCCGTCAGGTTCGCCGTTCGCGTCGCGTCCAGGGAAGATATTTACCGACTTCCAGTTGCGCGGCAGTAGGTTCACGTTACTTAGGATCGCGGCCGTATCTTCGCTAAAGACGGTGCCGGCGTCACGTATCCAACGTGGCGCGAGTTCCCTTTGCCACCTGGACAGTGTTTCTAGGTCCTGGTTCGTCGCTATTCCCCTGGCGGCGCGTTCGGTGGCCTGGCGCGGTGCGCGTTCGATACGTCGGTTCGGGTGCTTGCCACGTGCCGACGTCAGGCTAGTGCCACGTAAATACGCAGACCTAGCCTGACGTGCGACCTGTGCTGGCGTCCCCTGTATCGGGGTGCCGGTAAGCTTGCCGGTCCTGGCGGCCGATATCAGTCGCTTACGGTACGCCGGAGAGAGCGCGTCCCACTGCGAACCGGTACGGCGCGTCGCCATTATGCGGCGTCAGTAGTACGTACTGCGTTCTTACCGGCTGGCATACCTGGAACCTGTCCCACTCGCACCGGAGAGACGCCGGCGATCTTCGCTACGGCGTAGCGCGTCATACCGGCTTCTACGGCACCGACCATAGCCTTATACAGAGTGTCACGCGCCTTCTTTCTCGCCGCTTCACTGCGACGATCCATTACGACGGCGGCTTCGAGTTTCTGCTTAGCGGCGATCTGTGGATTACGCGGCATCTTTAGAAGTCGGCCTTCACCAGGTCCAACGGCTCGAAGCCGGCGTCGGTCTTTGGACCCTTGACGATCTTCACCTGGATAGGCAACCAACCTTCGACGGCGATCTTTGCCAACTTGCGCACCACTGTCGTCGCGCCGGTCGTCAGGACCTTTGCTTCGCCGTCCAGGGTAACGATGTGGCAGACCGCGTAGAACGGCAGGCCGGCGTCGAAGGCGTCGTCGCTTCGTTGCCACTCGACGCCGGTAATGGTGAAGGGCTTGTTCAGGTAGTTGCGACCAGAGATCGTCTCGCTAGAACCGCCGCCTAGAAGCTCGTCGACGGAGTGCGCACGAAGGTCGCGTTCTGCGATACGACGCGCAGTCTCTTCGGGATCGGCAGGTGCGAAGACGATCTTCTTCGGGTTAATGCCACTTTCGAACAGACTAAGAACCGTCTGCGAGTTCAGGCTACTGATAGGGACTACTTCACTGCTGGACATACTGTCTACTTTCTCTCTACCGGTCCCTTAGTGAACCGGTAGAGAGAGTGTAGCACGTGAAGACGCGGAGAGTGAACTTTAGTAGAAGTTTATTTAGGCCAGATTAACGTCGGTGCCAAGTGCGGCGGCAGTGTTGTAGACCAGGGCCGACAGGTTCGCGACGTAGACCTGGCCAGCAGTACCGCCGAAGATAACGGCGTAAATACTTTCGCTATCAGTAACGCGGAAGCTGTCGTTACCGTAGTTCTCGCTATAAGGCATCTGATCGGCACCGCCATAAGTGCCACCGCCGTCGATCATCTGGGCCAGTCCAGGCGAGAAGCCTGGCGCAGTGAAGCCGGAGATATAGAGACCGAACTTACCGGCGGCCGTAACGTTGACGTCGGTGCCACCGATAGCGAACGAACGGATATTCCAGTACGAACCGAGATCGGGAGATCCCAAGTTCAGTACCAGGTTGCCGCTCGAAGGGAACGTGCCGGAAGCGACCTGCGTCGTCTTTACCGGCGTCGCGAACTGAAGGCGTCGCCATAGTGCTTCGTTCGTTGCGTTCTGCTTACGGATCGCGTCGCCAAGCTCGACGCCGACCTTCGCCCAGACCTTAATGCCGTCGATTAGCGACTGTTCGTTCTGTTCTTCGTTCATTACTTTGCCTTCTTAGGGTGCGCGTCGTTATTGTGGTTACGGATATATTTATCGGCGTTCTCACGTGATAGCACGTAAGGACTGTGCCAGTTACAACCTTTACGGGAACAACGATAAACCATAAAGGGACCGAACTTCGTCTTCTCCATTGGCATATTTACTTCTTCCCTATCAGTAGTAGTCGACGCGAACGGTGCCACTGGTGGAAGTCCACGTATCCGTCTAAGTGTAGACGCTTGTTCATATGCGGCATATGTTTGTCGCATACGCCGTCGTAGATAGCCTGTTCGGGAAGACCCTGGAAGATAACTGGATCAGTCTGCTTTAGCGGCGCGGCAAACTTTGTCATACGTTCGGCGCGGCAACCGCACTCGAACTCTATCCAACGGATCGACAACTTCCAACGTGGCAGGCGTACTAAGTTGCCGTCAGGATCGTACCCTACGTACTTCGGCGGCTCGAAGGCAGAGAAGTCGCCGCCGAGATCTACCGCGTCACGTTCGAGACGTCGAAGGATACCGTCGGCTAGGTTCGCTTGCGCCATTACTTATTCCCTTTGTGCGTTCTCATATGTTCATTTAGTTGATATTCGGCGTCGGACTTCTCATCTTCGACGTAACCAGTCCAACCGCATTTATCGCAGACAGGTCGATAAATAGTTTCAGTCTTCTTCTGAAGTTTCGGCGTCCCTTTGTGGCCGTGTCCGCCCATATGATCTTTAAGCTGGGCCATAGCGTCGTACTGATTATCTTGTGCCGAAGTGTCATAGCCGCAGTTCGGTTCAGGACATACGCCGCGATAAACAGTTTCAGACTTTCGCTGGACTGGCATTTACTTTATCCCTACTCCACTTCCGCTACTTCTTCGTAACGGTGTTCGTCTTCGTTATGATCGCCCATATCTTCGTATGCTTGTTCTAGGCCGCCCATACCACTTCGGACAGGACCCTTCCAGTTACACTCGCGACAGACCGCTCGATGCTGGTTCTTGCGTTCGACTGGCACTAGCGGCGCAACTTTCGTTGTTCTACATTTACAACGGCTCGCATAGGTGCGTTCTCTCGATCTGCGACGCGCTTTGCCGCATCTTCGGCACTGGTGGCCATTACGACGTGCTTACGACGAACGTTGCCGTCAGACTTCATAGTTACAACGTATTCGTTGTAGCCCGACATACCTTTGCGGTCGTCCATAACATTAAAGTTACCGTTCGTATTGCGACGTTCGACTTTAATAATCGCGCTCATAGGTGCGTTCTCGGCTTTAGTTGCGGCCTTCTTTGCGTCGGTAGAAGAAGACGAAGGACCGACCCACGTAACCTTTCGACCGCCGTCGGCCTTTAGTGTTACTCGATAAATACTGACTGCCATTACTTACCTTTCTTAGGGTGCTTCTCGCGGTTGTGCTGGGCCAGTAGCGACGACGCATACGCTTTGCCGCCGCCCATAGACTTCGTGTTCCAACCACACTTCGCGCACTCGACCTGGTAGTACGTATTACCACCTAACCAGGAACGTTCTTTAGTTATCGGCACTGTCGTCTTCTTTCTCTTTGTTCGCCTGGTCGACTACGATCCAGGCTTCTACCAGTGTTTCGTCGGCCAGTCTACGGAACCGACGACCGGCGTGTAGGTTCCTCGCGATCTTATCTTTAATGCGTTCGGCGCGTGAGAGAAGCGTCTTGCCTTCCGGCGTCTGTCGGTACTGTTCGAGTAGGTACCATACGTTCAGTGCTATTGCGGCAGTGTAAAGGGTACGGATCGTCCACTTATATACCGCGTCCGATGTTGTTTCGGTTGTCTCCATAAAGGTAATGGTATCTGAAGAAGTTGTCTGGTACAATGCTTATCTATGGCAACTAATGAAGAACTTAACGAAGATAACGAGTACGTAACGAAGGCCGACCTTCGTTCTATGTTGTCCGAGATACTAGGAAGTACCGGCGGCAGTGACGACGGAGACGATGACGGCGACGACGGCTGGGAAGTTATCGAAGACGCTATCGACGACGGCTGGGAAGTTGTCGAAGACTTTGCTAAAGGTATTGCCAATACGTTCAGTGGTGACAACGACGGCGACCGCGTATCGTCGAGCGATATCGAACGGATCGCAGAACAGAAAGTCCAGGAAGCACTACGTCGACTGGCCGGCGTGAAGAAGCCGGCGGCGAAGAAGGCACCGGCGAAGAAAGAGAAGCCGGAACCAGAAGCGGCACCTACGACGAAGAAGACGAGCTTCGGCGTTCGACTATGGGGAGACAAGTAATGTCCTGCGAAGACTGCCAGAAGGCGGCCCAACGAAAGGCAGTTATCGGCGTAGTCGGCGGCGTCTTTGTCGGTGCCGGCGTAGCGTTCCTGGTGCTTCGTTATGCTCGCAACCGGTGACATTATTCTTCTCACCTGGACGATAGTTGTAATGTTTATGATCGTAAAGAAGAAGTGAAGGAAGAAGACTAATGGCGTTTGGTGATCAGTGGCGTAACAGGAAGTATCCTGACGGTTGTCGCAGTTGCGGCCAGACCGAGAAGAAGCACGTCGGTCTAGGACTATGCCAGAACTGCTACCGCGATCCTGACGTACAGGCGGCGGCACGAGAAGGTACTTTGGAAGAACCGGCGACGGTTGATACGCCGCTACTCGACGACGACGACCTATTGCCGGAGTTCTACGACGACATTATCGAACCGACCGAAGACGATATATTTAGTAGCGGAGAGCGTCGTCCTGGTTCGATTACTTCGCCAGTTTCGGAACAGGACGGCGTTACTCCACCACCGAAGGGTATTGGTTCCCTGTTTGGCAAGAAGAAGCCGAAGTCGGAACCAGGTACGCCGTTCACGAAGAAGACGTCGGAGAAGGCACCGAAGGCACCTGGTCGTCGAGTGTCGACGGCAGAGACGGTCGAAGACGTATGGACCGCTATTGGTGGCGTCGCCCAACGTACAGGACGTCACCTGCCATTAGGTCGCTACCTTCAGTGGCAAGCACCGGCCGCCGGCGAGATGATAGATCAGGCCCTAGCTGGATCGTTTGTCGACCGTCGGTTCCTACAACCTGCCGTAAAGACCAGGGGACGTCTCGACGTACTCGCGGCCGTTATTGGACCGCCGGCGATTATTCTCGCGATCGAACAGAACCCTGATCGGGCCAACCAACTTCTGCCATTACTGAAGTCTGCGATCCGTTCGTCTTTGCCGACGTTACTGCCGGCGATGAAGAAGGCCCAAGCTAGGGAAGACAAGGTAAATAAGGCCGTATCTGAACTGTTTGGCGACGACTTCCCACCTGGCGTAGATCCTGTCGACGTAGTATTGGAACAGATGTTCGGCGGCTGGATACCGCCGACGCCAGAACCTAACTACGAGACGACGACCGACTATGCCGACGCATAACTTAGAGATAGAAGCACTGGACTGGTCGACGGAGTTCTTACCCTGGTTCCAAGAAGCCTGGAAGCCTGGACAACACGTCGCGTTAATCGCACCTACCGGTGCCGGTAAGACAACCTTTGCCGCCGGCCTGTTAGGACTGCGTAAGTACGTACTCGCACTGGACGCGAAAGGTGGAGACAGTACCCTCGACGCGATGAACTTTGTGCGGATCGAGAAGTGGCCTGGCACTAAGTCGATGACTAAGAAAGTCGAAGACAACGAGAAGAACCAACTGCCGTCTAGGTTCGTTGTCGGCAACAAGGCTCGAAGCGACGACGAGATTAACCAACTGGCGGCCACGTTAGAGAAGACGCTTACCGATACTTACGAAATGGGCGGCTGGACCGTCTACGCCGACGAACTGATGCTACTTACGGACCACCGTCTATTCGGCCTTCGTAAGCAGGTGGACCGACTTCTAATCGCCGCACGTGACTTAGGTGTTTCCTTTGTGTCTTCGTTCCAGGCCCCTAAATGGGTGACGCCTATGGCCGGCAACCAGGCCACCTGGATCGCCGTCTCATATACGCGAGACGTCGACGTGGTGAACCGACTGGCAGAGATCTTAGGACGGCCGAAGAACGAGATACGCGGTGCGATTAAAGGACTAGAACAATACTCCTGGTTGATTATCGGCCGTAATCCTCGCGAACCTATCCGCGTTACTATTCCTGATTACGTCGAACCGAAGAAGGACCGAAAGTGACGATCCTAGAGATGATCCTTACGGCCACTGCCGCCGGTATCGTTATGGGCTTCATAAAGGCTTACAAGAAGGACTAATGCCACTTCGCAAGGGGAAGTCCCAGAAAGTCATTAGGGCCAACATACGGACCGAGCTGGCCGCCGGTAAGCCGTTACGCCAAGCCGTCGCGATCGCTTACAGGGTCGCCGGCGTTCGCCGCAAGTCATAACTTCCCCTTCTTACTTAAGTCCGTTCGTCACTCCGACCAGGGAAGATAGGTCGTAGGAAGGGACTGCGAACTTAAGAAGTTGTATAGGTCTATTCTTCGAAAGCCCATAAGAATAAAGGGATATTGGGAGTTGAGAGGGAACGATATAAGAGTGGTAG
>Ga0007862_1000296_pt1 | contig 16231 bp, 18 predicted proteins | sample CryBogCBH20Aug07_FD_71206 | JGI IMG/M metagenome (GOLD analysis project Ga0007862, IMG submission 71206) | Freshwater microbial communities from Crystal Bog, Wisconsin, USA - CBH20Aug07 | ecosystem: Environmental > Aquatic > Freshwater > Lake | place: Crystal Bog, Wisconsin, USA | collected... | reverse complement strand
TCAATCTTTACCTTACGCATACGCAGGTAATCAAAGTGTGCCTTCTTTGAGGCAATTTTGTGTTTGGTAAGAATGGAGAGGTATTGATTATGCAGTTTAGGAATCTTAATAAGTTCCTTACCAGGTTCAGTCTGGTCAATTTCTGCATCTTTTTCCCACAACTTCAATATTTGTTCTAAGTTTTCCATAATATAAAAAAGTATCTAAAGCTTCAATATAACATAATGTTAGTTCAATGGCAAGAAATTGAAGTAATCAAACATAAAAACACCATCTGCGGAAACAATATCATCAGCTGATTGTGCCGAATCAAATATAACATCTGATAGTGTTATTGGGAAACAGTTAATGAATTGAACCCTTAGAATAGGGTTATTCAAAGAAGATAGTACCGTTAAAGTGGCATCCGAATAATTTGTTTTTTTATTATTATTATATTGATTTGCCAATGCGGTAAGTGTCTTGCGTTCTTGGTAACTCTCTGGTGATGCGATTGCACGATACCAACTATGCAATTCTTGCCAACCTGTTAGTTTGGCATCCACCAAGAAATGGAGGTTCAACGGGTTGTAAATAATCTTGTTACCAGGTGCATATATGTCCGCAGTAGGAAGATTGATTGGGGCCTGTCCTAGATTGACACCAGGTATGTTTACCGATTGTAAGAAGTATTGAACCGTTTTAATTCTATCAAAAGTTAATATAAACTTTGACGGTTGTAGTAAATCGGTAACGGGAGGGGTTCTTGTAAATGCGCTCATATGATTATTTAGGCCATAAAAAAAGAGACCTCCGAAGAGGCCTCTCGAAACATCACTCTATGGTGATTTTTTTATTACATTAAATTCTTGACTTGGAACAAACGATAGTAAACGTTTGAACGTGAAGCCAACTGATTTGTACCAGGAGCTGTAGCGCCTTGTGCAAATGGGTTAGCAACCATACCGTAACGGGTTTTGAAACCAATCTTAGGTTGGAATGTGAACTGGTCTACTGCACGAACCATTTGGAGCGGAACGTATGGGCAATAGAAAAGACCAGCGTCATATGGACTAGAACCTTTGTATCCAATTGTTACCAACTCAGAGTTACTTGTGTAACCACCGAAGTATGGGTCAATGTATACCTTGATGCGGCCATGCAACAAACCAGCAAATGTGTTACCAGTATCATCTACTTGCAAGTCAGCTTGGAGAGCAGGAGTATATTGCAATACACCAGCCATTGCCATAGCAGAAGCAACGTCAGAAGAAACGATAAGCACGTTACCTTTACCTCTACGAGTTTGTTTTGCAATAACGTTAGCATCACGTTCAATTTGGAAAATCAAACCTTTGAAACGCTCAACTGACCAACGACCGTTAGAGTCTGTGTCTAAGTCGAATGTACCAGCAGTTGTTGTACCATACTGAGCACCACCAACGGCAGTATTGTAAATGGTACGGATAACTTCACGGTTGATTTCAGCAAGGATCTCAGTAGACAGAATGTTAGACAATTCTGTTTCAGCGTCAAGACCATGAATTGCTTTCAAGTCTTGTGCCAATTCTAATGAGTATTCAGCTTTCAGAGCACGTGATTGAGCTGTTACAGTAACTTTCTCGATTGAGAATGCCATTTGTGCAAATGCAGGACCAGCATCAGAACCTAGACCTTCAGCAGTAGCTGTAGGAATTGCAATACCAGAAGTTGTATTAGCACCAACTTGGTTTTGGAAAGATGTAGATGTGTCAGTTGCAGTTGTACCTGTGAAACCGTATGGGTTGCTAGCAGAACCAGTACCAGAGAACATTGTGTTAGCTTCGTTGTAGAAAGCTTCAGAACCTGATTGGTTAGCGTAACGAGCACGCATTGCGAAAATCAAACCTGTAGGACCAGTCATTGGTTGAACACCAGCAACGTCATAAGCGATAAGATTAGGCAACGCACGGCGTACCAAAGAAATCAAGATTGGATCAAAGTTAGAAACACCACCTGCTACGTTAGTAGGAGCAGAAGCAGTAGCTTCGTTCAATGACTGTTGGTCTTGACGCATAGCTTGTTGTTGATTTTCCAAAACAAGTGCTGTAACAGCTTTCTTGTATGGGTCTTTAATAGCTTCGAGTTCTGGATGCTCCAAAACTGGTTGCCATTTCTGTTGTAGTTCTTCTGTCAAATACATTTTATTTCCTTTTTATTTGTATTTTATGGCTTATTTTGCCAAAGATTGTGAAATGGTTTTTGCATAAATTTCAATTGATGGATCAGCATAAACATTTTGTTTAGGTTTAACTTCTTCATCAATTTGAACTTCATCGTCCAAGGCAGAACTATCTGCTACTTTAACATCAGCTTTAAAATATGATTCTTTCAAAGTATCAAGTTTAGCAACAAATTCTTCTTCAGTAGTAAATTCTACGTTCTCTGCGAGCGATTTCAATTTTTCTACTTGAGTCTGCGTTAGGCCTTCACACGCTGTGTAGATAGCCTCAATTTTTTTCTGTTCGTTTAATTCTTTTTGTAACTCAATACCACGATTAACTTGTTCGTTAACCATTTCTTCGAGTTCAGTAACTTTAGCTGTCAACTGTTCTACAACATCAACCTTGTCGGCAGGGATGTCAATGTAGTGTTCAACAAACAAGTTACGCAATCCACCGATAAAGTCTTCCACGATTTCAGCACGGAGACCTTTTTCGATAGCGATTTGGTTCTCGGTCATCCATTCTTCAACCATATAGTTGAGGTAGTCATCAACCTTAGATGCCAAATCTTCTTTGATTTCTTCAACAGCAGCTTCGAACTGTTCTTGCAATGCGTTTTCTGCTTCAGCAATAACTTCTTCTGCACGAGCAATAACGGCAGCTTCAAAAATTGTGGTAGCTTTAGAAATAAATTCTTCAGAAAGACTTTCTCCACCCAAGAGAGCGTCCATATCTTCTTTCATTTTTTCTTTTAAGTCAGATTTTTTAACCATTTTACGGATCAAAGCCTTATCTTGTTCTTCGTCATCGTGTTTAGCTTCTTCTGCATAAGTGTCAAAAGTAGCACCCTTATTTTTTTCCATTTTTTGTGGAGCTAATTTAGAAGCTTTACGAGTTTCAATCTTTTCGATTGGCTCCATATCATCTTCATGTGCTTCTTCATTATCTTCCAAGTCTTTACGGCCGTCAGCCTGTGCATTGAACTTTCTGTCCAAATGTTTCATTGGCTCAGAACTTACAGGAGGTGTAGCACCTGGAGGAGTTGCAGTTGGAGCACCTTTGTGTGCATCAGGACCTGCATCGTTTGTTTTAGTAACACGGGTACCAATGTCACCAGCATCTTTAGTACCGTAAGCTGCATCTCCGTGGAGTGCATCTTTACCTACTTCTGGTTTGGTTCCTGTTTCGCCACGCATAGATTGCTTGCTGGACACATTGCCAGAAAGAATATCTTTAGCGGCTTCGGACAGATTAAATTTTCCCATTTTGAAAATCTCCTTGATTTATTGGATATATTTATATTTAAAGTTTTTTCATGAAGCCAGACCAGATGCGTAGACTTACTTCTTCGATTTCTTTCTGTGATGCCTGACGAATTTGTTGTTTCGCCTCAGAGTAATCTTGTTCAGTCCAAACACCATTGACCAACATCCATTCTTTGCCTTCCATAATACCTTGCACAAATGCACCAGGCGCTGAAGGGTCTGCTACAATATCTGCCGCTGTGGCTAGATAAAAATCGGGCTGAACAACATTAACACCGTTAACATTTTTTAATGAGCCCATGCCTCTTGAAGATACACCTAATTGAGCGCCGCCTTCGATTAGGCTTCTTGCGATATTTCCCATTGGAGTATCTAATATTTTTGCTTTACCAATCCATTGATTACCGTCTTCCTTTAGGCCGACAATCATATGAGAAACACGATCCAAATTAATGGTTGGTGTTTCTGGATGGCCTAATTCACCAAAAGCACGTTGCTTATTGATATATTCATTTGTATATCGGTCAACCTCTTTACGCATTGTATTGAATTCATACAAGCGGCCGTTGCGGTTCTTTCTTTCAGCAACCAAAAAAGGTCCTTCGATATACAATGATTTTTTACCACCAGTTTCTTCAACTAGGTAGTTTACTGATTCTGTAACTTCTTTAATGAGTTTCATTTTTATTATAATCCCATTGCGGTTCTTTTTCTTAAAGATATTTTTCTTTTTCTAAGCGCCTGTCTTAATTTAGCCCTTCTTTTAAACTTCGACCTTTTGGCGGATAACTTACGATGCCTTCTTTCTTGTGGCATCATTCTTGTAAGTTTACCACCACGGATGGTGTAACCTTTAACAGCAGACAATTTCTTTCTGCGTTGAATCTTTCCTTTGCGAACACGAACCTTAACTAATTTGGTTCTTCCCATTCGCATTACATTTGCTTCAACAACCAATTCAAAATCAATACCTAAATCTTCACTTAAATCTTTTGCCACTCGCAATCTAATATGGTTGAGTTTTTCTTCAACCAATTCTTTTAATCTACCTTCTATTTCGTTTCTTGCTTCTACAAGATTATTAGATAGAAGTTTTGAAACAAAACCTTTCATTATGGCTTCAATGAATAAGTGCCATAGTTAAACGCAGCAGGATCATTAAACTGACCACGTTGATACATAGTATTATTCTTACGCAAGGTGAAAATTAAAGTGTATGCAGCATTAGCAACAACACCAGAAGTTTGAATACCAATGTCACCATTGCCATTGTTTGAATTGTTTAAAATGGAAGGTAATTGTTCACCTAATCCAAATTCACCTTGTCCGTTTAAATGGAAAATGGTTGCAGAGTTGGCATATTGTGTCATTGAATTGGCACCTGCACCATTCCAAAATATCTCTACACCACCAGGTGCAGCAGTAATTGGAAAGTTTACATAGTATTTTAAACCAGTAAGTTGCAAGTCGTAGTAAGACAAAGCAGTATTACTTACACTTAAAGCTGTTCTTAATGGAACACTATTGGCATCCAAAGCACCGTATAGACTATTAGCCGTAATGCGAGATACGTTCATTTCATTTGATGAACCATCAAAAACACCTGTTAACTTAATAATGGTGTCTGTGTGTGAATCTCTAAGGACTTGGTATGTGTATTTGTTTGCCATTTTATGGTGTTACGCCGTAAGTTTTATAATTAAACGCAGACGGATCGTTAAACTGACCACGTTGGTAGTATGCGTTGTCTTTACGAATTTCAATAAACAATGTGTAAGCTGAGTTTGCAACCAAACCAAAGGTTTGAACACCAATATCACCTGTAGCACCAACTGCATTATTTGGAATAGAAACCATACCTTGGTCTTCCGAATATTCACCACACAAGTCCATATTCATAATAGGTACATTGTTTGATGTGTTTGCAGCAGTCCAATATAACTCAACATAACCTCTTTGTTGAGAAGCAATATTGTAACCAACTCTTGTAATTGTTAATCCGTAATAAGGTAATGCAGTATTACTTACACTCAATGCGGTACGCAAAGGAACACTATTAGCATCCAAAGCACCGTATAAAGTGTTGGCAGCAATTCTTGAACCGTTAGATTCTTGACCAGAACCATCAAAATTGGCAGTCAATTTGATGATTGCTTTTTCTGTTGTATCTCTCAATACTTGATATGTATATGCGTTTGCCATTGTTATCCTATTATTGTTCTTCCGCAGCCGATGTGGTTGGTCCTGAAGAACTCCATTGCATTGCGGTATATGGTACTGTTACATATTTATTAATCTTGTCCACATAATATAACGCAACCCTTTGATTATTAGGGAATTGTCTAATTGATTTTCTTTTCATAATTAACATATTAGGAGGATCCATTGATTTTTTGGAATCATCCGACTCTGCTATCATGAATTGAAATTCTTTAAACGTTTTCACGCTGGTGTATCCTCTGCTGAAGCCAAACTTGGACCTTCTGGCGTAATTAAATTTTGTGCAATTTCTTGCTTCTTAGCTTCAATATGTGCAGTAACTTTATCATGAATAGAAGCATATAACGCATCTCTAAAATCTACCGCATTACCATCTTGTGCATAATCAATAATGTTTCTTGTGTCTAATTCTGGCATTTTATATTCTCCAATTAAATATTTATAATATACGTTTCAATTTTGTGACAGTAGATTCAACTTCTTCTTTTTGTTGACCTGCGGCCGCCTGTGCTTTGTCTTGCATTTCTAATGCATGATCCAAATCAACTTGATTACTTGGTTGTTGTGGTACATTAGACATCATCTGTTGTTGTGCCACATCGTTCATTACACCAACTGGTAATCCAAGACCTGCTTCTTTTTCTTCATCAATTTCGGTTTGCATTTCTTTGATTTCTTCATCAGTTAAACGCAATACATTACGTTGAATCCAAGTCTGAGAAAAATAACGACCTGTGTATGGGTCAACTGCACCCAACAAAGACAATCTTTCTTTCATTAATTCTGCTTCTTTTAACTCTGTAAAGTTATTGTCTTTAATAAAGTTAAAATGGATGTGTTCTTTAATGTCTTTCCATTCTTCAGCGGTACAAATACCTTTGAGAACGCATTGTGTCTTTAATGTTTGTTCAAATAGTTCTGAGAACTTATTACGCAAACGATCCACAAATTTGGCAAACTTCAATTCTTCACGGGTAATTTCACCTGTGCGACCTAAAGAGAAACCGGATGTTTCTGGATTTAAACGTGAGATAGGTACGTTAAGTGATTTATAAAGTTTCTTTTCAAAATACTTAACATCTTCCAACTCACCTAAGTTTTGACCACCAGGTAGTGTAGAAATTTCTGTACCTTTACCACCTTCACGGCGAGGTAACCAAAAATCTTCTAACATAGAAAGGTGTTTACGGTCATCACGAACTTCACCGGTACTTGCATCGTATACCAGTTTGTTCTTATACTTGACCATGATATCACGAAGGTATTGTTCTGCCTTTAACTTTGGAAGGTTACCCACATCAATATAAAAAATGCGGCGCTCGGGAGCACGACTGATGCGATAAATGACGGTAGCATCTTCAATCATCCTTAACTGGTTAAGTGGTTTGATTGCTTTATGTAAGTAAGACAACACTACTGCACGGCGACTGTCCATGAGGCCAGAAACAACGGAGATGATGGAATCACTAGTGATACGCACACCGATAGGTCCAAAGTTGGATGAAGAACCTGTGGTCACCTTGTCATTAAAAATATAATATTCGTTTACTACATTTACTACATCAATACCTGTTCTTTCGTCTTTTTGTTTCTTAACTTCACGAACTTTGCGTAGCTTGCGTGGGTCAACATAACGCAGTTCTTTAATACCTTGCATTGGATTTTCACGGTCAATAATAACGTGGTAGTATAATTTACCATCAACATAGTATCTACGGAAAATATCTTGAGCCATATTATTGTAGTTCAATAACTTTAATACTGTATTGAATTCACCCATAATGGCTTTTTTAATTTTTTCTGGTTGGTCTAAATCGTCTAGTACCAACTTGAGAATTTTACCGTCATCGTCTTGACAAATTGCTTCACCAATAATGTCATCAATTGCCGATTCAATTTCTGGTTGCATTGCCATCTCACGATAACGTGAAATAAGTTCTACATCGTTTTTAGCTGTGCCGTCTAGGTCAACGTAAGTACCATAATAAGCGGCTGATTGGATAGTTAATGCACCATCATCACTGGCCGGAGGCGCAAAGGACTGTTCCACGGACTGTGACTGTTCGTCTTTATTCCGTGCAATTGTGAAACCGAAAAGTGAAAATTTATTTGCCATAGTATTTTATTCCAAATCAAAAAAGCATAATGAGAGAGGCCAAAACCTCTCTCGTAATATAATAAAGATTAACTTGTTGTATCTGTTTCCCACCATTGATAGGCAAATGTTACGCCGTATTCTTCAATGGTATCATTTGAACCCCAATCCAAATCAATTGGTGCCAAATCAAGTGGATACATTCCGACAAAGTTATATGTTTTCAAAGCATCGCCAGTTTTGCTGTATTGTGTAACAGATGCATCTACTGTGTAAGAAGATGGTGTTGTTGCACTAGCGTTACGGACATTACCCGCATGACTATTGATTGCGTTCATCCAAGATTCGATAGAATTACGAATCGAGAAATCTTCATCATTGATGATTTGCAATGTCCAGTCAGCAAAAGTTCTGTTACCGGCAAATTTTAGTTCACGACCAAAGTAGTAAACTGGAACTTGACCAATTGTAGAACCTGGTAACTGTGCTGCTTTGGCCATGAAAGTTGCTTTCTGGCCTGCAGTCGTACCGTTTGCAGCGATTGCTGGGAAGGTTAATGTTACTTGGAATAGGTTAGGACGGGCGCCGTCACCAACCATATTCGCTCTAAAGTCTGCTACATTGAATGCCATTTGTTTTCTCCTATATCGTTAGTTATTTATTAGAACTTACCAACGACTTCAGTAAAGTCTACACCTGTTCTTACTGCAACAAAGTTCAACTGGATAAAGTTGATAGAACGAGCAGGTTTAACATAAATGTCACCAACAAACTGATTGGCAGCAACGACTTGGTCTGTATTATTTGTAGTATCACAAACAACACGGAAGTCATAGATACCACGGCGACCTTGAATATCACGCAAGAATGGAGTTACTAATGCAACAAATTGAGCACGGGTAAATTCATCATTGAATTCAAACAACGAGAATTTAGCAGCAGTAGAAATTGCCTTTTCAAGAACAATAAACAATCTGCGGACATTAATGCGGTCAAATGCGGAAGGTTTAGCTTGCAATGTCTTGTCACCGTAAAGGATAATACCTAGACCAGGGAAAGACACAACAGGATTAATACCAACTGCATACAGATTATCTCTGTCTGTTTTGCTTGGGTTGTATGCCAAACGAACAACATTCTTAATATTGCCACGATTGAAACCAGCAGGTGAGAACCATGGATCATTGGTTGTATCGGTGTTTACGCAAAGTCCAGCAACGTCACCGTTTAATGGAACATAACGATAGATGTTATTGTATTTGTCAAACATATACTTCCAACCAGTATCAGCAACTGCATATGATGTAGAACGAGCTAATGAAGTATTCCAAGCCAAAATGTTTGCAGCTTCGTTGCCATATTGGTTAACAACAGCAGAAGAAGGAGGCGAAACAAATGCAACGCAATCTTTTCTTGTGTTAACAACATTGTCAATTACCCATTGTTGAGTAACAACACTATGACCACCAGTCATTACCAAAGAAATATCAATATCTTCAGCACTTTGAAAATATTGATATGCAGTTTGTAGACCTGCTGTACCTGGAACATCATCAGTACCACCACTTAAAGCAGTTGTAACTGACTTGGTTGCTGTGTTACCTAAAGTTGCAAAACTACCACCTAGAGCCAATGTTTGACCCCAAGATAATTTAGTATTTGAATAATCAGGATGGTCAGCAACGTAGATGTATTTTGAATTATTGAAAATGCTTGTCTTATAGTAATTTGAATTACCTAAAGAGTCGGTAGAATTAACTGCCTTAGACAAGTATGGGAAAGTTTCAAGAACTGTATTTTTAACACCAGTGAATAAACCACCAGCGTCAACAACAACAATGTGAACTTCATCGTTAGCTGCACCAGCTTGAGCTGCAGCATTAGATGTACCAGGTGCGCCATTGAATAGTGAACTTACTAAAACACCATTTACATTCCATGTTGAGAATGTGCTTGATGAATCAATGATAGAAACAGTTAATGAGTTACCTAAAGCACCAGGGTAACGAGCAACAAAAGAACCTAAAGCGTTACCGTTATCTGTTGTGTTAATGTATGCGTTGTAAACTTCATTAGGAATCTGAACACCAGGAGCAACAGTATTTGCTTTAGCGTTAAAACCATTCGCACCAATTGCACGAACAACAGTTAAATTATTACCGTATGCCAAGAAAGAAGCGGCAGTAAAAAATGAGGCAGCTGTGTTGTTGTCTGGTTTACCGAATTTGTTAACGAGCGTAATTTCGCTGTCAACGGAAGTTCTTAAATTTGCTGGACCCCATACGAAGCCTCCTGCAAATGCACCGGCAGTAGTTTGTACCGAAGGAATGACCGTAGTTAAGTCAATCTCGGATACGTTTACGCCTGGAGAGATTTGGAATGCCATTTGATTATCTCCTTGAATATGATGTTGTATTGGCAGTTATAATACCATGATAATATTTATGTAAGGTCATATTTAGAGATTCCGTAATGAATCTTGTATAAAACCTGCATAGACTTCACCACCATCGGATACTTCCCATACGTCACCATCAAAAACTTCTAGTCCTGGTCTATTAACACCAGTTTCAATTATGGGTGCTGGTAGTGTTTCGTCATCCAACTGGTTCATGTTCTCCAATTGGATTTGTTTTCTAATATCGTGATTAACGATTTCTTTAAAATACTTCTGTGTTGCTGCCCATGCAAACAAAACCAAGGTCATGGCCATGTCATCGTTTGCATCACCTTCAGCCGCAAAAGAAGTCTTGTTGGCTACAAAAGTAGTCAGTTCAGAAATGGTATCAAAGTCTACAATCTGTAACTTATCACCTTCAATCAAAGTTTTTAAGTTGGAACAACCAACTCGTTTGACCGCAGGCGACATTTTAAGTCCCATCTGAACACCACGACCAAATCCACTATGTAATTGCTGTGGCTTTTTGTTGCCTGTAAATACTTTCCAAAGGTTTTCATACTCAAGGTCTTGGTGAATGACATCTGCAACTTGTGGATTGTTATTAATTTCTACCAAAATATAAGCATCATTATATAATCTTGCAGCATTATAGATGACTGTTGGAAAAAGAATAGGTGAAATTGATGACGACTTATAGGTTGCAACCTGTCTATATGGTGTAGTTGAGATATCGAATACAGAAAAGGCTGAACAATCCAAATTACGACCTTCTGATACGTCTACCGTAATGGCATACAGGTGGTCTTTAGCCGTTTCATCGTCACCTTTAATTGGATGTTCATAGATATTAATCTTATCATGCACCGCAATAGGATTCTTATAAACCATTTCTTGTAGTTTTTTACCAGAAATAAGAGTATTAGAAGAACCTAAGAACTCAGTTTCAAACTCTTGACGGAACTGATATTCAGATGTGTTTCGAATTGTTTCTTCTTTCCAAGCCTCATCACGACCTGGTACCATAGACCAATGAACTTCAAACGGAACATAATTGTTGTTCTTATTAACTGCATCGGTCCAAATCTTATAGAAAAGATTCATACCATTAGGTGTAGAAACAATAATAATCTTAGTTTTGGTACCAGCAGTAATAACTGGATAAACTGAGGTGATAAAGTCGGTTGCAATATTTGCCGGTACGAAAGCAAACTCGTCTAAGAATACGATGTTAAACGAACCAGAACGAGCTGCTGAACCTGATGTTGAAGATGCGATGATTACAGAACCGTTTTCTAATTCAACACGGCCTTTGTTCCATTCTACCACACCTTGTTGCAACCACATAGGTAGATTTTCATATGCTAACTGGAGTTTACCTAGAATACCACGAGCAGTTTCACCACGGTTGGCAAGAACTGCAATTGATTGTGAATCTTTGAATAGAATAGTCCAGAGTAGATATGCAACCGTTGTGGTGGTTTTACCAACCTGACGAGGACATTTCATGATTGTAAAACGATTATCATTAAATGTTCTAATCATGTCCTCTTGGAAGTCATACATTTTAAATGGTACGACACCTTCATCAAGAGTAATAATTTTAATGTATTTGGCAAAGTAGATTGGGTCTTTAGAACATTTAATATATTCTTCAACCTGTTCTTCCGTAAATTGTACCTGAACACCTACTCTTTTGAGTAGGGGGTTATCACGGTACGAATCTTTGGTTTTAGTTGCCATCTAATAAATCCTTGGCCGGTATTTTTGCATGAGGAGTATTTAGATTATCGGAGTAGTTGTTGGCTACATGATGCACCCAACATCTTTCAAAACCTTCTACTGGTACTACTGCACGATGAGAATAACCATATGGAACTTTGTGATACATATTGCCTATGTTCGCAGACTCTCTGATACCATAGTTGTGATATTCTCCTGGTATTGCATATTGAGAATGTAAATGTTCGATGACATCGTATCTGTCCATAATAAACATACCTTGATATGGTTCAGGTAGAAAAACAAATTTTTGTCCTTCTAAAACGATTGCATCGCATATACCAGGTTTTCTGGTGGCATCTAAAGATACCGCAACACCGTCTTTATATTCAATACGATGTATGGCAGGAATAAAGTTTAAATTCTTTTCTTGAAATAAACTCTTAGTTTGGTTCCAATAAGCCATAGTTTTGGCTGTAAGTTTCATGTCATCTTCTAGGTACACATAGTGTGTATAGTCAGTCTTTAAAAACTGTTGCATATACTTTTTGTGTTCCCATGTAAGATGGTATGGATGTTTTAAATTACAGGCAACATTTACCACAGCTTCACAATCAAACATTTCATTACTATTAACAATAATAATAGTTTCTTCTGTGGGAATGTCATTGACAGAGGCAATTACCTCATTTAAGAATTTTAATCTTTCTTCGACATAATGAAAACAAATATTCACATACAACTTCATTAGGTTTTACCTTTTAATAGTTTACTTAATTCAGAAGTTGAACCAACAAAAATGGCTTTATCAATAGTTGGTCCTGTTGAAGATGCCTTTTTAGCATTTTCATCCATATCACGCATTTGTTTTTGTGTGGCCAAAAGTTCTTTATTGGCATCTACCAGATTTTTTAATAATCCAGAATAAACTTCAAAAGCTCTTGGGTGTTGGCCAGCTTTGGCAATTTGAATAAGTTCTTCCAAGGCATCTTTGCCATGGTCAATAAACTCTTGTAGATTTTCTTTTGACTGTTGGTATGCATCAGTCAAGTCCTGTTTTAAATCAGGATCATTATAATTTTGTTGTAGAACTGGAAGCTTTTCTTTTTTTTCTTCTTTAACCTCTTTTAAAGGTTCCACATCAAACACTTCAGATAAATTTTTATTCAAATCATTCATATTAAATTCCGTATGTTCCTTTTACCGCATTATAATTTTGTGTTATTTCAGATGCAGAGAGGGCTCTATTATATATACGCATTTGGTAATATACTGGATAATATGCCGAACTTGAGTTGTTCATTTTATCTTGGGCGCCCGTACCTGCATTGGTATGTCTTGAACCAAAATAGAAATTTCCTGATGCAAATCCACCGGTTGTTCTTACTTGCGTTGTTCCGTTTTGTGAACCATTTATATACATACTGTTTTGACCAGCATTCATTACAAAAATATAATGTCTAATTGCATTAGTTGCTGTTATATTTTCTGCGGCCGTTGCACCAGGTCTACCATAAGTTATTGTTGTTCCGCTGGCCATAAATGCAAAAAAACCTAAACCAGAGTTATAGTTTTCGTTACCCCAAATGGTTGCCCAATAAGATGTTGGATTGAACGATGCAACAAGTTCTACTGATACTGTGGTGCTTGAAATGTTGTATGGTAAACTAATATAATCTGTACCACCATATGTTGAGTTGTTCAACATTATACCACCACCATTTGTTGAAACATATGATGGAGAACCTTGTAGTGTTGCATTGTAACCATTACCTGATACATCTGTCCAAGTTGTACCAGATGATGGTGCGGATAATAAATTAACCTGCAAACCTGAAGTTACAATTGCATTTGATGTGCCACGAATTTTGGCACCAGAGATTGTTGCGCCAGTAATAATCATTTAAATTTTTGGATATGTGTTCGCTATATTTGGCGTTTCAGATATTGTTGTGGTGTATGTGTAATTACTATTTGCGTTTGCTGATGAAGGATTTGGCGTAACAACAATTTGAGCCAAGTCTTTAGGTATAGATGAGTTTACGTTGTATGATGTAAATATGTAATTTGAATTTGAAATACCACCAATAATAGGTAAACTACTTATAAAATTACCATTAATGTTTGTCAAATGTAAAACATTATTTTGCCAAAGAGTAACTTTTGCAGTAGCTGTTGCAGTCTGTAAAGAATATCCTTGATAAACAACTTCTCCTGATTGATATTTTCCAACACCACTTGGATTCATATTAAATGAAACGATATCTGTTGGTGTTATTTGTGTGAGAATATTTGTAATAGAAGTTTTGATAAGACCGGCAGATGATGTTTTGCCAAATATAAAACCTTTAACTGTAAAGTTTAAGGTCCAAATAATCATTCTTGTTTCGGCTGTTCTGCCTGCACCTTCATATTCAATCTCATGTGTTGCTGAGTTTAGAATAACAGGAACTTCTTTAACAATTCCCATCTCAGGAATTAAATTTAATTTAATGGTATAATCTGGTGCAAAATAAGGAACAATGTGTTCAATAATTTGTGTTCCATCTTCTATGTTTCTTACATAGAGATATAGATTAAAATCAAAATTATATGGAACAGGATTATATTGAGCAACAACACCATCAGATGTTTTTGCAAAATTTTTAATGTTGGTATTTTGTTTACGTGTGGCATCATATGTAATGCCAGACATTTCAAAAGACATTCTTGGCAATGTCATCGAAACTTTTTTGTCTAAGTTTGGATCATCCTCAAGACGTTTAACATACATCTCTTTTGTTGCATATACAATTGGTACCAAAGTTCTTTGTGCTTCTGACAAATCAGGATTATAACGAACTAAAGTAATGTCATCAAATAGTTTGCCAAAGCCAACTACAAGTTTACGAATGACACGGTTGTAAGTTGTGTTTGCCATTATATGTTACCAAAAGGATTAGATTCAGAAAAATCAATAATGCCTTGAGCACTCATGTCAATAGTTTTATTATCATAAGTTTCTGAATAAGAATTATCTTCTAAAGGATCAAATGTAACAAGATTATATTGTGCATTACTTGTTTGACCAATGATTGGCATACCATCAACAAATACACCGGCAATATTCGTTACTGTTAATGTATTTGATGATGGAATAAATGATTGAACAGTAGCATATGTTGCTGCGTTTGCAAAGGTACTATCTGAAGATTGGAATACTGTTTCTTTAATTGCATAACGACCTGTACCAGAAGTATTGTCGATGTTCAAACTTAATGTGTATGCATTATTGGTAACAACCAAATCAATTTCATCGATACCCGTATCAATAACTTCTTGAGAGTATTTAAATTTCTCTAAACTGAGTTCATAGAAATATGGTGCTGGTCTACCAAGCATATGAAAGTCTTTGGCTTGTTCTGCAAATTTGATTTCAAACAATTCACCTGTACCATTCAAGAATGGAATATAAACTAAATCACCTTCTCGTGGTCTGGTAAATTTATTTTGTGGAACTCTTTGTTGAAAACTTCTGCGTGATACGATAACATTAACGTCATCTTTAATTTCTAAGCCAAACTTAGAAAAGAAGTCTTTTTTACCAATGTAATCCAATGGATCAGATGAGAGATACATTTCCAAAGGAAATGCAGATTGAAACTTTTTAACCGGATCTTCACCATAAAGTAAATCTCTGGCTTGGTCATTATCATTTGGCAAATAATAAGCATCAAAGCCCATCATTTTAATGGACTCAACAATTAAATCTTCAACTAGTCTTTGTTCACCAGTAGATTTATAATTATTAAAGTAGTGATTTACTGGCATTTTAGTTCATCAAGAATTCAAGTGGTGCACCATATTCGAGTTGCATTTCAGATTCTAACTTCTCAATCTCGGATACCGCTTCATCGTATATTTTATCTCCATTTAAAGTAACGCCACCTGGCAATTGAATACCAGAAAACTTTTTAAGGTTATTACCCCATGTTCGTTTGATTAATGCCGTTGTATATTCTTTTAACCAACGGTCATTCCATACCATATTGTAAACATCAGGATTAATATTTGCATATGCTTCGGCAATAACAACTGTACCAACTGGTGCTTCAGATGCTCCCCATGCCCAATCAATATACAGTCTTTGCATATGTCTTTGGAATCGAATAGGAACTTCTCCAGAGAACAACAACTCCAATGAACGTAAGTGTTGCATTGTCAAGGTATAGTTGATGTATGAGGCGGAGGTGAAGTCGTAGAGTTCGTTCAAACGTAATTGATAACGTAAGTCGAACATATTAATTGTGGATTGTGAATCTTGTACCGGAAAGATTCTGGTAACACCAATAATTTCCATAGAATTATT
>Ga0007862_1000294_pt1 | contig 16269 bp, 15 predicted proteins | sample CryBogCBH20Aug07_FD_71206 | JGI IMG/M metagenome (GOLD analysis project Ga0007862, IMG submission 71206) | Freshwater microbial communities from Crystal Bog, Wisconsin, USA - CBH20Aug07 | ecosystem: Environmental > Aquatic > Freshwater > Lake | place: Crystal Bog, Wisconsin, USA | collected... | reverse complement strand
CCACCCCGTATCAATGGGCAGTAGGGCACACCTTTTTTTACAAACAAGGCGCCAATACCTTTCGGACCATAAATTTTATGAGCCGATATTGTAAGAAAATCCACACCAAGCTTTCTAACATCAACAGGAACTTTTCCTACTGCCTGAACGGCATCGGTATGCATCAATGCGCCGCTTTCATGCACCATTTTTGCTATAGTTTCAATATCCTGCAGCGTTCCGATCTCATTGTTAGCCATCATGATCGAAACCAGACCGACATCATCTCCAAGCATCCCTGAGAGCTGATCGAGATCGACTTTGCCATATTGATCAACATCAAGATACTTTACCCGCACACCCCGGTGAGCAAGACATTCAGATGTCTCAAGAACACAGGGATGTTCAATTTTAGTGGTAATAATTGAACTTCGCATCTTCGAACCGGGAATACACTGGCTGGCTCCACAGATGAAAAGTGAAAGCACTGTATTGTTTGCTTCCGATCCACTACCCACAAAAACAATTTCCTTTTCGGTGGCCCCAATAAAATCAGCTACCATCCGGCGGGCATTCTCAACATTTGCCCTTGCTTCACGCCCGTACGAATGCATGCTGGAAGGGTTGCCAAACATCTCCATGGCGGCAATCATCTCCTTTTTTACTTCAGGATGCAGCGGAGTCGTGGCATTGTTATCAAAATAAACCTTCATTTCTTCCATAATACTCTCAATATTCTGGGGTTAGCGGTATGCCATTACTCAAGTATACTTTATTCATAGCGTTTACTATTATTCAAAAATCCTTTTCAACATATATCTACGACTGTTATCGGGCATGCACAACAGTAATCTTTCCGTTCAATACGCAATAAAATAATAGCCAATAAACACACGTTATCACAAAAAACAACCTGTTCAAGAGTCCATAATTTATGAGCTACTAAATCACTTCAAATAAATCGGCAAAAAAAACTCACTCCTCTTCAATTCTTGAAATAGCAAAATTTGGCCGTAAAGTGAAATTATAAGCATACCGATGAACTATGCATCAAAAAATGTTTAACCATCACAACCAGCATCTAAGAGGACTTAATTTATCCAGTTTTTAGCAAAAAAACCAATCTATCTTTAAAAAAAAGTTATCATCACAAAAATAGTCAATGCATTTTAAGTATACGGTCAGTAATCGGAGGGAGTTTTTTTCCGTTGAGGTACAACTCGACATATTTTGGTCGACCAATGTTAACCCAAAAATTTTTGCGAGCCTCGTATCGAAGCACCTGACCTTTTTTAAACGTTCCACCAGGGTATGCCCTGGAGCTGTCATCTGCGATAACCTTAACCCATGAAGATTCTTCCATTAAACGAACAACAAGGACCTTTCGGTAAGGTGACGATGGATGAAAAGAAACGTTTTTTGCCCACTTCCTGGAATTTGAGACAGGAACGGAAACTGCAGATGCTGCTTTTTTAGGCACTGATGCAGCGGAAACAACAGGAGCAGAAGCCGCCTTTGCGACAGAATGAACCTTGGAGGGCGTGGGCTGATCAGCAGGTAACGGCACAACATTTTGGGCAGGCTTATTCTCTCTGGAAATCACCAGAGAGTCAACAATCTGTTCGGCAACAGCCACCGTATCTTCTCCTGTTGCTGCAGGCAGACTTAGAGCAACGGAAGAGTGGTGAGCTGAAAAGTGGCTCTTACCGTTTAAAGAAAAGAAGGCAAGTCCAGCTACGAGGACAAATAATATGCCAATAATCAACAATATCAAAGATCCGGTCGACCGTAGAGTACGATAGTTCGTATCCGGGATCGGCCTTGTTTCTTTCTTTTTGAAATCTTTATCGATTGATAGGTCAAGCTTGAGTGCACTTGTAAACTGCAGTTCCTTCTTGCATTGTTCAAAAGTTTCATCGTTTCCAACCTCCATCAGGAGCGCATATTCCTTGATAAAGGAGAAAATATAAGCCTTGGGGAGAAAGCTGAACTCTCCTTCCTCAATTTTTTCAAGATAATTCTTCTGAATCGTTGTTAACCGACTGACATCTTCAATGGAAAGGTTTCTTTCCATTCTTGCATTTTTCAGCTCCCTTGAAAGAAGCTCCAATGCCATGCTGGTTGATGTCTTTTCCGTCATATAAAATAATCCTGCTTACTTACAATAAATGAAGGAAATTCAAAAACTTTCAGTCTTGTTAATTTACAAAAAAGCCATAATGCTTATCAACAAAAGCCATGATTTTACGTTCTTCGTTATGATCATTTCAACAAAAAAACGAAGAATTCATTCGAAAACAGTTTCTTTATCACTCCTTAATCAATTCCGTAAGAGGAAATATTCATCCATATTTCACGACTGACATTAGAGCTTTCACCAAGAGCAGACAATGCTGCCGACCCGGAAACCGTCCCCTGCATCTCCTGGCCAATCTGTTGACGAAGCCGTTCAAGCTCAACACCACTATAGTTTTTCCATAGCAGAAAAACCCTGTCGCGAGGGAAAAACAGTTTTTGCAACCTTGCTCCCGTCACATTGTCGACACGATAGAATGAAATTCTCGAAAGAGTCTGGAGTAATTCTGGGTGCTCAGATAACAATGAAAACTCTTTAATCGATTGCAGATATGAATACCTTTTTTCCGCTGCGAAACGATTATTAATACTTAAAGTATAATAAGGAATAAGATCATCGGTAATAACAATAAGATGTTTGTAACTCGCAAGTGAACCGGAAATTGGTTCATAGAATGCTTTTCTAAACCACTCCTGTTCAGCATAACTCTGCTGACTGCCGGGAGGACTCGAAGCAAGCTCACGCCTGAACGCTTCTATTCTTGAACCCGGCGTATTAAGGGAATCGAAACAAACTTCGCTTCGAGCTATCTGTACTTGCCTTCTTCCGATGAGCATGGTACCGCAAAGACTGTCTGATATAAGCGGTTTTATGATTGCCTGATCCTCCTTCAGACCCGACTGAACAGTACGAAGCGTGACCGGGATGAGTTGAATGGCTTCAGCTGCTACAGGATTTATTACCCTCACCTGGGGAAGCAGCTCGATTAATCGGCCTCTTTTGATGTTAAGAGCCTGATCGGCACTTTTGTTTTTTTCATATCCTTCTGCGCGGATAAAAATATCGGCTTTTCGCTGAAGCAGTCCTGAAATCTCGTGCTGCAATTGAGAGATTTCAGCTTCGAGAGCCTCATGACCTTTACCAAGGCTGTAGCTCTTTCTATAAATCTGCAATGAACGCTGCAGGTCCAGATTACCAGCCTGTTCTCCCGCCTCAAACAGCTCAAAAATTCTTGATTTTTCGAGTAATAAGCTTGTCAGACGCCGCGCTGATTTTTTTTCAAGCTGTAGAAGCTCATTTGTCGGATAAGGTGGTGCGAAATATCTATTGACCAAAAAGCCCTGCTGCAAAGCACTAATCCGCTCCTCATCTTTAAGCGATTTGCTTCCACCAAGCATCAAAAGGGAAGAGGCCTGGGCATACTGCATATTTTTTATGCGGAAATATTCGGCAGCCTCGCGGAAAGGATCAGGTTTACGCACAATGACAGCATTCGATTCGAGACGGAGTATCTGTAAAAGCAAAGGGTTGCGGGACTCCTCAGCAAGAATGAGTGCCTTGAACAAATAAAAGCTGGCATTTCTGCGATGCTTGTCAAGAAGCTGAACACTTTTTGATGCCGCTCTGAGCGCCTGAATCCTTTGCTCTAAATCACCCTCCATCGCTAAAACCCTTCCCGACTCAGCCGCAATCTTTGCTGCAATAGCATCAGCTTTTTCAGAAACAAGTTCCGGCCGCACCATCTTGCATTGCAGAAGGCCGGCATATGCCGTCATCCTGGTAGCCGGATCATGCACCAAACCCGATAAATGGCGATATATACGTGCGGCCTTTTGAAAATCCCCAGACTTTTGATACAGAGATGCCAGCTCACTTAGAAGAGAAGGAGATGGAGCAACTATGTGCTCAAGAGAAGCCGCAGCCTCGCCAAAGCTCCCCAATTCGCGAAGCCATGCTGCCTTATCGGTAAACAATACCGTACGCATTGAATCGGGAAGTATCCCCATCGGGAGTTTTTCAAGGCGTGCCGTGGTTTTGAGCGCATCGTAATACTCCCCGCTCAGGCCTTCAATGACCCTCTTCTCATTCAATGCCTGGACAACCCTTGGCAAGGTTGCTTTCAGAGTATCAAGGGCTATCGCTTTATTGTAATAATCAAGTGCCTTCCGATAGTCCCCGCGACTGCTGAAGGAAATTGCCTGTTTGTACAATGACTCGGGAGATTCAAGTGGAGTATGATCAGCACTGCATCCTGAAAAAAGGAAATAAAAGCCTAGAAGTACTATTCCTGACGTAAACCGCCGGAAAAAAATATTCATAACACAGAGCCTCCAGCTCCCGGAAGATATTGACCTATCATTGTATTATACCTATAATTAATCCGCAAATCAATAGGTATTTTATATGCAACACAATTCAATAATGCAAAAATAATACTTATTAGTATTAAAAGAAGAGATATCCCGGGCGACATAGAAATATCAGGAAAAGATCTCTTCTTTATTGAACTCACTATCAATACCTTATAACAGCAGGAGGATATTACTCCACATTATATTGTTCAGCCTTAATATGTTCCAGATTTTTCCGTAACCTTCTATGACAGAAATCCTTTCTATTACGCATAGTGTGCTCTATGAGGCATGGCTTGTGCTCCTCGAATCAGCCCCATTGATACTGATCGGTTTTTTTGTTGCAGCCCTGCTAAAAGCATTTCTTCCTGAAAATTTTATTGCAACTCATCTCGGTAAAAATGGAATAAAAAACATTTTAAAAGCTGCAGCATTCGGCATCCCAATTCCTTTATGCAGTTGCGGCGTTCTGCCTGCTGCGGCAGGCTTAAAAAAACAGGGTGCAGGAAAAGGTGCTGTGGCGGCCTTTTTAATATCTACACCAGAAACCGGGGTGGACTCCATAGCTGTATCCTTTGCTCTTCTTGATCCCCTTATGACAGTTCTCAGACCAGTGGTTGCCTTTATTACCGCTGTAGCGGCTGGCATTGCTGTCTCTCTTTCAGAGAGTCGAAACATTGACGGCATTCCAGAGGAGTATGAATCTGTATCAGTTCAGGTTTCAAGCTGCGACTCTTCATGCTGCAGTTCAAAAAAATATCATGCAAAACAAACTATTGCCGAAAAATTTATGAACGGCATGAGCTTTGCATTTGGTGACCTCCTGAAAGATATCGGGCCATGGTTTTTTGCCGGCATCCTGTTGTCAGGCCTGATTTCAGTTTTCATATCCCCTGAAATGATCAGCCGATACTTTTCCAACGAATACCTCTCAATGGCCCTGATGCTGGCAATGTCTGTGCCTCTTAACGTCTGCTCCACCGCATCAACCCCAATTGCGGCAGCACTTGCCTTTAAAGGATTTTCACCCGGAGCTGCCCTTGTATTTCTTCTTGCAGGACCGGCAACCAACGCAGCTTCACTTACCGTGATCTTTAAAATGCTCGGTAAAAAAGCCTCCCTGATCTATCTGTCAGTCATTGCCGGCACGACATTTTTATCCGGTATTGCAGTCAATGCGCTGTACACTTCTCTTGGTCTTAATATCACCAAGTGGATCGCCAATCCTTCCCGAAATGAGGGGAACATGTTTGAAATTGTATCAGCAGTCGTGCTTGTTACTCTGGTGGTGAAAGCTTATATCCCGGTTAAAACGACCGTATAGGCCTGACATGGCTGGTGTTTGTCTTATTTCCATCAAGCTGTTGACCATTGCTGAAGTCCTGGGCCCACGCTTTACCGGCATCGCTCTCAGAGGAGCTCCAGTAATAGGTATTCATAATGCCACCGAGAGCACTGCGATGGATATAGATCTGATTCAACTGTTCCTTGTTTGGTAAAAACCAGTCACAATATCCGTCAACAAAAGTATTAGCCGCAACCTTTGCTCCATACCAGTTAAAAAACCCTTCCACCTTGCCAGAAGAACCCGTCATATCTGCTTTGGCTGCAATAAGACCATGCTGACCGGTAGCATCAACATAAAAGACAACCCCGCCATTATAGCTCTCACCAATTTTTGGTGTTGCCGCAGAGGAAAGTGAAAAAAGAGTCACCATACTCAGGCCGGCAAGCAGGATGATTGTACAGAGCCGGTTAGCATATTTTTTTGCATAAAGTTTCATGAGTCGGTCCGTTTATAATTAAGTGTAAATATTATAGTGTAGGCGATATGCAATTAATATAAAAGGGGACACAGGGAAAGAAAAATTTTCGTATAACAATGGCATTTTTTTTCTCTCACCTTGATGAAATAGTCCACTTAACCATTTTCTCTGCATTCGGTTCCATGTTTACGGGTTGACGTTATTTACCATTTCGGTAAAACCGCAGTGACACATATCGGCGATGTTTTCAGGCAAACCTTCAAATACGAAGGAATATTCTTTCCTCCATACACCATCTTCTGTTAATCCTTCCGCAAGAGGAAACACCGACTTATGATCCCTTACATCCCCTATAAAATATCTCTTTTCTTTTGGAACAGGGCGATCTGGATTGCCTTTACTTAACGTATACAAAGCACCGCAAATAAAAGCCGGATAAAATGTTATCCTTTATCAGGAAAAGAACTTCGGCGAGTGAAACAATAATGAGAGATAAAATGGACGGTACAGACGTTTCAATAATCTTGCGAGTTTATGTATCTTCGCTCGAACTTTTTTCTTAAGAAACGAAAATGCACACACCACAATGGAAAGAACGCTTACTATTCTGAAACCCGATTGCGTCCGCAAGCAGCTTATCGGTGCAGTCATCGACAAAATTGAACGTGCAGGGTTCCGTGTTGTCGCCATGAAAAAAATCAAGCTGACAAAGGAAACTGCCGGTGAATTTTATGCGGTACACCATGAGCGCCCTTTTTATGGCGAACTTGTTGACTTTATGTCTTCAGGACCTTGTGTACCGATCATCCTTGAAAAAGCAAATGCCGTTGCTGACTTCCGCACGCTTATCGGTGCAACCGATCCAGCGCAGGCTGATGAAGGTACTGTTCGCAAGCTTTATGCTGACAGTAAGGGCGAGAACATTGTCCACGGGTCCGACTCTGAAGAGAACGCAGCCATTGAGGCAGGATTTTTCTTTTCAGCTGAAGAGGTTGTCAGAAGCAACTGATTCCTGATAGAGTATAGCACAATAAAAAAAGCGACCGAAAGGCCGCTTTTTTTATTGTATCCTCTCAATATCTTGCTTGGTATTAAAGAGATAAACCAAATTAATCACCTGATCTGCTATCTCATAAAAAATGGTAGTCTGCCTGCTTGACACAGCTTTTCGTAGTCCTGGGTTATATGTTGAAACTGGAAATATTTTCGGATTTTGCTCTATCAACTCAATTTTCTTAACCAACTTTTTTTGAAATTGTCGATCTCGCGATGTGTCCATATATGATCAAGGTAATCCAAAATCGATTCCAGATTATCAATTGCTTCATCTGTCCAAACAACCTTACAATCAGAGTCCATACTTAGTGACTATATCATTATGTGAATGAACTCTTCCTTCATCAACATCCTTAAGGCCACGGGCTATACCGGATTTTTGTTCATCCGTCAAATCATGCCACCAATCTTTTTGTGTTTCATTTGAATCTTTTACCACTTTGAGATAATCAATGGTTTCATCGTCTTCAAGATTAGCCAACCATTGAATCAATTCAAGCTTGATTGATTCCTGTCCCATAGTATCGCTTTTTATCAGATTTATAAACCAACTTTATTTTGCCCTGACACCTTGACATCACTGCTGATTGCCAAGAAAACATAAATTTTTCGATCACATATTGCTCTCTATCGTATTTCGGAAATATACACTTTCACTTGATTTTTTCGGCACAAAAGCTACAAGCTCAAGACAGCTTTCGGTTTGTTGGGGTTCAGGAATCACCCCAACCTAAAATCAGAGAATTTGCTGGACAGCACGACAAAACTCAGCCGCACGTTCTACTCTGCGGGTTCCTTCTTGATTTCGGAAAGAAAGGAGCTGAAGGTTTCGCCGTACATCTCCCATACTGTCATAAAGAGTGCAGCAATAATAGGGCCGATAATAAAACCGAAGATTCCGAACAGGCCTATTCCTCCGAGGGTTCCAAAAAATATTAGGAGTGCGTGCATCTGGGTATCGCGCCCGACCAGGATGGGTCGGAGAATGTTGTCGATCTGACCGACAACAAGAATGCAGAACAGGAGGAGGCCTAACGCTTGAGGATAATGACCTGTCGCAAGAAGATAGATGCCCGCCGGAAACCAGACAAGCCCGGAACCGATAATAGGCAACACGGAAATCATCGACATAATAGCGCCCCAGAATATTGCACTTTCAATACCGGCTAAATGCATGGCAACCCCTGCAAGAGTGCCCTGCAGGATACCTATCACCATACTCCCCTTTATGGTCGCTCTGGTCACCGAGAGAAACTTGTCAAGCAGTCGATGCTGATCACTCTCTGTAAGAGGAAGATATGAGAGTACTTTTTCGAGAATCTGCCCTCCATCCCGTAAAAAAAAGAACATGGTGTAAAGAAAGACAAAGAGCAGAAATAGATCATTAAGAGCCGAGTATGTAACCGTTGATACGGTGTCGAAAAGCAGAGAACCCGCTTTACTGATTAGCTCAGTGGCTTTTTGAAGAATATTATCACGATAAAGCTCAAGTTTATCATAAAACGGCAGAGAACGCAAATGTTCGTTGAACGCTGCGGGCTCCTTAAACTGCTGCTGGATCCATGGCACTGCAACACTGCCGATACTGCTCGCCTGGCCAACAACAATACCCAGGAGAACAGCCAATGGAATTATTACAATGAGAAACAACGTAAACATTGTCATTGCCGCGCTCAGGCTTTTGCGTCCTTTGAACCAGAGATCAAAGCGATTGAACACCGGCATAGCGAGAGCTGAAAAAATAGCCGCAAGAACAATAACCATGAGAAAATAACGGATCATGGCAAAAAAAATGGCGGAGATGAACAGGACAATCAGAAGAAGGATCACCTTGTTTGCTTTTATGCTGTTCATAGTCTTTTATGTTGTGTTTTTCTTTTTATAACCATAGCCACATTTAAAACCACTCCTGAGACTCCTCACTGAGAAGTTGTGTACGAACAATGGTAACGGCAAAAATTCCTGCTGTTTCAGCCCGGAGAATTGTTTTTCCAAAAGATATTTCGGAAAAACCCTCTTTTCGGGCATCCTGCACCTCACTTATTGTGAACCCACCTTCACCTCCGATTAGAAAGAGAATGTTTTTTCCAGCGCAATGCACTCCAGGCGCTTCCTCCGAAACCTCGTATGGAATCAATTTCAGGTCGTAACCCGAAAGAGAGATAACCTCCCTGAAAGAGAGTGGCTCACTGAGCTCGGGCAGGTAGTAACGTTTTGACTGCCTTGAGGCTGAAAGCAGAATGGTTCTCCATCTGTTCAGCCTGCCCTGAACTCTTTCACTCGTTGGCTGACTGACGGTACGTGCCGTAATCATGGGAATAATAGTTGAGACCCCGAGCTCGGCAGCTTTTTCCAGAAAAAGCTCAAAGCGCTGAGGAGCCTTCAGCAGGGAGAGTGCAACGGTAACCCGGGTTTTAGGCCGTTCAACCACTGAATAATCGAGAATTTCACCTTCAAGTGATTTTTTGCCAACATCCAAAATCCTGACATTACAACGCAAGCCGTTACCATCGGTAACAAGAATTGTTTCACCAGTTTTTTTTCTCAGTACCCGAACAAGATGATGAAATTCATCACCATCAATAGCAAGCCGACCGGAATCGAGTGTGATGTTCTCTTTAGAGGTATAAAATAGTTCCATCCGTTCTTACTCCTTCACGGCTAAAGCCACTGCAGCAAAAGAGACTCTTTCAACCCCTGCCTGAAGCAAGGCCGAGGCAGCGGCTGCCAGGGTCGATCCGGTTGTCACAATATCATCAACAAGAAGCACATGATGCGGCGTAAAACCTTTTGCTAACTGAAAGGCTCCTTCAGGATTTTTTTTCCGCTCCGCAGCTGAAAGTCCGGTCTGCGAAACAGTGTACCGTTTTCTTACAAGAAGTTGACTCATGACAGGTTTATGCAGCGATTTACCAACGCCCTCAGCTATTTTCTCTGACTGGTTATAGGATCGCTCAATTTTTTTTAGATGGTGCAGTGGAACCGGAACAATGCACTCTATATCCCCGATATCACCATCAGCAAGTATCCATTCACCTAATTGACGTCCAAACATGGTACCAAGAGTAAACAAGCCTTCATACTTCATGGCATATAAAGCCTTCTGCAGCGGGCTTTTTTTATGAAACTGGTATCGACACCATCCTCTCTCAAATTGAAATGCTGCGCCAAATCTTGAAGTAATAACATTTCGCAATACCTGTTCAGCCTCCAAAGAGTTATTAAACGGATCGAAATCAGTCATGCACGAGCTGCAACAACCCTCTTCTGAAGGAAGAAGAAGTTTCCTGCAGAGAACGCAGACATTGGGGAAAAGCAGGTGAAGCAGTTCTTCAAGCACGATAACCTCTTGTTCAGGTTTAACTAAAGCACAAGGCGGCTGCGCCATACATCCCGGCTTTGTTTCCAAGAAGGGCAGGCACCAGTTCAAGTCCGTCATGCATGGAAGGAAGCGTAGATCGGCGGAGCTGATCGAGCGCCGGATCGAAAATAAGGTTTCCAGCTGCTGAAATGCCTCCACCTATCACAAATTTTCTGATATCCATAAGCGACACAACGTTTGCGAGCCCTACACCGAGAATGGAGCCTATCCTGTTCCATACAGCAAGAGAAACCAGGTCGCCCTCCTTGGCAGCATGCTCGAGATGACGCGGTGAAAGCTTTGTAAAGTCATCATCACAGAACTTGCCAACAGATGAACCGGAAGGAGTGGTTTCAATCATCCGGCGTGCAAGTTCCACAATACGCTTTTTGCCGATAAGACTCTCAAGAGTGCCCTTTATGCCTGCATGCATTCCGTGTCCTTCAAAATCAATAATCATGAATCCAACCTCGCCAGCTGTACCGTTAGAACCGCGATAAAGTTTTTTGTTCAAAATAATTCCTCCGCCCACACCGGTACCAAGAGTCACCATGAGAAAATCCCGAAAATCGCGTCCTGCGCCATAAAGCGCTTCACCAAATGCCGCAGCATTAGCATCATTGTCGATAAAAACCGGAATCGACAGCTTTTCGCGCTGCGTCAGTGATTGCTGAAGATTGTCGCGCAAAGGAACAACTGCCCATCCTGGAAGGTTCGGTGGATAACTCAGTGTGCCCGTATCGGCATTGACAGCACCTGGAGCCCCAAGCCCGATTCCTGCACAATCGTCCGGATTCAAGGTCAGGGAAGCAACATGATAAAGATCAGCAATAATTCCAGCAAGCTGTACGACAATACCCCCCGGTCCTGATGCCGTATCAGTCGGAATCGTCCTGTCAGTTATTATTCCAATCTTCTCGCCGACTATTGCAGCTTTGATTGCCGTACCTCCAAGGTCTATACCAATTGCCCATCGGGACATTGTTTCGGTCTCTTTACACTGCGTTATTGAATGCTTAGCTATTAAATGGCCTCAAAAATTTCCGGCCGTAAGATCCTGTTGCAAAAAAGTCAAGTATCTCGATAATTTCCGGTTCCTGAGGCAGTTCCGACTTAACCTTTTCAAGAGCATTATTAAGCAGAAGGCCTGACTGAAAAAGAATCCTGTAGGCACTTTTAATGAGGGTTATCTTTTCAGAACTGAACCCCCGCCGTTTCAACCCAATGGCGTTAAGACCCTCGTAACGGAAAGAGTCGTGCCCGCCGGCCATGACAAAGGGAGGTACATCAAGCGACGCTCTTGCAATGCCGCCGACCATCGAAAACCGGCCGATTCGCACAAACTGATGCACACCGGTAAGACCACCTATCACAGCATAATCACCAACCTCGCAATGCCCGCCAAACTGGACGGAATTAGCAATAACAACGTGATTACCAATAATACAATCATGGCCTGCATGAACATAGGCCATAATAAGGTTATCAGAACCAATCACTGTTTTACCACTGGCCATCGTCCCCCGATTAAGTGTAACACACTCCCGGATAACCGTCCTGTCGCCAACATAGAGATAGGTTTTTTCGCCGGCGAATTTTAGATCCTGCGGTTCTGTGGCAAGTACAGCTCCGGAATGGATCCTGCAGTCATTTCCAATCCTTGTACCCGACGCTATATGAACGTGGGGAAATATCAACGTACCGTTTCCGATTTCGACATCGTCCTCAATAATCGAGTAAGGGCCAACGGTTACACCCTCTCCAAGAACGGCACTCTTGCCGATCACTGCAGTTGCATGAATGCTGCTTTGCATATAATTTATTCTTTCATTGTTTCAAACTTTTCCACCAGGCCGGGTTGCTTCAACTCCTTGGCAAGAAAGTGAATAATGCGCCTGGCATCCTCATTCCTGCCGACATTGCGATACGCTCTTGCCAGAACATAAAAAAGTCTTGGGTCAGATCCTGGTGAAGAGTGGTTTGTCAATTTTTCAAGGTAGACAATATATTGAGAAGCTTTCTGCTTTTCACCAAGCCGAACATAAAGGGCTACGACTGAACCGGCAAGTTCAGGATTTAAGGGATACAGGGCAGGTGGAAGAAGTTTCCCCGAGGTGTCAAGCACCTGCAACGCAAGCATTCCCCGCGATACTTCCCTGAAGGAACCTGAGGAATCCGGTATTTTAAGCATCCCCTCAGGATCATTTGCCAGCTCAAGAGCCAGCCTTACAAAGAGAGGTGAGTAGTTGCCGCATAGTCTCCTGGACGTTTCTTCAAGAAATACCTGCTGATTATTAATATTTCTAAACCGGTAAACCTCCATAAGGTTTTTGTAAAGCAGCACCGGATCTACATAGCTCATAGGGTCAACGCTTTTAATCGGCACCACTTTATAAACAAGCCCGTCCAGACGAAGATAACCCTCAAGCCCGATCATGCTTTCGGGATCTACTGTCAGGGCAAAATAAACCGGACGTTGGGAAAAGTTGTTCATAAGAATCTCATAAACGGCTATATCCTGTGGCCTGAAATATCCCTGACCATTATAGGTCATTCCGGGCTTTAATAGCCAGGTCATCGTATCAGATGGTGCTGTGGGTAAAGAGTACCCATGAAGACGAGACTCTCGAACAAGTTTCTGACGGGCGGAAAATGCAGGAAGCACCGCATCAACCGAATCAATCGGCATATAGGTAATACCAGCAATTTCTCCATCGCTCATGCTGAACATAACTGGTTTAGCTCCTCTTGGCCTGGTATTTTTAAGCTGTTCGAGATACCAGCCGGTATTTGCCAGACTGAGGTTGACCACCCGCACATCGGTTCTTATACCTGCAACCTCCTGAAGATACCACAACGGAAAAGTATCGTTGTCACCGTTGGTAAACAGAATAGCATCTTTTTCACAGCTCTGCAGCATATTCCAGGCCCAGTCCCAGGGCACATAGTTGCCCGACCTGTCGTGCACCCTGTAGTTTACCTCAAGCATCCTCGCATTGATCAACAGAAAGCCGGCGGTAACCGTCAGCACGGCAAGCAGAAGCTGATTCCTTTTACCGGTAACCTTAAAACGCTCATGAAGCCAATACCAGATACTTTCGATTCCTATCCCAATCCACAGGGCAAAAGCAAAAAAACTGCCGACATAACTGTAATCACGCTCTCTCGGCTGAGGTTCAGTCTGGTTAAGATAGATTACAAGTGCAGCACCGGTGAGAACAAACAGTGCAGAAACAACAAGCCCCATCTTCCATTGGCGCCTGAAATGTGAAATAGCTCCGGCAAGGCCCACCAGAAAAGGAATTCCCCAGAGCACCGACCAGTCGACTCCGGCGCCTTCCATATCATGTTCACGACCGATAAACTGCCAGCCGAAATACCGGAAATACATTTTCTGCATCTGATAGGTGAGAAAATAATCGAGATCACTCGAGTACTGCTGGTAATAATACTGATGTACCGGTTCGGGGGACCAGCGTCTCGGCCAGAGCGGCATCTCCCCATACTGCTCACGGTTTACGTACGAAAAAAAAGCTTCGGGTGTGGAAGGATTATTTTCGTTAAGGGGTGGCCCTGCCTGTGCACGAACGTAGATAAGGCTATAGGATGTATAGCCGATAATAATAAGAAACAGCGACATGAAGACGGTATTCAGGAGTGCTAACCGATGGTTGTGAGAGTACCACGCACCATAACCCAGCACCCCGACAAGCAGAAAAAAACCCCACCATGAGGTCAGATGCAGCAACACCGGAAGCCCTTTAATGACTCCGATATAGATCAGAAAAAACACTCCTACGGCCGATAGAATAAAGAGCGAAAAGGATTTGACCGTTACCTCGTATTTTTTAACATAGTACACAACTGCTACGGCAAAAATCGCAAGCAGACTAAGAAGATGTACCCCAATAGAAAGCCCGATCATATACATGACAAGCAATAACCATCTTTCGTGACCAGGTTTTGGATCCTCTTCATACCAGCGAAGAATCAGCCAGACTACCATGGCCGTAAAAAACGATGACGAGGCCCAGACCCCCGCTTCAACGGCATTAAACCAGAAACTGTCGGACACTGCAAGCGCAAGGGCACCGACTATGGCTCCGCCATAAGCTGATACTTTTTCAGCCGGACTCCAGCTGTCAGGATCGGTTTTACGATAAAGAATGATAAAGCGAATGGTAATAAGGTAGGTCAGCATAACTGTTGCTGAACTTACCAGAGTACTGATCAGATTAACCCGCGCACCGATATCACTGAAAAAAGGAATCATTGAAAACAGGTGGGCGATCAAAAGAAAAAGCGGTGCACCTGGAGGATGAGGGATACCGAGAGTATAGGCCGTAGCTATAGATTCCCCGCAATCCCAGAAAGAAAATGTGGGAGCCATGGTACGGAGATATAAAATCACTGCGGCAAAAAAGAGAACAGCTGCAAGAGTGCGGTTAATCGTCCGGTGTGTCATAAAAAAAATATCATTTCAATAGCCCTGTTACCCGAAAATAAAATCCCCGGCAATAAGATCGGCAAACAAAAAACCTTTTTGTGTCAGGTAAAGACGCCCTTCCTGCTCTTCTATCCATCCTTTCTGTTCAAATCGGGCAATAGTCTGTGCAAGACGAAGTCCTAATTTATTTTCTTTTCGCAAAAACTCAACATCAAGACCGTTGTTTATTCGAAGTGAAAGAAATACCTGTTCGGTAAACCGCTCCTCTGCCGAAAGCTCTTCCCTAAAGGCCACAGCGCTTGCTGGAGTCGCCATATAGCGGGTCAGGCTCGAAACATTTGCGATACGGGTCTCTTGCTCATCAGCAACAAAAAAACTGTGTGCAGATGGGCCAAATCCAAGGTATTGCTCCCGCTTCCAGCTGGAGAGATTATAGCGAGAATGACAGCCCGGCAGACAAAAGTTAGATACCTCGTAATGAGAGTATCCCTGCTTCACCAGTTCACTGAGCGCATGTTCATACAGGGACGCCTGCAGCTCATCATCTGGAACGCTTATCTTGCCCCGTAAAACATCCCGGCAAAGCCTGGTCTTGGGCTCTAATGAAAGCATATAAACCGAAATATGCTGGGGTCGAATCGTGAGGGCCTCATGCAAATCGGTCTCCCATAACGGAAGTGTCTCTCCGGGAACACCGCAGATAAGGTCAACGCTTACAGACTCAAACTTCTGAAGCGCCCTTGCAGTTGTCTCTTTCGACTCAAGCGCAGTATGCGCCCGGCCGAGCGATTTCAACTTTTCTGCTGTAAAAGACTGAACACCAAGACTCAGCCTTGTTATGCCGGCAACCCGGAGTTCATCCATGGCATCCCCCCCAAGGTCTTCCGGATTAGCCTCAAGCGCTATCTCAATATCGGGCGCAAAGCTGCACAAAGCGGCAACATTGTCGAGCCATTCGGCCAAATAGCGCACAGGCACAATCGAGGGAGATCCTCCTCCAAAATGAATGGCGCTTATCGTCCGTCCTTTCAATTCGGACGAGCGATATGCTGTTTCAAGAGAAAGAGCCTTGAAAAAAGCTCCGATATGGTCCGTTCGCGTAACGAGATAAAAATCACAGTAGCTGCAACGGGTTTTGCAGAAGGGAATATGCACATAAAGACTCAGCATACTGTAAAGAAACTCGCGCAGGAGAGGCGCTTATAATCAGGCAAGGGCAAGAATATACTCCG
>Ga0007862_1000288_pt1 | contig 16548 bp, 17 predicted proteins | sample CryBogCBH20Aug07_FD_71206 | JGI IMG/M metagenome (GOLD analysis project Ga0007862, IMG submission 71206) | Freshwater microbial communities from Crystal Bog, Wisconsin, USA - CBH20Aug07 | ecosystem: Environmental > Aquatic > Freshwater > Lake | place: Crystal Bog, Wisconsin, USA | collected... | reverse complement strand
CAGGTCTTCTCCTCTGAAGACGGGGTTGATTCGCTCATGATTTACCTCACTTAATTTTTATTGAAAGCGTGAGGTCCTTCTCAAAGGATGCGGCCGGCTGGGGTTCCGGGCGACGGCACGTGCTTGCCGCGTCTCCATGATACCGGATCGCTGGTGGCCTTGTTCAGGGATGGGGCGCCGCGCTGAAACGATGCGCCTCGGAACCCGGAACGCAGCGCCAGTAAGGGGCCGCAATCTCGAGCTTGGCATTGAGCGCTACGGCCGCATGCCAGGGCCATCGAGGGTCAAACACCATGCCACGGGCAATCCCGACCAGATCAGCCTTGCCGGTTGCGACCAGAGCCTCGGCTGATTCGGGATCCTGAATCAGGCCGACCGTGATGGTCGGCATCCCGGTGGCCTCTCGGATGGCCTCGGCAAAGGGCACCTGATATCCCGGTTCTAGAGGAATTTTTTGTAAGGGGCTCAGTCCTCCGCTGGAGACATGGATATAAGCGGCACCGAGTGCCTGAAGGGCTCTGGTAAAGACAATGCTTTCCTCGAGGTTCCAACCCTGTTCGATCCAGTCGCTGGCAGAAATCCGAACCCCGATCGGAAGGCTCGGAGGGATCCGCTCCCGCATCTCACGGAAGATTCTCAGAGGCAGGCGTATCCGGTTTTCAAGAGAGCCACCGTACTGGTCCTCCCGCAGATTGCTCAGGGGCGAGAGGAATTCATGGAGCAGGTATCCGTGAGCCGCATGGAGTTCGATGATGTCGATCCCGAGTCGATGCGCCCTTTCGGCCGATGCCACGAAAGCCTCGACAATCCGGTCCAGTTCGGTCGATTCCAGTGCGGCGGGGGAAGGGTCCCCCGCCGTAAAGGGGATCGGGGAGGGAGCGCTCGGAAGCCATCCCCCTTCGGAAGGCGGCACCCAGGCGCCGCCGTTCCACGGCCGATCGGTCGAAGCCTTGCGGCCGGCATGCGCCAACTGGATGGCGAGGGGAACGGAAGCGTACTCCCGCACGACCGAAAGAGTTTCCCGAAGTGCGTTCTCCGTGGCATCGGACCAAAGTCCAAGATCCCAGGGTGTAATACGGCCCTCGGGGGAAACGGCCGTCGCCTCGATGATCAGAAGACCAGCACCTGAAAGGGCAAGGTTCCCCAGATGCAGGAGGTGCCAGTGCGTGGCCATGCCATCACGGGCGGAGTACTGACACATCGGTGGAATGACAATCCGATTGGAAAGAAGAACGTTGCCGATGGCATAGGGCGAAAAAAGGGCGCTCACGCGGAAAACTCCGTTTCAGGATTCTGGAAGACCCCGAAACTCTATGCGGAGGCTTTCATTCTGGCAATCCGGCCGTTCGCCCGAGAATTGTGGCTTAGAGGCGGGGGAGAATAAAGCGCCCTGCAATGCCTCCTATGATCAGGAAAAGGGATGCCCAGAACATCACAAAGGGGGGGTGGATGAAGTCGGCACCGGTCCTCATGCCAATGACGCAATAGCCGATGAGCATCAGGGCGCCAAGGCCCAGAAAGAAATGGGAGATCTGTCGCATGGTATTCACTCAGTGAAAGAAGCCACAGGTTCGACCGGATCGCCGCTTTGAGGTTCCTTCAGGTTTCCTGCGATATGTTGCGAAATATGAGGCACCGATTGTTGGCCGGCATGGCATGATGGGCGATCCACTGAAGCCCTGCGCCTTCAGCCAGAGCCACCACCTTTTCGATGTCGCGAAGGCCCATCTTGGGGTTTTGAGCCCGGAGCGAGTCATCAAACGCGGCATTGCTCTCGCTGGTGAATGAACCGTTCTCGTTGAAAGGCCCATAAACCACAAGTACGCCTCCGTGCCTCAGGACTCCGGGGAGTTTCTCGAAAAAGGCGATGACGTCGGACCAGCTCATGATGTGGAAGGTGTTCGCTGTAAAGGCCCATAGGTCCTGAGGGGCCAGATCTCCCTCACGTCCAGAGACAGAGGCTCTGGGGTATTTGGGAGTCCGGCCTCGGATAACCAAGACCGGATGCCCTGAAGATTCTCGGCCCGATCGGAGGTTTGCCAGATCACACCCGGAAGCGACTTTGCAAAATAGACAGCGTGCTGGCCTGTGCCGCTTCCGATTTCAAGAAGGGTTTCATGACCTTCGAGATATTCTCGAAGCACCGCAAGAATCGGATCGCGATTTCGCTCGCAAGCGAGAGAAAAGGGCCTGGGGCCGGTGCTCATGGGTTAGGGGTCCAATACGAAAGAACCGAGCTCCGGGTCTTCTCCCAAAGGGTATTGAGATCAATCTCCGCGGTGTAAAAAGCGGTACTCGAAAGCCCTAAAAAGAGCAGGGAAGCGACCATGCGGGTGGCCCGGACCGGCAAGCGGTGGGCAATCCGATCCCCGAGAAAGACCACGGGCACATTGGCGATCATCATCCCGAGGGTGGTTCCGATCACCACCATTACAAGATCCGATTGATGGGCGGCCAGCGCAATAGTTGCGATCTGGGTCTTGTCGCCCATTTCGGCCAAAAAGAAGCTCACCGTAGTGGCTGCGAAAACGCCCAGAGCGCTCCGGGTGTCGACATCCTCCTCACAGGTATCCGGGACCAGAATCCAGACCGCCATGACCAGAAAAACAAAAGCCAGAATCAGATGCAGGAGTTGAGGATCGAGAGCGCCGCCGATCCAGTGCCCTAGGGCACCGGCAAGACCATGGTTCAGAAGCGTCGCGATCAGGATGCCAAGGATGATCGGCAAGGCGCGTTGAAAGCGGGCCGCCAGGAGCAGGGCGAGCAGCTGAGTTTTATCCCCTATTTCAGCCAGAGCCACCATGCCGGTCGAGACGCTGAGGGTATGAAGGTCGGGAAGTGAGGAGAGAGACATCTTTAGCTTGAGGGGCTTGAGGGAAATTTACATTGTACAGACTGTATTTCTACTGATTTTTCAGAGGCGTTGGACGGCCTAGGCTTGCCCCCGAAAGCGAAAGCCGGGATCCCGGCCCTCAAAGATTCGGTGATCTGGCGCCTGGAGCCTCTGAAGTGAATACCTACTCTCCCACACACCGTCCACCGGCGGTCGCCGGCCGTTTCTACAGCAGTGATCCCAGGGTGCTCGGCCAACAGATTCAACGCTGGCTCGACATGCCGATAGCGCACCTCGCCCCGATGTGTCCCAAGGTCCTGGTGGTTCCCCACGCCGGATATCTTTATTCGGGCGCAGTGGCGGCGCGGGCATATGGGCTCTTGAAACCCTTTCGCCATCAGATTCGACGGGTGGTTCTTCTGGGGCCTTCGCATCGGCAGAGCGTTTGCGGCATGGTCATTCCCTCGGTCGATGTCTTTGATACCCCTATCGGCGATATTCCCCTGGATCGGAAGACCTTGTCGGCGTTGTTGATGACTCCCGGGGTGGTCGTGAGTGACGAGGTCCATGCCTTCGAACATTCCCTTGAAGTGCAGTTGCCATTTCTCCAATGCGTACTGGACGAATTTGCTCTGGTTCCGATGGCGATCGGTCAGATCGACCATGCCACGGTCATGGAGTTGGTGGAGCAGGTTTGGGGTGGAAATGACACGATCCTCATTGTCAGTACCGACCTTTCGCATTTTCAGAGTGGGGCCATTGCAAGTCGGCACGATCGCGCCACGCTTCGGCGGATCATGGATCTCTCGCCGACCTTGAGCGTTGATGATGCGTGCGGTGCCTTACCCCTGAATGGGGTCCTTCACTCGGCTTCCGCACGAGGGCTACGCGCCGAACTCATTGCCGCAACCCACTCGGGGCACACGACGGGAGACATGGCGTGTGTGGTCGGCTATGGCGCCGTGGCGCTGTGGCCCGAGGAGAGGGTGTCATCGGACCGCCCTAGGGGGCCTGAAATGGCGGATGAAACCCGCCTTGGAGAGGCCTTGCTGACGCTGGCGCGAAATGCACTGGCCGATCAGTGGGGCTTGCCCCTGATGAAGGTGCCCCCCCATGCCTGCCTTTCAAAGCCGGCTGCCGTTTTTGTGACCTGGTATCGAGAGGGGCAACATGTGGCGTGTCATGGGCGTCTCGTCGCCGGAAATCGGCCCCTAGAGGTGGAGATCTGGCATCACGCCATGGCCGGAGTCCAAGATGCCTTGACCCACATTCATCCGACCCTCGAAGATCAGCCTCTGATTGAGGTCGAGATTGCACTGATCGAATCCCTCGAGCCAATTCCATCGGAGACGGAAGCCTCGGTCATCAGGACCTTGATCCCGGGGCGAGATGGGGTCGTTTTCAGTTATAAACGGCATCACAGTACCTTGCTTCCGCATGCCTGGAGCGAATGTCCGAGGCCATTGGACTTCCTGAAGCGCCTGAAAGAAAGGGCAGGTCTTGCGCCGGATTTTTGGTCATCGGAGGTCCACCTTTATCGCTACCCCGTGAGGGCCTTCAGGGGGGCTGTGCCATGATCCTGCATCGGCATGGCGGTGAAGTGCTCCGTTTCCAGGGGTATACACCCCCTCGAGGGACGATGGCGGGCGGAGCCTCCACGGCCCTTGTCCCTTTCGGGGCTGGCCCCCAATGGCAGATCGAAAGCGTGGAAGCGCTCCCGCTTTACCACTTTCATCCGGGATCCCCAGTGCTGTGTCTTGGCCGAGCCGGGCGCTCTCCCTTCCGTGCGACCGAAGCTCAGAGACTGAGTCCAGGCGACCTCATGCGAATCCTTGATCGCTACGGGGTTCAGTCCGTCGCTTTCAATGACTCGCCGCCGTGGAACAGTGAACCCTTCAATACCACTCTTTTTGAAGCCTGCCAGCAGCGCGGCCTTCGGAGGATGGCGTTGACGGCGGGTGCCATGCCGGCTGAACTTCGAAAAGCCTATTTCCAAGGCATGCAGGCGGTCAGTGTGGACCTCAAGGCGTTTACCGATGCCTTCTATGTTCAGCAAACCGGAGCCCAGTTGAGTCCGGTACTCGAGACCCTCCTTCATCTCTATCACGAGACTGAGTGCTGGCTTGAGATCAGAACCTGTCTGATGCCTGGCATGAATGATCATCCCATCGAACTCGATGCGATGTCCCAGTGGCTTTACAAACATCTGGGTCATGAAGTCCCGCTCCATTTCACGATCCTGCCCCCGGGTAACTCCCATCACCGATCATCACCCAGTGCCGTCACGATCCTCAACAAAGCCCGAAAGATCGCGGAGGGCAATGGCCTTTCGCATGTCTATCTCGACCATCCGGACTGCCCTGAGGGGAGCAACACCCGCTGTGAATGTTGTGGTCGAACCCTGGTGAGGCGGGAAGGAGGAAAACTCGTGTCTTTTGACCCGAGCATCGGTTTCGAATGTCCGGATTGCGGGATGAAGATCAAGGGGAAATTTCCAGAGTCTCCAATTGAAATTCCTCGAAATGATCATGCGCCGGGCGAGAGGGGGCCCTGGACCTTGAGCCTTAGGCTTGAGCATGCAGGCGAGATTGAATTTGCTCGATTTCGATAACGGACTGTCAACCTGACCCGTGCTTGTTGAATTGCCGTGAGATTATTTATGCTGAGACTTCCATATGAAGCCATTGCCTGTCGAGACGAGGGAGAGATTGCAGATCGGTGTTTTGCCCGATGGCCCGACGCCAAGGGACAGCGTCAGTTTCGACGCCTGATTCCCATCCTGGCGATCTCCTCATCACACTCAGGATCCATCCAGCGAATGGATTCTGTCCCCGGGGGGGGGCTGAGTCTCGTCATCAAACCTATTCGAAGGCCCTGGCCGGGTCCTCGAAAAGAGCTTTGAGTGGACCTCAACCTGTCTTTGGCAGGGACAAGGTCCTGGGCTGTATTGATGTTCCGTGGAGGTCAAAATGAAATCAAAGGAATCGTCCCAACCTTGGGTCGGGCAACGCTATGGGCATTGGCTCATCACGGCTGAGGCCACCCGAGTCAAGGGTGACCTTCGTTATCCCTGCCGCTGTGACTGTGGTGAAGAGCGGCTGGTGTCCGCCGTGACCCTCAGGAATGGATCCTCAACCAGCTGTGGCTGTATGCGGAGCGATCGAAGAAGCAAGCATCAGGATCTCGATCTTCTGCCGACGCCACCTGAAATTCAACGGATCTTTGATCTCATCAGCCAAGGCCTCCTTCCGCCGGCGGATCAGTTCACCAGCCGTGAAGGGGAGCCCACCTGGTCTTTTTCAGCGATTGCCAAAATCATTGGGGTGAGCCAGGACGAATTTCGGGAGCTTCTGCAGGGTGTCGGCCCCCGTTTTGATAACGAGTGCCTGGGAGGTGGGGACGACTATCAGGCGATTCATGCACCCGGCGCGAGCTATCATAGGGCAGAGCCTGCTTGATACGACTTGGATGATTTTTGCTTTAATTCATGCGTACATACAAAAATACAGCGCCTTGACGGGAATGGTCCGCCCCCCTATTCTTAGAGGGCTTGCCTCACTTCAGACCCCCTCTTGGTTGCGGAATACACGTCAATGGATTCGACGTTCTTGGGCTCGGCTTGCACCGAATGCCGGTTTTCAGAAGTCTGCCGGCCCAAAGGCATCACCCTCGCGGATCGGTTTTGCCTCACCCAGATTGCCAAACGGGCACGCACCTTTCAGAAAGGGGAGTCGTTGTACCGCCCTGGCATGCGCTTTACCGGCATTCACGCCATCAACTCGGGCTCCATGAAGCTTTTGCACACCGACAGCAAAGGCAGGGAAGCCATTATCGCGATTCTCTTGCCGGGGGAACTTGCGGGTTTTGACGGCCTTTACAGTGGCAATTATCGCTGCGCCCTGGTGGCACTTGAAACGTCCAGTGCCTGCGAGATACCGAGTAGTGAGATCGAGTCACTCAGTCGCAGATTGCCCGTCGTTCATCGCACCCTGATGCACAAGACCGGTGAGCAGATCGAACGCTCGATCGAGCGTCTCGCAACGACCAAACGGCCTGCGGAAGAGCGCCTGGCCGGATTTCTGATCGATCTCTCCGACCGCTACAGGGCCCGAGGTTTCTCTTCAGAAGAGTTTTATCTCAACCTGACGCGACAGGAAATCGGCGAGCATCTGGGGGTGACTCTCGAGACCGTATGCCGTCTTTTTTCAAGGTTTGAAACGGCTGGCATGATCGAGACCACCGGGAAGTTCGTGCGTATCAAGAATCTCGAAGCGCTCAAAAAGCTGACGGTCTAAGTCAATTCAGCCAGGCGCAGGACTGAAGGTTCTCCAGAGAAACGATCTCCAGAGCCTTCTCATGGGTGCTTTCCAGCACGACGCGCGGAGGACAGCCGGCCAGAAAAGCCTCTTTCCAGCGCTGGGCGCAAAGACACCATTTGTCCCCTGGCATCAGCCCTGGAAAATCAAATTCGGGCCTTGGGGAAATCAGATCATTGCCTCGGACCAGTGAGTATTCCAGAAACTCTTCCGTCACCCTCGCGCAGATCACATGAAGTCCCTCGTCATCGTCACGGGTCCGACAGCAGCCGTCTCTGAAAAAGCCGGTGAGGGGATCGAGAGAACAGGGGACAAGTTCTGTTCCAAGGACATTTTTTGCGGTCATGGCGGCTTGTACTACTGCGATAAAGAGTGATCGTTCTTATTGTGGAACCTGCGGGAAGAAATCCTGATCCTCGGGGACTCTTCGAGCCCAAAATGAGGACGGTCATGGAGTTCATCCTGCCCCAAGCGATCATCGCTTGAGCTCCTTCCGTTCTGACCCTTGAAACTCGAAGGAGTTCTGGAGAGGGGGGTATAGTCGCCAAAGCGGTTGTGCGTAACATTGAGTGGCATGAGAGACCTCCAAAAAATCACCCCGAATCTCAGGAAGCGATCGGGCCTCTTCGGGGAGCGGGAGGTCGACGCTTTAGCAGATATTTTTAGGTCGCCCTGCAAGTTGTCTTTAACTCGGCGACCCGCCCTGAGGCTGAAAACAAAAAACCCGTCCGGCTTTCGCCTTGACGGGTCCTTACCCGGTTTAGCGATATTTTTAAAGCGCCCGCAAGCGGAACAAATCGGCGCTGAGTCAAAGAGTACGCCCGGATTCTGCATCGTGCAAGTCCTATTCGAGAGAACCCCATGAACCTTCGACGCCATCGGGGTTTTCTTCTGGTCCTCGTACTCATCTTCCAGGGAGGGAATGCCTTGGCCGGACAGGCGCCTGAGCAAATCTTCGGGATCCTGGGCGATCTTGGGATTTACGGCAATTTCGGCAAGGGATCGCCCTGGCTCTACGAGAGTGATCTTCTTCTTGCCGGCAATCAGATTGGCACGCCTTATTCAGCTGCGGATCAGTTCATGGTGTTCTCGGCGGTCGGGAGTTATACCTCTCTGGGGTACAAGATCAACGAGAACCACACCCTCTACGCGGGGTATGGATTCCAGCATGTGCTTGAGCCTCTTGCGAGTGTTCCGACCAACGAAAATCGGGGATGGCAGCAGTACAACTACGAGGTGTTCACGCCCTATGGTGGCTTCAAGCTTTCCAGCCGGCTGGAAGAACGCACCGTCAATAACGCGGGGGGGCTCGCCCTTCGGGCCCGGCAACTCGTGCAGTGGACCTACCCCTTGAATGATCTTTGGTATCTCATCGCCGCCGAGGAGGTGTTCTTTAACCTCAATATGGTGTCCTGGGGTCCGGTTGCAGGCTATGACCAGAATCGGGTGTTTGCTGGGATCGGTTACCGATTCAGTGACACCACGCGGGCCGAGATCGGATACCTCAATAACGACATCAATCGGGATTTTGTCGAAGATCTGGACGTCGATTTCCTGACGTTCAACGTCTATGTCGATCTGACCGAGTGATTCAGCCCGGGAGATGAGGTGAAGCGAAACTCAGTCTTCCTCAACGTCGAGGACAATGAGACGCGTCAGTTCGTCGAAGATTTCATCGGTTTCAAGATTGATATCAATCTCTGCCATGGTCAGCCAGTCATCAGCTGATTCTGGCCGATCTTCAGGATCCATGCTGCTGATTTCAGGAAGCACCAGACTCCAGCTGAGTTCGTGAAAATCAATCCCTTCATTAGCTCCGGCTTCGCATACTTCCGGCGAGAGCTTCAGGTTGATGAAAAGGGCGTGTGACTCATCGATAGCCTCCTCCCAAAGGCCTTCGAACTGAATGCAGTCGACGATTCGCCTGGACTTTACGGCCATGGTGATAAGTGGAAGGAGTTCCGAAACGGTTCCCACTGCCCCGGTCTCCCGAAGGAGGGCGCTCATGGTGATATCGAATAAAAATTCTTCGAGTCGACCTTCATTCATTGGCATTAGCTGCTCCTTAAAACCAGAGTCTCCGGGTCACGGATCGCGATAATACGACGAATAAACGACATTAATGCAGTGAAGGTGGGCGGATGGGCCAAAAAAATCGGAAGCAGGAGGCAAGGAATCGATGAAACAGGCTGAGAAGCCGCGCTGAGGGATATTAGTCTTTAAAAAACCCTTTTAATTGTAGGTGATTATTGTATCCTTCGTCCCATGTTTTACCCCAAATCAGGGAAGTTTTGTCTCACCTAAACTGGAATTCTTTTGCAGCATGGGTTGGATGATCCTACCGTTTGGCTGGATCCCAAGGGATTGCGAACCAGGGATCCAAGGACGCGCTGGAACCCGGAATTGGAAGAGGATCCAAGGAGAACGGTTATTTGGGTCTATCTCATCTGTCTGGACTCAGATGACCAATCGAGTCGTCGTAAATTATTGCACTGAAGTAAGAATACCCATGCGAACCATGAACTACCTCCGATGGACAACGCTGATTACGCTGGGACTGATGCTCATCAGCGTTTCCTCGACTAATTCTCAAGCCGCAACCGCGACGGATCTGATCAAGGATCTCATCGACTTTGAAATCGGCAAGACGGGAAGTTGCGCCAATTATGTCTCGTCCGTGATTCATCCGACCCATCGTTATGATGGAAAGGATAGGCTTTTGACCAGCCGAAAAATCGGAACGGCAACGGTTTCTGAAGTGAAGGCCGAGCAAAAAGCGACTCTGGATGAATATCAGAGTACTGCGCTCCTTCCAAACGGGCAGATTATTCCCTCCTACACCTACCCGAGGGAGAGCAGTCAGCTCTATCACATCACCTATCGTTCAACGGCAACCGATGGTCAACCAGCGATCCTGAGTGGTTTGGTCGTGATTCCTTCAGGATCCCTTGCCAATGGAATCGTTGTTTATGACCATGCGACACAGGTATCTCGCAATAACGGTGCACCCAGTCATCCCTCCCACGAAGCCTGTATCGTCATTACGGCCCTTACCGGAAAGGAACGAGTTCTCGCCATGCCCGATTATTTGGGCTATGGAGATAACTTGGACGCGCATCCCTATCCACTGGGAATTCAGAATGCCCCGGCAGGTATCGACATCATCATTGCCGCCCGTGAGCTAGCAGAGAATGAACAGAAGGGTCATCCAATTGGAAGTTCTCTGGCGATAACCGGTTACAGTGAAGGGGGCGGTAATGCGCTGTGGTTAGCCCGGCTGATTGCTGAGAAAGCGCCTGATCTCAAAGGCAGCCAACTCAGCATGATTGCACCAATGTCAGGCAACTATGACATGACTGGAGCGATGGCTCATTCGCTTCTGGTGGATCAGCCAGCCCCGTCCTATCTCGACACCAATTCTCTCCTGACGTTTTATTCAAAGCCCATGCTCGCGTCCTTTGCGGCTCAGGGAGCTGCAAACAACTCTTCAAGTTCGCTAGCTTCGATGATGCAGGGCTCGTTTCTCGATTTGACGACCAAAAGTCCTTTGCCGATCCCTCAGATCGATTTGGCAGCTTATGCATTGAAGCTGATGACGGATGTGAAATTAACCGGGTATACCTTCGCTCATCCCAATCCATCGATTCTGATGACGGCTCAGTTTGCGGCGGCACTCTCAACCACGGATCTCACTAATCCCGCCGTTTTCCTCTGGAAGCAAAACGATAATACGACATGGATTCCGCTGGGTGCAGGCGGCCGTCCGATTCCTGCCTATGTGACCGGTATATTGCAGGATCAAATCGTTCCTTTTGCAGGGAGTCAATATCCGGTACCTGCAGGTTATGTGGGAGGAAGCCCCTTTTTTGCAGCAGGCAATGGCGAGAATCTGATCGGCAGTCTTCGAAAGCTTGGGGTGAGCTCCTCGAATCTTGCCTGGTGCGGAATTGATGCCCGCATGATCCCCAAAGATTCACCGACCTCTTCCAAGATGGTCATGATCAATCACGTCAACGGTCTTCCGCCCGTGATGGCTTTAGCGGCACGGGCTATCGAAGGGGATTCGCTGCAAAATGTTCCGACGATACCCGACCCGTAACAGGGGCTCTTGGATAGCTAAGGCTTTTGTATTCGTGAAAGTTTTTGCAGCCTTTGGAGTTCTGCAGGACTAAGCATTCATTGTTCGAAAGGGTTGAAGCACAGGCGTTAGCTCGGTTCAAAGTGAACGCCGGTAGGTGATTTGGAGGGCAGGCCATGAAGATAATGCAAGCGGCTGCGGGAATGGGCGGGGCGCTAACCCCTTGTCGGGTGGTGACGGGGATGTTCCTGTGGTGGATCTGTTCGACCGCTCTTGCGGGGGATTTGTGTAGCGAAGCCATGGGACCTTCAGAGGTATTGGAGTGTTTTGCCAACTCGCAACCCTCAAAGCCCACAGCCCAAAAGTTGTGGGAGACCCTTTTTTTCGATCCTCGATCAGTGGATAGCTACTGCCGAAGCGCGACAATTCCTCCGAATCCAGCACCCAATACGATTCTTAAGCAGTACTTCACAGCATTCTGTGGATCCAACAAAGCGGCCTATTTTTCCTATGAGCAATTTATCCATGCGGACCAGTCGCTGGCCAAGCGATTGGGATCAAAGTACCAATTCATGCGCTCAGGTGATACGAATCTAAAGCTTCAGGAATTGGCGAACTTTTTGGCAACGGCTGCTCAGGAAACGACCGGTAACGGTGCTTTTTCCGACATCACGAAATACACCACAGACGGACTTTTCTTTCGTTACGAAGCCCCTTATACCTTGGTTCAGTGCTTTAGTGCCCCGGATAATCCGGATTTTGTCAGCGAGAATCAGATCAGCAAGCGCGATAGCGGTTGCAATGCGCTGGATGTCAGCGCATTCAAAACACAGTACTACCCGCTCTCGACCTATGTGGTGGCTCAGCAGCAGGGAAGTAACCTCCTATCGACCCAGTTCGTAATGGATAAGGACTGCAAATATACGCTGACCGATCCAGACCCCCTGATTAGCTGCTGGGATGCATCCATCGATAAATCGGCCTTACCCGACCTGATCGGCGGTGTGTCAAAAGCGCCCGATGGGTATCAGTGGCAATTCATGAATCAGGTCCTGGATTCGGGATACTGGGTTGGGATGGGCAACCTTCAGCTCACTGGCGTCAATGTGTTTAAGTTTTTCGGTTGGTATCACCAGAATATGGTGACGCCAAAGATCCAAAATGCGGACTTCAAGGCTTTTGTTGCACGTTATCTTAACGATGGTGAGCTGGCCTGGATGGGGGGGCTTTGGTACTGGAATTTCAGAACCAGTGGGATTGGTGAGCCAAATTTGCATGCCGTATTGACGGGGCCCAAGTCGGCCTGTCATGACATTGGGATCACTACCGCCCTGGTGAATGGTGCCAATCAGTGTAATCAGGACAACCCGCGCCAGCTTTATTACAACTACTTCAAAAGTACGATATTTGGATTACCCAATACTCCGATCCCGGTTCCTGGGAGTTTGGAGAACAGTTACGGATGCAGCCAGAGTGTCCTGAATTACTGCAAGGCTCCCTGAACGCATCCACAACCATCAGTCTTAATGGGGTCTTTCACGATCCCCCAACCCATCAGGAAGATCCAAGGGAACTGTGATGAATATTCAATCCAAGCTGCCGAAGAAACTATTGAGTCGTTTCAAGTTCGGTCTACTGTTGGTGGGACTAGCACTTTCGGTGAGTTCGTTCGCCGAAGGATTTGCAAATTCGGGGCGATGGCATTCACTGGATATTAATGGCAAGTTCACTTTTGCTACGTATGTGGCGGCCAATGACCATCTGTTGGCCATTGCGGGTCTTGATGCCAGCCTCAAACCCGCTGTCTGGACATGTAATCCCAAGGCGTTGCAGAACTGCACCAAGCCGATTCGGGGTCTGAACGGCAAAGCTTCGGCACCGAGTGCGCTCCAATTTAATGCGTTCGGGGATCTTTTTGCGATGTTCAGTCTGCCTGTCGCTGCAGCAGACAATCCAAATCACACACTGATTCAGAAATTACCTCTTGGAAAAAAGGTCTGGGAGACCTTCCAATCGTTTGGAGGCATGTCACTCTCGTTGGACGTCAGTCAGAACCAAGTCCTGACGGGATCGACCTACGAACTGGTTGCGGGCCCCGTTTCGACGGGAAAATACTGGGGTGCCATCGATCTTTATGACGAGAATGGCAATCTCCTGGCGACCAATCTCAATGACGCTTCGAGCGCATTGACTGCGGTTGCAAATGATGGGCTCGGGCGCCTCTATGTCGCGGGTCCGCAGCTGCTCCCTGGAAGTAATACCCGCGGCCCCTATGCCAGCGTTTGGTCCTGGTCCCCATCGGCTCCAAAACTCCAATCTTTCAATCAGATTCTTCAAGGAGATTCCATGGTATCGATCACGGATATGGTCGGTGACGGGAGCGGTGCGATTTTCATCGCAGGTCTCAATAGTCAGAATCAGGGGCAGGTGTTGAAGTATCAGAATGACTCGGTCACCAATACAGGGCTGGGCGCCTTCCAGGTGGCATCACTGGTCTATTCTCGCAATGGCTATCTGGTTGCTGCGGGGCAGGATGCCTTGACCTATCAGGGTCAGGTTTGGGTATTGGATCCTTCGCTTGGCACCTGGCAGAGCCTGAATCTTCAGGGTGCGGTCCAAGTCGTCAATGTTGCTGTCAATAGTCGACTCAATCAGATCTTCGTTGTGGGAACGGATCGAAAAGGTCGATCAAGGATCTGGGCGTACTATTAATAGAAAAAGAGGAACGACGATGATCCGGTTTTTCATCTTTACACTCTTTTCTGCATTCGCGAACCTTTCACAAGCGGCTGCTAATTGTTCAGTTGATGAGAGCCTTGAAGGTCCTGCCAAGGTGATCGAGTGTGCGGCCAAACTTCACACTCCACCGATGACGGCAGAAAACTTCTGGAAAGAAGTTTTATTTAAGACGGCCACGCTCGATGGTTATTGCAATGGGAAAATCGCACCTGGGGCTCGGACCCCAAAAGCCCAACTGGATATGTTTTCTGAGGTTTGTAAATCGGAACCCGGCGGATATTTTTCGTATGACAAGTTCATCAGCGCTGATGAGGATATCGCCTCGAGAATGAGTGATAAGTACAGTTTTCTTAGAGGGGGAGGAAAGGGGCTTCAGGCCTACGAACTCAAGCTTAAGGAGCTAGCCAACTTTCTGGCAACGATGGCTCAGGAAACCAAGGGTGGTCCTGAGAATGATACGACGGATGGATTATCTTATCGGTATGAAGCGTCTGCCTTGCAGTCGAACTTTTGGAAGGCAAAACCTACGGATCCTGATCCGCTTGGGAATTGTATCGATGTTCCAGATAACCCGAAATATATGGCCCGGAATCTACAATCGCCCCGGAGTGGCTGTCCCACATTAGGGCTCTCAGAATTTAAGTCGACTTATTATCCGTTCTCTGGATATGTGGTGGCCGTGAAGCCTAAGGCAGTTAAGGACCTGCTCTTGCCTGATTTGGTCAATACCACCCTAGTGGTCGACAACGATAAGGTCTACATGACCAAAAACAACACGATTATCAAGACCGGGTTGCCCAATCTTCCAGAGATTGGGGGAACCTATGCGCCACCAACGGGTGCCCGTTGGCAGTACATGAATCAGACGTTGAAGCCTGCTTACTGGGTCGGTATGGGACCACTGCAGCTTACGGAAGATTCGATGACAAAGTTCTTTGGCTGGTATTACCAGAACCTTGCGGATAACAAGACGGACCATACCTACGAAGATTTCCAGATCTTTGTCGAAAGCTTTTTGAAAAGCGGAAAAATTGCTTTCGAAGGTGCACTCTGGTACTGGAACTTTCGCATCAATGCCGAGGGGGCAAAACCAATTCATTGCATTTTGGGCAAGAGCCCATTGGCCGCGTGTCACGACATTGGCATGACCACCTATATGACGAATGGCGGCTGCAATGACTCCGCAGGGCGAGTGGCCTATTACAACTACTACAAAAGTACCATCTTCGGACTCAGCAACAGCCCTGTTGTGGAAGGGAATCCTTCGGTGAACAGTTATGAGTGTTCTACTGCTTTGGGCAACTATTGCCAAAGCAGTATCCCGGATTCCTGTAACTAGCTCGTTTGATTTAGGGTTAGTCAATCCGACGCGCAAACTGATCCGTTGCACGGCGGACCTTCGGAAGGTTCACCAGCCAGTCCTTGTCGGCCTCGCGGTAGCCAAGGGGCAGCATCAAGACACTTCGAAGGTGCTGTGCACGAAGATCCAGGATTTCATCCAGTGCATCAGGATCAAAACCTTCCATCGGCGTGGTGTCGACGCCCTCAAAAGCGGCCTGGAGGGTGGCGGTGGTCATCGCGATGTAGCACTGGCGGGCGGCGTGCTGGAAGTTGATTTCAGGACCACGGGGCGGATAACCCGCGAGGAGTTGCTGACGATAGGCTTCCCAGCCTTCATTCTTGAAGCCACGAATCTCATTGGTGAGATCGAACATCATGTTGATCCGCTCCGGGGTGTAGTCATCCCAGGCGGCAAAAACCAGAAGGTGCGAACTGTCGGTCACCATGCCCTGATTCCAGGCAATGGCCTGAATTTTTTCACGCAAGGGGTGGTTGGTAATGACCAGTACTTCAAAGGGCTGAAGGCCGCTGGAGGTCGGGGCAAGGCGCGCCGCTTCGACAATCCGGGCGACGGTGTCTTCGGCGACCTTCTTTGTCGGATCCATCTTCTTGCAGGCGTAGCGCCAGTTCAGTCGTTCCATCAGGTCCATGGGGGATCTCCTTTCGGGGGAATCAAAAAGATCACATGATATCGATCCTGGATGACGGTTCCCACCTCCAAAAATCCGGGGGGGGCAGGAGGGCCGGCCCCGAAGGGCCGGCGTTTAGTGGGGGAGGGTCAGGAAAGTCCGGCAAAGATCAAAAAGAGCGGACCTCAGTTCCCCAAGATCGGCAATGCTGATCGAGGGGCCGAACACGCGGTCGACGTCGAGCGCAAGACCGATGCCGTGGACGACAATGCCCGAGGCCCTAACCTTTTCAAGGATCGAGATCGCCGCCTCAAGGTCATCCGGAATCCCATCGGTCAGGCAAAGAATGACCTTGCGCTGGCAGGGGGTGCCAAGGAGCTCGGACGCGGCATAGAGCAGCGCCTCGGCAAGCGGCGTACTCCCATCCAGATCGGAACCGAGATGGTCCCTGACATCATTGAGGCGCCTTCCATGGGGGAGGACCCGGTAGACCCGTGTGGATTCACCGAGAGCTCCCGGAAAGGCCGTGATGGCCGGATTGACGCCAGGGATGGCCTCCAGCGCCAGACTCAGCGCCAGGGTGGCTTCCCAGGCAAGATCAATTCGCCGCGC
>Ga0007862_1000287_pt1 | contig 16557 bp, 16 predicted proteins | sample CryBogCBH20Aug07_FD_71206 | JGI IMG/M metagenome (GOLD analysis project Ga0007862, IMG submission 71206) | Freshwater microbial communities from Crystal Bog, Wisconsin, USA - CBH20Aug07 | ecosystem: Environmental > Aquatic > Freshwater > Lake | place: Crystal Bog, Wisconsin, USA | collected... | reverse complement strand
CTTTTGAACGCCAATGGATTTGAGCAATCCTGCACGGGCCGCTTGTTGCGTGCAAATGCCCATTCAACCTTTTGCTTCATGATTCTTCGCTTTGATACAACGGACTCCAGAGTTCTTCTGGATGCGTCGAGTCATGTGGACTTTATTGTCGAGATGGCGAATCGAATGTCGCTGCCTGATACCATCGAGGCGACCATTGGTAAACTCGGCAGCCGTCACTTTGCCGTGCTGTTTCCATTCAATCTTCAGGAAACAGAACACTTGAGCTCCATTCTCGATGGGTTTCTGGCCGCTGCCTCGAAACCGATGCTAATTTCCGGGCAAACCCTTCGACCGGTTTTGCGCGCAGGTCTGAGTTTCTGGCCTCGGGATGGGGTCACTTTTAATGAATTACAGCACCATGCAGAGATTGCCCTCAATGAAGCGATTGGGAACGAGTTGAGAACCCCCGTTGTTTATCATGAAGATCTCAAGCATCGGCACAGTGAACGATTGGCGCTGGTCGAGGCCCTACATCAGGTCGTTGAAAGGGGTGAATTAAGGCTTTTCTATCAACCGCAGGTCGATCTTGAAAACGGGAACTTCATCAAAGCTGAAGCCCTGCTTCGCTGGGACCATTTGAGACTTGGCATTCTCTCACCGGATCAATTCATTGCAGTTGCTGAGGAGGAGGGGCTGATTGTGGATATCACCCACTGGGTGATGCGTCAGGTGGCTCAGGATATCCACCGCTTACGCGCGAGCATCCATCCTGATTTCGTGATCAGCATCAACATGGCCCCATCCTATCTCGCCGAATACGTTAAAAAACCAGAGGACTTTCTGGACTACATCCTGGCTCAGGATCTCCCCCGAGGATCCATCGTTTTTGAAATTACGGAGGACACGGTCCTTCACCCAGGTGTATCGACGCTAAGGGCCCTCGAATCGCTGAAAACGCATGGCTTTAATATTGCCATTGATGATTTTGGCGTTGGATACAGTTGCCTCAGTTACCTTCAAAAGCTACCGATCGATATGATCAAGATCGACAAACAATTTGTTGATCCTTTTGCAGAGAGCGAGGAGGGCTTCGAACTCTGCAAGGCGGTCATCCATCTGTCGCTTGATCTGGGTAAAACGGTGGTTGTCGAGGGATTACAGACAGAACATCAGGTGGGTCTCGTTCGTTCGACGGGTGCTCAGTTGGGACAAGGTTATTTTTTCTCTCCGCCCTTACCCTTGGACGACTTACTAAGGGTTGAGTAATTCCCTGTAACGCCTGGTCCAAATGAAGGAAGAGGATCATCAGGGGAGGGGATGCGTCGATATTTTCATTCGGTCTATGTCCCCACGGAGCATTTTTTTGTGGGTGGGAAGTGAAATCAACGGGTCAATCGATATGGATACACTGCAATCACACGGCACACTTCTTGAGTTGATGCACTCCTTGCGCATTTATCAGATTGCCGTTGGATTTTGTCTTGCGCTCTTTGTCATCGGAAGTTTCGCCTTCGCTCTCTACCAAAAGTATCTTGAAAACAAACTGGTCTTTGGCGAGGAGACCAATGAAGCCATGAATTTCTATGGTCAGACCTTTGGGATTGCCTATGGCATCCTGATCGGACTGACGGCCATCGCCTGTTGGGACAATTTCAATGCTGTCGAGGACATCATCAGCCAGGAGACGGCGGCTATCGGAACGTTTCATCGTTTAAGTTGGGGAATCAAGAACCACTCCACCGACGGGCTGCGTGAAACCAACCTTCGATATCTTGATTCGATCGTTGAAGATGACTGGCCGGCCTCGGCGCATGGTCAACGATGTGACGGAGGGCTCTTATTTCTTGAAGAGGTGAGAACGAACCTCTACAAAATTGTCCCATCCAACTCCGCGGAACAGATGATTTACGGAAAAATGTTGGACAGTTTCAGTGACATGATTAAGTTCAGGCAGTTGAGGGTCAACAGTGCGATGGATTTAGGTGTTCCTGACTATTTCTGGGTGGTCATTTTGGCGGGGGGGGCATTAACGATCGTTCTGATGCTCTTTGTTCAATTAGAGTCACTGATGATCCGCTATTTTATGCTCGGCGTTTACTCGATCATGCTGGGGTTAATGTATTTTCTTATCGCAGTGATCGACGATCCCTTCCGAGGTGAGGCGCATGTCAGTCCCTCACCTTATATCCATCTCAAGGCGGAGCTCAAAGAAGGCCTTTAACGGATGACCAGCGCATTCATTCGTGAGGCATGGATGCCGCCTGATTCCGGCCCAGAAGCTTGGCCTGATAAAGCGCCTTGTCTGCAAGACTAAAAAGTGATGCTGCGAGTGTGAGACCCGGATTGGAGTGGGTTAAAGCATCCTCAGGCATCGGCTGGGGAAAGATCGATGCCACCCCGATACTCACGCTAACGTAAGGGGCTACTTCGGACTTTGCATGGGGTTCATTCAGATGCCGAACGTTCTCAAGAAGGCGCTGAGCAATTGTCTGTCCGTTCAAGGCGTCCAAGCCGGGGAGAAGGACTGCAAATTCTTCGCCACCGAAACGCGCCGGATAGCCTGATTTTCGGATTGAATCCTTGATCGTCTGTGCAACGAGCTGAAGACAGCGGTCTCCCTCTATATGGCCGTAAAAATCGTTATACCTCTTGAAATAATCGATATCGATCATGAGGAGGCAGAGTGGCAGATGAGCCTGCTGGCACAACGGCCATTGCTTGAGAATTTCAGCATCCAGTCCGCGTCGGTTATTGATGTGTGTCAGTGGGTCCAAATGGAGCAGATTTCGGATGAGATCGCTCTGTTTCTTGGCCTCGAGATGCGCCTTAACCCTCGCCTTGATGGTCACCGGATTAAAAGGCTTGTGTATGAAGTCGATGCCGCCAGCCGATAAGGCATCCACTTCAGACCCCGCGTCATGATGGGAAGTCACAAAAATGACCTTGATCTCGGGCCATTTCTTCATGATCTCCCGACAGACTTCATGGCCTCGCATCCCCGGCATATTGATGTCCAAAAGCACCAGATCTACGGGGATGCGCTCCATCAAAGCGAGGGCACTTTGACCGCTGGTTGCAAAGTGCACGTGGCCAACGGTTTTCAACGCCTGATGAAGGAGCCGGATATTGATGGGGTTTTCGTCAACCAGCAAGAGGGTGGCGTCATCCAAAACGGTGGGCATCTCTTTCATGATGTTGGGGCGCGTCTTTGCCCCTTAAGCCTCTTCATTTCTTGTTGTAATTGTCGAGCACACGGTTCACGTAGTTCTTTGTTTCATTGAACGGGGGAACCTTACGGCCATGCCGAATGACATTGGCTTCACCTGAATTGTATGCGGCGAGCGCAAGCTCCAGGTCCGAATCAAAACGTTCTAAAAGACGCTTCATGAATTTAACGCCGCCGTTGATGTTTTGATGCGGGTCCATGGGATCCCATACCCCATAGGTCTCTGCGGTGGACGGCATGAGCTGCATCAAACCGAGTGCGCCTTTTGGTGAGACAGCAAAGGCGTTGTATCCCGACTCAGCCTCAATCATGGCATGAATCAATTGGGGATCCAGTCCATGCTGATCGGCTGCAGAGCGAATATAGGACTCCAGTAACGGCTGGTCGATCGGGGATGCCGGAGTTGAAATGCCGGATTGAGAGAGCGAGCGACCACGCAGTTGAGGGATCGGTGTCGGGTTAACAAATTCTCTGATCGCACGAGGCCGAACTTCTTTTGTCGTGTAGAACGTTTCGCCATTGGCTCCAGTGAAGCGGTACACATCGGCGAATACGAGGCTGAGGGTGGCCGAGAGGCTGTAGATTCCAAGCGCGAGAATGGCTCTGGAGACAGTCACAAATCCCATGGTGAAGTAGTCACGAGTTCAAATGAGGGTCCATCGTCTGGGGTCACGGATAAGTGACGCCGCGGGTTAAGTTTTACTGAGACTGGCATGAGATGGAAGATTTTTTTAAACAAAAATCACCGATTTAAGGAACTCTCTAGGGCCTCACTTCTCGAAATCTCGTCGACTTTTGCGTTTTTGCTCTTCAAATAGAATCGACCAGGCATGGGCGCCATCAGAAGCACGTCCCACCCAGTGGGAAATTATCAAAGAGACGCATAACGGCTATAAATGTAATAGGGTTGTCTTCATGATTTGTTTTGATAGATTAGCCATCAATCGATCGATGAGCACTAGTTTTCATGGATCCTGATTCGGTGTGATGGAATTCGTTTCATAAAACCACTTTCCGAGAAGGGTTATTGAAGGTTCTTAAATGTGCTAGGGCTCTTGAGGTAGATTACCCCTAGGAAGGGTCGGGTGGACTTGGAGACTGAGATAAATATTAGTTCTAAGTCGACATTATTTGCTGCTTTAATTTGCGAGGTGATTTATGTCTTCCGGTTTCAGCTATTCCCCTGATCTTGAACAGGGTTTCAACTTCAAGGCCGATGAACAGTCACAAGTCATGCATGTTCTGGAATTCGAAATTGGTTCCACGAAGCTTGATGTAAACTTGGGAAAGATCATCAATCCCGAAACGGCCGCAGCGGATGTTAAGGTTGTCGGCATCGGATCATCCTTTTCTTGGGATGGTAAAGCGACGGGTCCCATTGCCATGTCCTTCAATGTGGATGTCGCCAACATGCGAAAGATCATGGAACTCACCAAGAAAAAAATGGACAAGACCTTGGTGACTTTCAAACTTAATATTTATGACTTTGACAGTGGCTCTGCGCAAAAGGCCTGGTACAAGTGCTTCCACACCAATGATGCGGCTTTCAAGGGCTCCATCAATAAGGCCAGTGGTGACTATGCCATCTATGTTTCAGAGGAAGCGGATCCGACGGTTCAACTCCCCGTGAATTATCGGGTGACAATCGTCCTCGACCCGGATGAAAAGAAGCAGCAGGATTGGCAAACCGCCTTTGCTGTTGATAAGAAGTTGACCTTTGGTTGGGGTATTGAGCAGAGCTAAGTAGTGCTCTTAACCCATAATTCTTGAGTGAATCAGATCGAATCGGAACGGTGCAGCATTATCCTTCTAAAGGACGGTGCTGCCCGTCTCCGATGCGGTCTTATTATATTAAATACTGTTATTTCACTGAACATTTAATTGGAGGATCACATGGCCGTTCAAGATGAAGTGCCAAAGTCGCGGTTAACCCTTCGCTATAAGACCGAAGTCAACGGAACGCCAGCAGATATCACTCTGCCCTTACGACTGATGGTCACGGGTGATTTTTCGGGCGGAACATCAAAGGATGCAAAGTTAGATCTCGAGGAGAGATCCCTCAGAAATCTTGATGGGACCAATACCAATGATGTCATGAAGGACATGGGGATATCCCTCGACTTCGTGGTCGATAACAAGGTGGATCCTGCGAACAGCGAAGAGATGAACGTGCATCTCGACATCGACTCGATGAAAGCGTTCGAACCGGATCAGATTGCCAAGCAAATTCCAAAGCTTGAAGCCATCGTGACATTGAAGAAGGTTCTTGAGGAAACCCTGGCCAATGTCGACAACCGCAAGGAGTTTCGCAAGCTTCTCGATGACCTGATGAGCCGCCCCGATGAACTGGAGAGCATTCTTGCAGAGCTGAAGGACTTTGAGGGGCTCAGATTGCCCTCTCAAGAAAAGCCGACTGAGTAAAGGGTGCCCTTTCACCAAGGCCCCTTTAAATGACAACTTCAAACCAGTGAGTGACTGAACATGGCCACCGAAGAAATTTCAGCAACCGAAGAGAAAATTGATCTTAAGCGCATTCTCTCCAGCGTGCGCCTCAACCCGGAAGTCGATTCACCTGCCCCGATGATCAAGGAGGGGCTTGAACTGGATGCCTCCGTCAAACGCGAAGAGGATCGCTTCCTTTCGGGTTTGGCCGCCATGCTGCTCAATATTGATACCAGCCAGCCCAGCCGTTTTGACAAGGCCCAGGTCCTCAAGATTCTTGCTCGTATCGACGAGGTCGTCATTGCACAGGTCAATGAGGTTCTCCATCACCCCAAGTTCCAGGCATTGGAGTCCACGTGGCGGGGACTGGATGATCTCGTTCGCAATACGAACTTCCGTGCCAACGTGATGATCGATCTTCTGGATGTTCGCAAGGAAGAGCTTCTTGATGACTTTGACAGCAATGCCGTGGACATTACCGGTAGTGCACTCTTCAAGAAGTTGTACATCGCAGAATATGACCAGTATGGCGGCAAGCCCTTCGGATCGGTGATCGGACTTTATGAATTCACCCATACGCCCAAAGACGAATTCTGGCTCAAGATCGCTTCCAAGATTTGTGCCGCAAGTCATGCCCCTCTGGTGACCTCGATTTCACCTGAATTCTTCGGTTGTTCATCGATCAGTGAGCTGGCAGCCATCAAGGATCTTGAGGGTCTTCTGAACCAGCCGAAGTACAGTTCATGGAATGCGCTTCGTGATACCGCTGAATCAGCCTATGTTGGTCTGACTTTGCCACGTTATGTGCTACGCCTTCCCTATGATCCCATCACCAACCCAGCCGGTGGCAGCTTCAACTTTAAGGAAGCGGTTCGCGGGGATATTGATGGTGAATATCTCTGGGGTAGCTCTGCGATCCTCTTTGCCAAAAACATGGTGAAGTCATTTATCCAGTCAGGCTGGTGTCAGTATCTTCGTGGTCCCAAGGGGGGTGGTTTGGTCGCCGGTTTACCGGTCCACACCTTCAACCTTCGTGGTGAAGACGAAATCAAGATTCCGGTTGAAATGGTCATTCCGGATTACCGGGAGCTTGAGTTCGCCAATGCCGGCTTCATGCCCTTGGTGTATCGCAAGGGTACCGGTGATGCCTGTTTCTTCAGTGCCCAATCCATGAAGAAGCCGAAGGCATTTGTGGATCCGAAGGACAGCGAGAACGCCCAGTTGGTGACCAATCTGTCTTATACCTTCTCGATTACACGCATTGCCCACTACATCAAGTGCATGATGCGTGACAATATCGGAAGCACTGCGGATGCTGCCTACATTCAGGCTCAGTTGCAGCGTTGGGTCTTCAACTACGTCACGACCGTTACCAACCCCGATGACCTGACCTTGCGTTATTACCCCTTTAAGGCCGCTTCGGTCGAAGTCGCAGAGCGTCCTGGCCAGATCGGTTGGTATGACTGTAAGGTGGCTGTTCTTCCGCACATTCAATTTGAAGGGATGGATGTCGAACTGCGTCTTGATGCGCGTCTTTGATGCCGGCGGTCATGTTGATTGAAGTTGGGCAGTGACCCATGAAATATCAGCCTAGGATTTTGTGGACCATCGGGCAGACTCTTCTGCCTGAACATATGCAGGGTCTGGAAGATTCCTTACTCTCCGATGTGGCCTTACGGTCCACATTATCCGGGCTCCCCATTCATGGGTTCAGTTCGTTGGTCCTGGGTGACTCCCTGCAATCCAACGGGATCATTACATTGGAGCGGGGTACTTTGGTTTCTCGTCTGGGTCGACTGATTCAGATTGGACAGAATGGAATCCCCGATACCCTGAACCTCAACCACTCCGGTCGAAGCATCACGGATGTTTATCTTCATCTGATGGTGCCCGAAAACCGTCAGGATCGGCGGAGCGGTGATCGTCAAAGTGCCCGTTCTCAGGATGAGCTCATCCCCCGGTGGAAATGGCGACTTCACCTTTCTTTGGAAGAAAACGTCCAAGGGGCGGTTGAGTACTTGTTCCTTGGACGATTTTCCAAAGATGCCAATTCGGAGTGGACCCTTGTTCCTGAAGCTGCCCCAGCACTGATCTCTTTAGGGGGTGAAGGTTTTTTTCATGATGAGATCACCGAGCTCTCCGGCCGGATGGATCGTTATGAGAAAAAACTCATGGAAGAGGCGGCCGACATTCAACTCTCAGGTGAAAACCTGATTCAGGTACGTACCTGTTTGTTGGAGTTACGTTCGCTCAGGGCGTTTGTTAAAAATGTACTCTCTGAAATCCGAGTGCATCCCTTTGTCTTTCATGACCGTCTATTCAACTTTTATCTCAAACTCGCGAATTATCAGAACAGGGAGCCTGATTTTTCTTCAATTCCCTATCAGCACGATGCACTCGGATCATCTTTGCTCCCCTTGATTTTACTGGTCAGCGATCTCCTTGAAGCGAGTCGCACAGCCACACCCATGCTGCCTTTCATGGTCGATTCGGGGGTGATGACGGTCAGCATCGATGAGCAGAGCGCAAATGCATCACGATGGTTCCTCCTGGTTCAAAAGCCCCAGGTGGCCTCGACGCTGGATCTTGAAAGTGTCAAGTTTGCCTCGACGGCCCGCTTAAACATTGTTCATAAATACTACCTGCCGGGCATTCAAGTCCTCAAAATTGATCGTCCGATTTTTCAGCATTACTTTGGTCCTGAAATCGACGTTTACGAGTTTCAGCCCGATGAAGAGTGGCGTCAGGCCCTTCTTGACCACAATGTGGCGTTTCTGAATGAAAGTCGCTTCTCCGATATTCGTTTTTACCTCTATTGGAGTAAGGGCTAGTGGCCATTCTCAGGCGCTTCGGCATGACCAGTCGTGATGTGGAAGAAAAGCGGTTTGACCTGCTTCTTCAAGAGCTTGAACACCTTCTGAATTCCAAATGCGGATACGCGTGGTTTGATCAGAAGTTTGGTGTGAATGATGCGTCACACTTTACGGGGAAGTCCGATATCACGGAGTTTTTGGTTGGGGAGATTCAACGTAACTTTGAGCTTTATGCGCCAAGAATTGAAATTCTGTCCATTCAGGAAGAGCCGCATGATTATTTGAGTCGCGTCAGCTTCATCATTGATTGCAGCATCAAGGAATCAAAACATAAGATGACCGTTGAAACCAATATGGGTGCCCGCGAGTGGACGGTCAGAGTTTGACCTTTCTGAGCGCCATCCAGGGACAACTTGAGATCAAGTTCAAGGATTCCTCCTATGAGGTGCTTGCAGGAAACTTCAAGGATATTTCAATTACATTGAAGCCCTGGGGTTTCGAAGGCAGTGTCGTTTTTCTGGTCATGAGTGACCAGCAGGAAGATAAACTCCTCAAGCCCTTCTCTTCAGAGGATTCCATCTCTATTGCGTTGACGCTTGAAACCGCTTTTCCATCGACTCAGGGCAAGGAATCTAAGCCACTCAAGCTCGTGGGAATGGTGAGCCATCGCTCCTATCAAGAGCAAACCGAAATGCTGGCTTCAGACGGTGGTAATCCCGTAGTACTCCGGTACTACAGCCTTTCGTTTCAGGATCCAGCTGCCGCTTGTTGGAGGCAGCATTACCCCCTGAAACTCTATACCGAGTCTGATTTGAAGACCGCCCTTCAGGAACATACGACGACTGACATCGCCCTCAAAATGGACTGGGATGACGTCCTGGGCAAGAAACTTCCACAAGTCATGCTGCCCACGGCGAATTGTGGATCCGGCTCAGCTTCTTTCTATGACTTTGTCTGTTGGCTGGTCCAAACAAATAGTGGTTTTTTCTATTACGACTATGCCAATCCGGGGTATGTGATTTCTGATCAGAGGAAAGACCCCAGTGACCCTTTGAAGCTTCAACGAATCCCGATTGGGGGCTATTCGGTCCAGTTTTCTCCGATGGACTACGCCAAGCCGAATTATCTCAATGGGGTTGCTAAGGATCCCTCTACGCAAGAGGGTGAAAACGAACTTGCCATAACGCCCTTGGTCAGTTCCTATTTAACGCTCAAGGAGACACCGGCCGAATTTGACACGTTTGTCAGTAATAAGAAGAAAAGCTTCATTCAGCCTCAACCCGACGTGCATTGGTCGTTCACTTCACTTCCCGATACCTGGCCACTTCCCGGTGATCTTTTAGAGTGCAGTCTTGAAACGTGGTCGCAAGAGGTTTACCCCGCGGGCAAGAAGTTTAGAGTCTGGGAGCTTGAGTTAAAGGCCACAACCGCTCATCAGAGTGCAAGGCCGAGTTACGGCGATGCTTATGAGCAGTTTGTTACTTCATTCGAACTCAAAGGCGAACCCGTTGAGTCAAAGCGCCCTCGCTATCCTGAATTCACGGCCCCTCATTACCCCGTTCGGGTTGAAGGGTTGGTCTTTTCGGATAAGGGCGATGATAAGGCTCAGACCTATGCGTTCCTCGAGGATGATGATAACAAGCAACGGTACTATCAGGTTCAGATTCCACTCTGGGATAAGCAGAAAATCAGGGTGCCTTATCAGCCGAGGGAGTTGAATGGACAATTCTATTTCCCTCCCTATAAGAATCAGAGGGTTCTGGTCGATCTTTTCCTGACGCATTCGGTGATTTCAAGCCACTTGGACTGGCGGGAATACTCCACACTACCTATGGATGGGCAGGGCAATCATATTGTTCTTGGACAGACCGATAAAAGCTTGACGTCTATTAAGCATGACTACACGGACAACAAGCCCCAACTTGAAATTCTGCGCACGCTCGAGAAAGACACGGAAACCATCGTGATTGGTGAAGGCTTCATCCGCCTCATAACCAAGGAGGAAAAGTAACGATGTCACTCGAATGTCAGATTGAACTCGACAAGAAAGGCGGCATCAAGATCACGGTGATCGATGCAGATGGTAACAAGTCGCAAACCATTGAAATGGACGGTAGCCAGTTGGTCTTGACCGTTAAGGATCAGAGCAACACATCCACCATCACCCAGAAGCCCGATCAGATCACTATCAAATGCGACAAATTCATGATCGATGCCAAGGAGATCACGACCAAATCCAGTGAAGCGACCAAAATGACGGCGGATGGGACGATGGATCTCACATCAACACAGAACATGACCTTGAAAAGCTCGCAAGACGCGGAAGTTTCAGCGACCGCCAATCTCAACCTGAAGGGCCAGATCGTGAAAGCCGCAGGGCAAGCTCAGGCCGAATTGAGTGCACCGCAGGTGAGTGTCAAGGCGGATGCCGCGGTCAGTGTGGAGGGCGCAACGGCGTCAGTTCAAGGCAAGACGACTTGCGACGTGAAAGGGTTAATGGTCAGTCTGAAGGGCGATACGGTGACACAGGTTGAGGGTCTTATGACGACCGTCAAGGGACAGTTAACGAACGTCAACGGCACCCTGGTGAATTTAGGGTCCTAAAGATGACCAATAATGAGTCGCTAATTCGACTGTATCAAGATGAATTCCAAGCGCTGCGCGAATTTCTTGCGACGTACAGTCTTGAGCACCGTTCATCGGGACTTCAGTCAACGGATGCCAATGAGGATCCCGACGTTGCAAGGCTTCTTCAGTCCATTGCGTTCTTCGCAGCGCGAACGCATGAAAACGCCCTGCGTCATGTTGATGAATATCGGTTGAGGCTTTATGGGCAGTTATTTAGTTATCTTCTGACGTCGCTTCCGGCGGTTGGGATCTTGAAAGCGCACCATTCCGGTTCGCTCAATGAGCCGGTTTTTGTTGATCGTGGGACCAATATTCTTTTAAAAACAGACGCAGGACAAAACTACTTCTTCACCACACGGGCACCGCTCCACGTTTATCCGATCTCTATTGAAAACTTAACGACGGTTCCCGTGGAGCCCTTCGGATTCAAGTTATCACTTCATTTCAGTTCGCGGTACACCCTGACAGCGTTACCGGAAAGGCTGACTTTTTATCTTGATTACATTAATGACGTCTCAGCATCTTTTCAGGTGTTGGGTTTTTTCAAGAAAAATTTGGTCAATATCCAGATGAAATTCAGCAGGGGAGGGATTGAACAGGCGGAGGATGATTGGTACAGCCTTCCTTTGCCCACGTTTGGTCCAATCCCCCTGGAGGTCGAAGACACGGAATTTCTTCATCCAATGGAAGATGAACGTCTTTTCTTCCGTGATCCTCGCTCCGAACTCTTCATGCATCTTGCCCCACCGATTTTGGGCGAATCCTTCAAGAATTTTGTCATCGAGTTTGAATTTTCTGAACGCTGGCCACGGGGCTTCATCCCCAACGTGGACTTATTCAATCTGCATTGCGTCCCGGTGATTAATCTTCAGCGCGCCGTGGCCTCGCCGATTAATGCAGACGGCACCCTTTCAAGGTTCCCTATTCTGCATAGTGACCCCGAGGGACAGTTTGAACTTTTCAAACCGATCGGCGTTTACAAGGCAGAAGAAGAGGGCATGTCACCCTTAACGCCAGCTATCCTGGCTGATGAAGATGGTTCCTACGAGTTATCCGTGGATTACAACCCACAGCTTCAGCGACGCGTCAGCCATCTTCACCTTCATTTACCTTCGGCCTTCATTCAGCCGGTGCCTGTTTTCGTGGATGCCTTGTGGCAACAACCTTCCTATATCAGGAACCGGGAGCGTCCGGGCGAATTCACAACCTATCAGCGAATCTACCATGGGGTCAGTTGGGGGTGGCAAGCCATTCCCGCGGAGCATTATCGAAACCCCAGCGCTGGAATGGCAACGGACGAAATTCTTCAAATTCTTGCCATGTCGCATAAACGGTTTTATTCATATGAGGATCTCAGAGCCCTTCTGGAAGTCTTCGGTCCACTTCAACACGGAATTTTTCGTCAAATTCTTGAGGCATTCAAAGGCTCGCGATATGAGCTCCGACTGGTCGAAGGTGATCGCCTCACGGCAGGTTACGTGATCTATTTTCTTGACTTTGATTTTGAAAGGCTTGATCACCAGAATTATCTATTTGATGTTTTCCTCGGCCACCTTGAAAGAGTACTCAATCATTGGAGTGCCGAGCGTGAAGTCCGACTCACCGTGGATACCCAGTTAGATCATGATGTCTAGTGCCTTAAAACCTGATTTCTGGCGTTATCTCACCGCCATCTTTTCAGCCATAACGCCACTGCGTGGAGAGGCCGAATATGCGGGCAACGTCCCCGAATTACGCCAGCATGTGAGGCAATCTTTAAAGGAATTACATGAGTTCCTGACCGACTCCCTGATTGAGCGGGATGCGTACTACATCCTTTTCGCACTTGTTGCGCATCTCGACGAGATTGCTCAGGTCCACCTGCAACAAAATGGGAGATCGCCGGAGTGGGTTTCGCTTCAGTCCGAGCTTTTTGGTGTGCATGGGGCGGGCGAACAGTTCTTCAGTTACATCGATTCGTTCAAGGGACGGAACGATATCCCACAACTTGTTTTCGAAACCTATTACTTTTGTATCAGCGACGGATTCATGGGACGGTTTGCGATGAGTCCCGAAACCCAGGATACCTATCGGCAGGATGTGAAAGCCTATATTCAACAAAAACCCATCATCCCGGAGCTGGGGCCAGGCACTATTCCGTCGAAGAAATATTTTCGACCTTCCCCATGGATGTATTACGCCGCTGTCCTGATGGTGTTCTTTCTCGTCCATCAGCTCCTCCCCCTCGTGCCGTTGAACCTGCCGCTAGCCCTTGAGCATGCGCTGCAATGAAAACACCTAAACCCGATATTTCGTTGAATCAGAGATCTTTCGAGGTCAACTGGACTCCGGGCAGATCATCGGGGGGTGACATTGGTGAACTCGTAGACCCCGTCAGCGCGATTGACCGGGCTTGGACCGAACTGGCTGCCATTACCCAAGCGGAGTATGGGGATTTTCCACCCCTTCATGCGTTTGTTGCCTGGATGGAAAGCGAAATGCCTGAAAGCTGGGATTGGAACAATCCCAAAGTGATTTTATTTCTGGAACGGCTGGATCAACTCGAAGATCTCGGGTGGGCTCTCGACCTTCAGAGGGCTCAAGGCTCATGAGTGTTGCGTTGCCATTGCATTGCTTCTCGATTAAACGTGGTCCCTTACGTCAGGTGTCATGGTGACTTTCTCATCCACTTGCATTGATCTGATGAGTCAATCAGGCCCATGACCATCGGATCTTTCATACCCAGTTACGACCGGGGCGGAACCGTCAAGGGGATCCATTGCGTTGGCGCGGCGAGTTTCCGCGAAAGTGCGATGATGACGCCGGAGATCATCGCCCGCCTCAAGAAGAGAGTAACGGAGTTTGATGTCTTTGCATTACTCGATCTCCTTGAATTTTTGGGCATGGATGTTAATCAGATTACCTTTAAGGGATACCGGGGCAATGAGTCTCAACCCGGCATGATCCGAAGTATTGATTTTCAAAGAAATGGCCAGATCGCTGTCGAGTTCTTCTATGGGATTTTGGGTGCCAATTCTCCGTTGCCGAGCTATTTTTTCCGGATGGCAGATACCGGTGAAGTCAATGAGCTTCATTTCAATGAGTTCTTCGGCTTTATTGATCAGGCATTGATCAAGACCTGGCTCAAGACGATGTACCCCGAACGGTTTAACCTCAGTTACATGTTCCGGGAGAATCGGCGTAACTGGCTGGGTGCATTCAGTAAGCTGGGATCGATTCAGCAGATCAAATGGCTTTTTGATCTGGTTTTTCCGGAACTCCAGGTCAGAGTCCATCGTAAGCAGTTCGGAAACACCCAGGAAGCACGGCCCGCCGTGATTGGGCGGTCAAAGATCGGGATTGAGATGATCTTGGGGCATCACTTTCCGACCATGGATTACCGCTATTCGATCAACCTGATCAGTTATGACGAAATCTTTCGGAAAGAAGTCCCCTGGCGAAGTGAGATTGAAGACCGAGTCCATTCAAGGATCTTTCCCTTGCTTTCACCCTTGAGCATGAACCTTGAAATCGTTCTGACCATTCTAGAGTCGAAAAGCTGGATGACCTTGAGTCAAGAGACCGGCTTCCTCGGCTATGAGCGGCTTAAGAATGAAAATACCCGAATGAAACAAATTCCCATCCATTTGGGATTGATTCCGACGTAACGTTTAAGCGAGACGCCCTTATGCTTTCTTCTTTGCTGGCCATTGCCGATCCGGAAGCTGACCTTCAGTTTCTTGAGTTTGATTCCCCCTACCTTGAGCAACTCCGGCAATTGACCGATGAAGGTAACTACGCGGGCGTTGAAGAACTCTGCAATGAAATGGCGGAATCCGGCATCTTTGATGTTCGCATCCTTTTGGTCGGGATGTACGCACAAACACTTGAAAATCCCCTGGTTGGGCTCAGTAGGGTGGTTGAGGATCTTGAGATTTTGTTCGGCGAAGCATGGCCGATCATTGGTCCCGCTGAAAAAAAGAATAAGTATGCCAAAGGAAGTCTCGCGTGGCTTTTGAAACAGATTCGAGTCGATCTTGATTCGCAAAAAGTGGAAGAGACTGATCTTTGGAAAACCTGGATCAGTGGAGAAATCACCCGCGAGGAGTTAGCAAATTTCCTAGCCGCCATCGATGAGGTGAAGCGTGAAATCATCGCCATTCTTGAGGATGATTCGGATGCCCCCCTGCAAGCCTTCACGGATTTGATCAAGTGGCTGAAAGAACTCTCACAATTGATTCCTGAGTCGCCTGGAGAATCTGAAGAATTGCAGGAGGATTCAGGTGATGAATCCACTGAAAACAAGCCTTCAAGTGTTGATCAACGTGGTTTCATGGTGGGGGAGGGTAACGGAAATCTTCCTCAGGTTCAGGGTTCTTATCATGTTCAGCTTCTGATTCAGAAAATGGAACTCTTTCGGTTTGTCGTTCAGAAAGGGGATCTATTCAAGGCTGCGATAGTGGCGTCAGACATGAATGAAATTTTGACGCAGTTTGATCCCAAGAAATATTTCCCTGAGCTTTTTTCAGAGTACTTGTACGTGATGGCCGGAGATGCAAACCGAATCTCGGATGCCATGGAAATGAGGGATACCCCCCAATGGCAGGTCCTCACTGAACTCTACAAGATCGACATGGCCAAGTTTGCAAAGGTAAAAACGGATCTCTTGTAAAGGAGGATCAGCATATGGCACTAGCGACCTGCACAAGTGGAATGATGACCTGCACTTTCGGGATTGCACCGATGGTGTTGAACGTTCTACCGACGACGATGGTGTTCACGAAAATGCCTTACGCCAACATCATGAGCAACATTCCGATGGCAAACATCCCGCCCTTTGGGATGTGCAATTGCCCCAGTAATCCGATGTTTATTGCGGCAACGGCGGCCAAGTTGGGCGTTCCCACCCCCGTCCCCTGTATCCCAGTTACACCGGCGCCCTGGTTTCCTGGTTCTCCGACCATTCTGGCGGGAAAGCTTCCGAGCCTTAATTCGAACGCTAACCTGATGTGCGTATGGCCCTCCTTGATCAAGCTGACGTTTCCAGGTCAGGTTCCCGTCATGGTCACAGGATAATTGGCGGTAAATTCCATGCCAGAACAGTCTTTGATCTTGGCCCCCTTTTCTTTGGATCTCGCATCCGAAGCCTCTTCTATTCACCATCGGACGCTTCTCGGTCAGTGGCATCAGCATCAGGGTTACAACAGTAAATCGTTTCCTCAAAAGACCATTGACTTTTATGCTGATTGCCTTATTCGCCATCTCAGCAAGGATGGTGTTGCACTGCGTTGGTATGAGGATGGGAAATTAAACGAGATCCGTTTTACCGAGTTACACGCTGCGGTCGTTGAGTGTGCCGAGTGTTGGCATGGTAACGGCATCGAGCCTGGAAACAGCGTCGCGATTCTCTGCGCATCTCCTTTAAGACGCACGATCGCATTGCTTGCAGGCTTTAAACTGGGTCTCAAAATTTCCTTGATTCCCGTC